>Ga0164315_10004796_pt1 | contig 10522 bp, 10 predicted proteins | sample GuaBasSedimGuay6_FD_113737 | JGI IMG/M metagenome (GOLD analysis project Ga0164315, IMG submission 113737) | Subseafloor sediment microbial communities from Guaymas Basin, Gulf of California, Mexico - Guay6, Core 4569-2, 0-3 cm | ecosystem: Environmental > Aquatic > Marine > Hydrothermal vents...
AGAAACCATCGGGGTTTCCACGCATCGGTTCAGGTGAAGGCAGAAGTCAGTTTCTCCGGTAACCCAATAGCCATTCATGCGGGCCTGTGGGAACCATCATCCAGACCAGGTCTGAGTCAGGGTTTTGATTACGGTGTAACCAATAACGCCCGTGCCATGATCTGGTATACCTATGATGAGGATGGGAATTCGGATTGGTACCTGGCCGCGGCCGGCAATCAGGATGGCAATGTCTGGGTTGCTGATCTGATTCGCTTTACCAATGACGGTCTGCTGCAACAGGAAAACCTGATCGGCCATGTTTCTGTCACCACGCTGGCTGAAAACGACAACATATTCTCCTGGGTGTTATACGGGAAGAACGGCAGTGAAAGAATGAAGCCGACGTCGCAACTCACCTGTCCTGAAGTTAGTGGCAGCAAGCGCAGTTATACCGGTCTGTGGTCGAGGACGAATATTGGTGTCGGTGGAGCCAGTGGCCTGGTCAGTGAATCCGCCCAGGCATATATTCACTTCCTTTACGATGATGATGGCAACCCGCGCTGGCTACTGGCGGCCCCGTCAACGCAGTCAGTCACTGCAACGGAAATGCCGCTGCTACAATTTAGCGGGTATTGTGCGGTCTGTGATGAAAAACCGATAACAAATGCAACTGCAGGTGAATTTACCAGGAATTTTGCAGATGAAAGCAATATGACCTGGAAGCTGGATTACTCGTTCCTGGCACCGGTTAGCGGTGTTATCAATCGCACCGATGATGCAGAAAAACTGACGGTACGACTGGACTGCCAGTAATACGAATTCCACAGGATTCGCATAAGTATGTTGAAGGGATGAGCTTGCTCATCCCTTCAACGTCGGCAATTTTCGATGAAACGAACAGACTTCAACTATAACTTGCCCCCGGAGTTAATCGCACAATCACCGCTGGCTGAACGCAGTGCCAGTCGTTTGTTGTGTTTTAGCCGGCAAACCGGAAGCCTTGATGACAGGACATTTACCGAGCTTCCCGGCCTGCTTGAAAAAGGTGATTTACTTGTATTCAACAATACCCGTGTTATTCCGGCCCGGCTGTTTGGCAGAAAGGCCTCTGGTGGCCAGATCGAAATTCTGCTGGAGCGCTTGTTAAACAGGCAGGACTGCCTGGCACAGGTGCGTGCCAGCAAATCCCCGAAACCCGGTGGTATTCTTGTACTGGAAGATGGTAACAAACTTCAGGTGATTGGTCGCGAGGATAATTTCTACCGGTTAAGGGCGGTCAATGGTGATTTGATGGAGTGGCTGGAACGACTCGGACATATGCCGCTGCCACCCTATATTACCCGTGAAGACACGGAGCGTGACCGCCGCCGATACCAGACCGTGTTCGCCGAAAAACCAGGCGCGGTTGCAGCACCCACTGCCGGGCTTCATTTTGATCAGCATTTACTGGATGAACTTGCAGAAGGCGGAATTCAATCAACCACGGTTACCTTGCATGTTGGCGCCGGGACCTTTCAGCCGGTTCGCACAGACAAGATTGAAGATCACCATATGCATGCCGAGTGGCTGGAAGTGCCTCAAACGGCCTGTGATGCCATTGCTGCCGCCAGGGCACGTGGTGGGCGCGTGGTTGCAGTGGGCACGACAGCGGTGCGCAGCCTGGAAACTGCAGCACAGGGTGGCGGGTTACAACCATTTTCAGGTGACAGCCGGATTTTTATCTACCCTGGCTATGAATTTAAGGTAGTGGACGCCATGATCACCAATTTCCACCTGCCTGAATCTACGTTGCTGATGTTGCTCAGTGCTTTTGCCGGCCATGAGCAAACGCTGGCTGCCTACCGCCATGCAGTTGAACAGCGCTATCGCTTCTTCAGCTACGGCGATGCCATGCTCGTCCAATAATCCGGTTAAAATGCATGATGCAATATGAACTGCTAAATACCGACGGGTCCGCACGTCGAGGCCGGCTCACCTTTGAACGTGGTTCAGTAGAAACACCTGCATTCATGCCGGTCGGAACCTATGGCACGGTCAAGGCCATGACGCCGGAAGCCGTGCGCGAAACCGGTGCGGAGATTTTGCTCGGAAACACCTTTCACCTGATGCTGCGCCCTGGAACTGAAGTTATTCAAGCCCATGGCAGCCTGCATGAGTTTATGCAGTGGCAGCGGCCCATATTGACCGATTCCGGCGGTTTCCAGGTCTGGAGTCTGTCAGAGCGGCGTAAGATCACGGAAAAAGGGGTGACATTCGCTTCGCCGGTTGACGGCTCACGTGTGTTCCTCGGCCCGGAGGAATCCATGGCGGTGCAAGCTGCCCTCGGCTCCGATATCGTTATGTGTTTTGACGAGTGCACACCTTATCCCGCTACGGAAAAGCAGGCACAGGAGTCGATGGAATTATCCATGCGCTGGGCAAAGCGCTGCAGGGTAACACACGGCAGCAGCCGTTCTGCCTTGTTTGGTATTGTTCAGGGAGGCATGTACAAAGACCTGCGTCAGCAATCAGCGCAGGCATTGATCGAAACCGGTTTTGACGGCTATGCCATCGGCGGGTTGTCGGTCGGTGAACCGGAGCATGAACGCGAAGCGGTGCTGGGTTACACCCTTCCCGGTCTGCCTGCCGATAAACCACGTTACCTGATGGGAGTAGGGCGCCCGCAGGATATTATCGCTGCGGTGTTGCATGGTGTGGACATGTTTGATTGCGTCATGCCGACCCGAAATGCCCGCAATGGCTATTATTTTACCCGCCACGGCGTGCTTAAAATACGCAATGCACGCTTTAAGCTGGATACGCAACCCATCGATGAAGCATGTGGCTGTTATACCTGTCAAAACTATTCACGGGCTTATCTGAAACACCTGGACCGCTGCAAGGAAATGCTCGGTCCACATCTTGCAACGGTGCATAACCTGTACTTCTACCAGCAGTTGATGAAGGGTCTCAGAAAGGCCATTGAGGCGGGTAAGCTGAAAGAATTTGCTGCACAATTTCTCGACACTTACGCGAAAGGTGTCAGTTGATGATCATTTTGCACACAAATTGCTCAAAACCAGCGGTTTTCTGACCCAGCTTGACATCTAATTGCGGGCTGAATGGCGGTGGCTATTTGAATTTGGCCACAAAACCCCCATTTGATTGATTAACAATCAATTCAATGAAATTAATTAGAATTTTCCAAAGGCACAACTATGGACTTTTTTATATCCAGCGCATACGCACAGGACGCCGCCTCAGCGGGTGGGCTGATGAGTTTTCTACCGCTCATCGTTATTTTCGCGGTTTTTTACTTCATGCTGATCCGCCCGCAGATGAAGCGTTCAAAAGAGCACCGTCAATTGGTGTCACAATTGGGCGAAGGTGACGAAGTCGTAACCAACGGTGGCTTGCTGGGCCGCATCACCGATGTTACCGAGTCTTTCGTTACGCTGGAAATTGCGGACAATGTACAGATCAAGTTACAGCGTCAGGCAGTGACCAATGTTATGCCCAAGGGGACGATCAAGTCCGCTTGATCAGCCGCATCAATTTACCAATCGAGATCGACTCATGAACCAGTATTCTGTCTGGCGATACCTGCTAATACTCATCATCATTACCGTGGGTGTTGTTTACGCATTACCCAATCTTTATGGCGAGGACCCTGCTTTGCAGGTGACCTCATCACGCGGTTTTGAATTACCTGTCGACCTTCCCGCCAACATCGAAGATGCACTGGTGGTGGAGAAAATCGACTACCTCAGCAGTGAGCGTCAGGGCAACCGCATGCTCTACCGCTTTCACAATACCGAAGACCAGCTTAAGGCAGCTGGCGTGGTGCAGGAGGCGCTGGGTGACGAGTTTGTCGTCGCACTAAACCTTGCGCACGCTACTCCTGACGGCTTGCGTGCTGTCGGTGGCAAGCCCATGACCCTGGGTCTGGATTTGCAGGGTGGTGTGCATTTCCTGATGCAGGTTGATATGGATACCGCCCGCGGCCAGCAACTGGACCGGTTTGTTGATGATATCCGGGCAGCGTTGCGTAGCGAGGGCATCCGCTATGTGTCGATTCGCCGTGAAGGCAATGGTTTACTGGCCATGTTGCGCACCGCCGAAGACCGGGATCGCACGCTCAATATAATGCGTACGGATCAGAGCCTTCAGGGGCTGAAGATCAAGGAACTGCCGGCAGGAGAAACCTTTGGGATTTCCGCTACGGTTAAAGAAGCACAGTTGCTTGCTTTGCAACAAACAGCTTTAAAACAAAATATCACCACGCTGCGTAACCGGGTGAATGAACTTGGCGTGGCAGAGCCTGTTATCCAGCAACAGGGTGCTGACCGTGTGGTCGTACAATTGCCGGGTGTTCAGGATACGGTTGCGGCCAAGAAGATAATCGGTGCAACAGCGACCCTGGAATACCGGGCCGTTGATGAAACCAACGATCCTTTTACAGCCGCACAAACCGGTCGGATTCCCCCTGAATCACGTCTGTACACCTATAAAGGCAATCCGATTCTGCTTAAGAAACGCCTGATCGTGTCCGGTGACCAGTTGATTGGTGCGTCGGCATCCTTTGACCAGCAGACCGGGCAACCTTCGGTCAGCGTTACACTCGACGGTGTTGGTTCCAAACGTATGCTCGACTTTACCCGCGACAACGTCGGCAATGGCATGGCGGTTGTGTATATCGAACAAAAGCCGGGTGCCCGTAAGATTGAAGATATTATCAGCGTTGCTACGGTTCGTGAGCCATTTGGCAAACGCTTCCAGACCACGGGTCTGGCTTCCATTAATGAAGCGTCACAGCTTTCCTTACTGCTGCGTGCAGGCGCACTGGCTGCCCCGATGGAAATTGTTGAAGAACGTACCGTTGGCCCCAGCCTCGGCGCGGATAACGTTGCCAAGGGCTTTAAATCCGTGATGATCGGCTTTGTGCTGGTGCTGTTATTTATGGCTGTTTACTACAGGGTCTTTGGCCTGGTGGCTAACCTCGCATTGTTTCTGAACCTGGTCTTGCTGGTCGCATTGCTGTCCATGCTGGGCGCGACACTGACCATGCCGGGTATCGCCGGTATCGTATTGACTATTGGTATGGCGGTGGATGCCAACGTACTTATATTTGAACGCATTCGTGAAGAAATACGCAATGGAAACACGCCGCAGGCGAGTATCCGCGCTGGCTACGAGAAAGCCTTTTCAACGATTGCCGATGCCAATATTACGACGCTGATTGCAGCGTTCGTGCTGTTTCTGTTTGGTACCGGTCCAATCAAGGGCTTTGCGGTTACATTGTCGTTGGGCATCCTGACCTCCATGTTCACAGCGATCGTGGGTACCAGGGCTGTTATCAACTTGATCTACGGCGGTAAGAAACGTGTCCGTAAGTTGGCTATATAGGGAATTGATATGAAATTTTTAAGCGGAAAAACCAATATTGATTTCATGAGCCGGAGCAAGATCGCGCTGGTTTTCTCAATCATACTGATTGTTGCTTCGATCACCTCCCTGGCGGTGAAAGGCTTGAACTTCGGACTGGACTTCACCGGCGGTACGCTGATTGAAGTCGGCTATCCGTCGGCACCCGAGATTAGCGATGTGCGCCAGAACCTGGAAAATGCCGGATTCGATTCAGTGGTACAGACCTTTGGGGCGGCAACCGACATTGTGGTTCGAATTCCACCTTCAGACGATGAATCCGAATGTAGTTCCGATCTGTCAACCCGTGTACTGGCGGCATTGGAACAGGGTGTGGAAGGCGATATTGAAATGCGCAGGGTCGAGTTCGTCGGCCCGCAAGTGGGTGATGAACTGGCTGAGCAGGGCATACTGGCGGTTATATATGCCATGGTCGGCGTTTTCCTGTACGTCATGTTCCGTTTTCAATGGCGCTTTTCGGTAGGTGCTGTTAGCGCTCTTTTCCACGACATTATTATCAGTATGGGTGTTTTGTCCTTTGTGCAGATTGAATTTGATCTGACAGTGGTTGCAGCCATACTCGCTGTTGTGGGTTATTCGCTGAATGACACGATCGTACTGTTTGACCGTATCCGGGAAAACTTCCCGCGTTATCGCAAGCGTCAGCCAGTCGAGGTGGTCAACACATCAATCAATGAGACGCTGTCGCGTACGTTAATGACATCGACAACGACCTTGCTGGTGCTTTTTGCACTGTTTTTCTTTGGCGGCGAAATCATCCACGGTTTCGCGTTTACCCTGATCGTCGGTGTTGTGATCGGTACCTACTCATCCATTTACGTGGCGAGTACAGCATTGTTAATGCTGGGTGTTAGCAAATATGACCTGATGGAAGTGGAAAAAGAAGGCGCGAGCCTGGAAGTACGGCCTTAAATACCGGTTGTAGGAGCGGCGTCTCGCCGCGATTTTTTTGGGTAGGTGCGACGCTTAAGCACAATCGCGGCGAGACGCCGCTCCTACAATAATGTCGGTTAACGCTTGGCCTTTGCCCAACGTGGTTGAATAATTTGTCTCATCGGCGTTGTCAGCTTAAATGGCGTAGCCAGGATCGAATGTGAGTACTCAACGGCATCACTGCCGTCAAAATCGACCACCACGCCACCCGCTTCCCGAACGATCAGGGTACCGGCAGCGATATCCCAGGGCTTGAGCCCGATTTCGAAATAACCATCCATTCGTCCGGCGGCAACCCAGGCAAGATCCAGGGAAGCGGCGCCGTACCGGCGGATATCCTCAACTTTTCTGAATACCTCACTGAACATGGCAGTGTACATACCCATCATGCCGCGTTGGCGGAACGGGAATGCGGTGGCCATAATGGCGTTATCCAGGGTCTGACGTGCGGATACGCGGATACGGGTGTTGTTCAAATGTGCGCCACCACCCCTGCTGGCGGTGAACATTTCATCGCGCATCGGGTCGTAGACAACGGCATGCTCAACGCGACCCTTTACCTGCAGGGCAATTGATATGGCGAAATGTGGCATGCCATGCAGATAGTTACTGGTGCCGTCAAGCGGATCGATAATCCATACAAATTCACCGTCGCAGTCACCCTGTTGACCGCCTTCTTCACCAAGGATGGCATGGTCCGGGTAGTAGCGTTTGATTTCACGTACAATCTGCTCTTCGCTGGTTTTGTCGATTTCACTGACATAATCATGCCTGGCTTTTTGCGTGACCGGGATGGTTGCCACTTTGTGCAATTCCTGACGCATCAGGTCGCCGGCGATATGTGCTGCGTTAATTGCGATATTTAATATTGGATGGGCCATGGTGATAGCTAAATGAACAAGAAGGCGGCACAGGATACCAGAAGCGACGCGCGGGTGGCAGCACGATTATCCAAAATCCGTGTGGTTTTGATTAATACCACCCATCCGGGCAACATAGGAGCGACTGCAAGGGCCATGAAAGTCATGGGATTGCAACAACTGCACCTGGTCACACCAAAAAATTTCCCCGATGCCGAGGCGACAGCGATGGCAAGCGGTGCCGATGACCTGTTACAGCATGCTGTTGTACACGATTCACTCGAATCAGCCCTCGAGGGTTGTTCGCTGGTGCTGGGCACCAGTGCCCGCTTGCGCAGCCTGTCCATGCCGCAAATGGATGTGCGCAAGGCTGCTGAAACCGCGCTGGCTGAACAAGACACGAATGATATTGCGATACTGTTTGGCCGCGAACGTTACGGCCTGACGAATGATGAAATTCAGCGTTGTCATCAATTGGTACACATTGACACCAATCCGGATTACGGTTCGCTGAACCTGTCCCAGGCAGTCCAGGTCATAGGCTATGAATTACGTATGTCGGTGATCGGCGAGACAGGTGTCACGGTTTCTCCTCTTGACTGGGTGCCTGTTGATGCGGGCCAGATGGAGCTTTTTTATGTGCACCTTGAGCAAACGCTGCTGGATATAAAATTCCTGAACCCGAAACAGCCCAAAAAACTGATGATGCGTCTCAGGCGTTTGTTCAACCGGGCCCGGCCTGACCAGAATGAGATTAATATTCTGCGTGGTGTGCTGGCCGCATCACAGCGGGCTGCGGACAAACATGATGAATAGAGCAGAGGTTTGTTAAAGGTAGTCCGGACGTTTAATCCCCGGCAAGATATCTGCTGCATCCACAGGCTCTCCAGCAGTCAACTGAAGCGGTACCACGCCAGCCCATACCGGCGCATCCAGATCGCTTTCTGAATCGCCTGGCGGTCCCTCACGGCGCTTGACGCTAAAGGTCTCTATGGGCAGAGCCAGCAGACTGGTCGCATTGAGTTCTTTAGGCGTTGATTTCCTCAGGTCTGCCCTGCGTCCGGGCATCAGGTGATCCACCAGTGCCTGGATACCTGCTCGTTTTTCCTCCGGATCAGTAATCAGTCTTGCGGTACCGAAAACCATCACTGAGCGGTAATTCATTGAAGAGTTAAATGTAGATCTTGCATAAACCAGCCCATCCAGGTGGGTCACCGTTACACAGCAACGCAAGCCACCCGCCAGGTTTTTCATCATCCGGCTTGCGACTGAACCATGTAGTAATAACTGGTCATCCAATCGCCCATATGACATTGGCAGAACATACGGTTGTTCATCCAGGCTGAAACCGACGTGGCAAATTTTTCCCGCGTCGAGTACCTGGCAGGCAAGTTCGAAGTCATGGCTGCCGCGTTTGGCCGCGCGTTTGAATTTCGTGTCAGCTTTTTGTGTCATAACGGTTCTCTATGTGGTGAATTACATGCTACCTTGTCGCAGGTTTCAAAGATAATCAATAACGGTATCAGGTTGGTTCCATGCGATGAGTGCAGATGACAGAAATAAGGATGCTGCTGATGGAAATTGGTACAAGAGTGTATGGAAAGTAGTGTCTGAGATTCCCTCCGGTCATGTGCTCACTTATGGTGAAGTTGCCAGGCTGGCCGGTATGCCCCGGCAGGCCCGGCGTGTCAGCCAGGCAATGCGGCGTGCGCCCCGGACGATGAATCTGCCGTGGCACAGGGTTATCAATGCCCAGGGGAAAATTTCCTTTCCGGAAGACTCAAGTGGCTGGCAAAGACAGAAAGACATGCTGGAGTCGGAAGGGCTGGTTTTTCTGAAGGGTAAAATTGACCTCGAAAAGTTCGGTTACCGCGGTGCGGTTGACCGTCTGCTATGGGGTGACTGATGATTACAACTGGTGATTAGGGCTGATGATTAGGGCTGATGATTAGGGCTGCCTGGAAGGCGTTACGTGCCAACTACTGGGGCTCTCTGGCATTTGATGCCGTATGGATCATGCTGGTGTTCATGTTGATCCATACATGGCAGACCCGCAATTTGCCCGATGATGATCACACACCGCCTCTTGAACTGGCCTGGCTGGATGATATGCGGGCAGACTCCATCATGGTGGCGGGTGAAACCGGCGTTGTTTATTTCTTTGCGCCATGGTGCTTTTATTGCCGCCACAGCATCGATAACCTGGACGAACTGGTTGCAAATGGAAAGCTGTCATGGGCGCGCGCAGTTGCACTTGATTACGGCAACCTGGACGAAGTACGGGAGTTCATCAGCGAAACCGGTGTGCATTTACCGGTCTTGCTGGGTAGCCCTCAAACTACCCAGGACTGGCAGATCCAGGCGTTCCCAACCTATTTCGTTATCGATGGTGACGGCGATATTGTCAGTCGTTCTGTGGGCTACTCAACCAAGGTCGGTTTGCAGGCCAGAGTCTGGATGAATGAGGAATAGCGGATGTGCCAATCGATCCGCGGCGACACGGGGTACCTGCTAACTTGGGGGGCATGTAGGAGCGGCGTCCCGCCGCGATTGTTTTGTTCTTGTGCCAGGTTTGAAAATCGCGGCGAGACGCCGCTCCTACAAGAATCCACAAAACTGAGCGGTAATGTAGTGGGTGTACACTCCCCGTGTCGCCGCAGGTCAGATAGCACAACCCCAAAAGAAGCTATTTTCTAATTTTGAGATTTATTATCAATCGTACAAAAGAGTAAACGCGATTAGTCGCCAGCTTTCAGTTGTTGGTAAGTATCCCTAATGCCTTCGCGTGATACCTCAAATGGTCATCAATAAAACTCGCAATAAAATTATAGCTATGGTCATAGCCTTCCTGCATACGTACCTCTAAGGGGTGGTGTGTACAAATACAGGCTTGTTCAAGGCTTCCAGGCTTCAATTCTTCACCCAGAAACTCATCCTCGGTTCCCTGGTCAATCAGGATTGGAAGCTGTTTCTCCACTGAACCTACCAATTGTGTCGCATCCCATTGTTGCCACGAGTTGCGGTCTTCTCCGAGGTAATGGCTGAAAGCCTTAACGCCCCATGGCGTTTCTGACGGGTGGCAAATGGGTGCGAAAGCCGATACTGAAACATAGCGCTGCGGGTCTTTTAGCGCGCACATTAAAGCGCCGTGTCCGCCCATGGAATGTCCGCTTACACAACGCTGGTCTGTGACCGGTAATTCGGTTTCCACCAGCGCGGGCAACTCTTTGGTGACGTAGTCATACATATTGTAGTGATCAGACCAGGGTGCCTGTGTGGCGTTGATATAAAAACCGGCTCCGGAACCAAAGTCCCAGTTGTCG
>Ga0164315_10004799_pt1 | contig 10520 bp, 10 predicted proteins | sample GuaBasSedimGuay6_FD_113737 | JGI IMG/M metagenome (GOLD analysis project Ga0164315, IMG submission 113737) | Subseafloor sediment microbial communities from Guaymas Basin, Gulf of California, Mexico - Guay6, Core 4569-2, 0-3 cm | ecosystem: Environmental > Aquatic > Marine > Hydrothermal vents...
GCCACAGATGATGAAAAGCATTTCATGAAACGTCATTTTGGAGATGCAAAGAGCTATCTGATTTACCAGATAAATGAATCGGGCTGGGAATTTCTGAAAAAGATTGAAAACAATTCGGAAGAAGAAAAGAGGCATGCCGATCCTGTGAAGGCCGGGAGTATTTCCGGAATCCTGAAGAAAGAAGGAGTTCAGGTGCTGGCATCCATAGTGTTTGGCCCGAATATCAAACGTATGATTAAAAAATTCGCCTGTATTCTGGTTCATGAAGAAACAATTGAGTATGGTTTGGATACAATCAAGCAGAATTATTCAGTTATACTTGAGCGATGGAGACAGGGTCCCGAGAGGAAACCTCTGAAAGTTTGAGAGAATGAAAAGCGCTGAATGCCGGTGGTTCCCGGTCTGTCCTATGAATCATTTCCACTCTCGGGGAATGCTCCGGGATGAGCAGATATACCCTTACTGTAAAGGAGACTGGTTCTCCTGCAGGCGGTATCAGATGGAAGAAAAGGGACAGTTCCATCCGGACAATATGCTGCCGGATGGAACGATTGATGAGAGTCTTCGCTACTGATGCCCTTTTACTTGTGGGGATAGGGCCAGGCGGCGATTCCTCCTTCCAGTACTTTTACATTCCGATATCCCTCTGACATGATGAAGCTTGCCGCTTCATAGCCACGAAGTGAGATTTTGCAGTAGGCGATAATCTCTGTATTTTTATCTGCAGGCAGTTTATCGAGGTTGGTTCTCAATGCCCCGAGAGGAATCAGGGTTTCACCGATTCCAAGCCGGTCTGCCTCATATTCGTCCTTACCGCGAGTATCCAGAAGGAAGGGTTTTTCCCCTTTATCCAGTTTCTCCTTTAAGTCAACGGCGGATATTCCATCCATATAATGACGCCATTTATTCTCCAGAACATGTATTGCTGTGATGAAGTTGTCGATGGCTGGAGAGAATGGCGGGGCATAAGGGAGATCGAGATTCACAAGATGGGCAATACACATTCTTCCGTGTAAAGCCATAGCGGCTGTGGTGAGTCTTTTTGCCACATCCCCGGTGCCAACAGCCTGGAGTCCCAGAAATTTCCCTGTTGTTTTATCAGCCAGAAGCTTCATGATAATCGGCTTAGCACCCATAAAACCCGGTTTATCCGCAGCTGCATGGACAACCTTGATGTAGTTTTCATAGCCTTCCCTGTTGGCCATTTTTACTGAGAGGCCTGTACTGCCGGCAGTAAAATCAAATACTTTGCATATCCCTGTTCCGATGAAACCCTCATACTCCTGGATGTTTCCGTAAACCATATTCTGGGCTGCCACCCGTCCCTGGAGGTTTGCTGCATCTCCCATGGGCCAGAGCTGTTTCTCATGGGTAATCAGGTTGGTTACCTCAACACAGTCTCCGGCGGAATACACATCGCGGTCGCTGGTCTGCATGAATCGGTTAACCTGAATTCCACCTTTTGATCCGATGGTAATACCAGAGTCTTCAGCCAATTCTTTCCGAGGTTTAACTCCGATTGAGACAATGGCCATATCGCATTCGATAATTCGGCCGCTCTGCAGTTCCACAGAAACAATCCTGCCCTCTTTACCGTGGAATTTTTTAACTCCATCACTTGTCAGAACCTCGACACCTTTTGACTTGATGTGATTTTCCACCAGCTTTGCCATATCCCAGTCAAGAAAGGGTAGAACCTGATCCAGCATTTCAACGACGGTATTTTCAATTCCGGCCAACTGCAGAGCTTCACATGTTTCTATTCCGATTAATCCGCCACCGACAACGACTGCTTTTTTCTTTGTACCATTGTCCTTAATCATGTCTCTCAGTTCGATGGCATCTTCAAGGCTGTGGAGTGTTTTGATTCCTTCAAGGTCAATTCCTTCAATAGGGGGCTTGATAGGATTAGCTCCGGTGGTTATTGCCAATTTATCGTAGGGGATTTCCTGCTCTTTCCCCGACTTCAGGTCTTTTATACGAACCAGCTTCTTCTCTCTGTCGATGGCAATGGCTTCGGTTTCCACATAGGCGGTAATACCTTTTGCCTTGAAGAAAAACTCAGGATCCCGGGGAACACCCGTGGGGGTTGCGATTAGCAGTTTCGGGTCATCAAAAACACCCCCGACATAATAAGGGTAACCGCAGGATGCCATACTGAGGCTTTTACTCTTCTGGATGATTACGATATCAGCTTTCTGATCCAGGCGTCGAATCTTGGAGGCAATTTTGGGTCCGGCAGCGGATCCACCGATAATAACGTAGCGTTTAATCATGACATACTCCCTATTCTTTTATGGGTATATACCCAATATCCATAATTTAAAACCTCTTTCAGGAATTTGTACATCCATTATTTATCTATATATAAATATTCATATTGAGTGGTTAAGCTATCTCAAGGGTTTTTCATGCAGTATGATCTGCTGTATGCTTTATCCAGGATGAGTAATGGCTAGACCGAAAACACATCGAATGATTCATACGCCACCCCTTTACAAAGGGTTCAAGCCGATCGGAGCAAGAGGCAGAGATCTGGATACCCTCGAAATGAGTATTGACGAATATGAGTCGTTAAGACTTGCCGATTTTGAGGGTTTGAATCAGGAAGAGGCTGCTGAAGAGATGGATATATCCCGTTCCACCTTTGCCCGGCTGATTGAATCAGCCCGGAAGAAGAGTTCTCAATTTCTTATTCAGGGGAAGAGACTTGTGATAGGCGGCGGCTCAGTTCATTTCAAGGAAAATCTTGTGCAGTGTCATGACTGCCACCATATTTTTGCCATGAGAATGGGTGAAAGTCTGGAATCTTGTCATGCCTGCGGTTCGACAAACCTGATAGATATGGCCGGTGGTTTCGGACATGGCCGCTGCTGTCAGGAAAATACAGGAGCATTAAAATGAAAAAAATTGCACTATTTGCATTCAATGGCGATCCTATGTGTTTCATCCATGTTCTTATCAATGCTGTGGAGCTTAAAGAAAACGGAAACGATGTGGCTCTGGTAATTGAAGGAAGTGCAACAAAACTTGTGAAGTTGCTTACCGGTGGTTCAGGTCTTGAGGATTTCAAGCAGAGCAACCCGAAAATGTTCGAACTTTTAACTGTGAATCTGAAGAAAGTAATGGATGCAGGGATTATCAGTTGTGTCTGCCAAGCTTGTGCAAGTCAGATGGGAGTCCTTGATGATGTCAAGAAAGCGGATCTTCCTCTCTGTGCAGAGTTAAAGGGACATCCTTCGATGAGCCGGTATATTGAAGATGGTTTTGATATAATCTCTTTTTGAGAACAGCTTAAAGTATCATATGTCCATATCTCTGCTTTATATCTTAAAAATATGAGTTAAAACGTATTTTACCTCTTGTCTTATGAGCATATGTTCTATACATTTCCTGTGTGGTTAATAATGTCCCGGCCTAAAAGACAACGAATGATCGGCAGGCCTCCGCTATACGCAGGATTCAAACCTGTGGGGGTAAATGGACGGGATCTGAAGGTTCTTGATATGTCGCTGGATGAATATGAGGCCATGAGACTGGCAGATTTTCAGGGCCTGAGTCAGGAGGAAGCCGCTGTGGAAATGGAAATATCCCGGCCTACTTTTGCCCGGCTTATTGAAGAGGCTCGAAGAAAATGTGCCCGTTTTTTTATCGAGGGGAGAAAACTGGTGATTTCCGGTGGAACGGTTCATTTTAAGGAAAACCTGATTCGCTGTCATGATTGCGGTCATCTGTTTGTTCTCGCCATCGGTGATGAGATTTCCGAGTGTCCATCCTGTGCGTCGGGGAATTTAATTGACCTTGCCGGTGGATTCGGTCATGGGCGCTGCTGCAGGTAGGTGGTAAATGAATAAAATGAAAACAATCGCCATAGCGAGCGGTAAGGGCGGAACCGGTAAGACAACTTTATCGACAAACCTGTCTGCTTTATGGGCTGAAAAACGTCATGTAACTCTGCTGGATCTCGATGTGGAAGAACCGAACTCCGGACTTTTCCTCAATGGAACTCTGGTGAAACAGGAAATAATTGAGAAGTTCATTCCTGTCTGGAACCCGGATGTCTGCCAATTGTGCGGTAAATGCCAGGAAGTCTGCGAGTTTAATGCGGTAATGAAACTGGGAACCGATATTATGGTGTTTCCGGAGCTTTGTCATGGTTGTTATGCCTGCTCTGATTTATGTCCGAATAGTGCTCTTCCTATGGCAGCCCGGCCTATGGGTGAGCTGAGTCACTATCGGATAGGAAAGCTGGACTTTATTGAAGGACGGCTGGCGGTAGGTGAGGAGCAGGCTGTTCCAGCTATTAAAAAAGTAAAAGAGTATCAGAAACAGGAACTGCCCGACGCAGACCTGGTTATTATGGATTCTCCTCCGGGAACATCGTGCCCGGTAATTGAAGCTGTTAAAGATGTTGATTTTGTAATTCTGATAACAGAACCGACACCCTTCGGTCTCCACGATCTCAAACTGGCGGTAGAAACGGTCCGGGGGTTGGAGAAGGAGATGGCCGTCGTTATCAATCGGGACGGAATCGGGGATGATGGGGTTGAATCATACTGCCTGGAGGAAGGTATCAGAATCCCGGCACGTATACCTCAGGATCGGGGTATGGCAAAAACCTACTCCAAGGGGAAACTGATCTATCCTTCACACCCTGCCATGAAGGAAGAGCTGATTCGGCTGATTGATTTCCTGGAGGCTTTATGAAAGAAATTGTGGTTCTATCTGGAAAAGGAGGAACCGGGAAAACCTCTCTGACTGCATCATTTGCACTATTAGCCGGTTCTTCTGCCGTTATTGCAGATTGTGATGTTGATGCTTCGGATATGCACCTCCTGCTGGCTCCAGAGGTTGAGCAGGAAGAAATGTTTTACAGCGGGAAAGAGGCTGTTATTGACAGTGATGCTTGTATCAGCTGTAACCGATGCCTGGAAGTCTGTCATTTTGATGCGGTTGAAACCGATGGAACCCTGTACGAAATCAACCCGGTAAACTGCGAAGGATGCAGTTACTGCGAGAGGGTTTGCCCTGTTGATGCTATCACGATGAAACCGTCTTTGGCCGGTGACTGGTATGTTTCGAAAATCAGATCCGGGGCAAGGATGGTGCATGCCCGATTGGGAATCGGAGCGGAGAATTCCGGGAAACTGGTTGCCAGGGTTAAGAATGAGGCGAAGGATATAGCATCAAGAGATTCTAAAGCTCTGGTTCTTGTGGACGGTTCTCCGGGTATCGGATGCCCGGTTGTCTCCTCACTATCCGGGGCTGACTATATTGTTATTGTTACTGAACCGACAGTTTCCGGTCTGCACGATTTGAAACGTCTCAGGGAGTTAATTGTTAAGTTCCGCCTTCCTTCAGGATGTATTATCAACAAGGCTGATTTGAATACCGGGTACTGTGATGAGATTGTTAAGTTTCTGGAACATGAAGAAATGGATATGTTGGGAACCCTTCCGTACGATGAAAGAATCACAGCGGCAATGGTTCAGGGTAAATCTATTCTCGAAGAGCCGTATTCCGATTCGGAAACAGCGGGCAAAATTCGGGAAATCTGGAAAAAAATACAGTTCAAGTTCGGCTTGAACGGGGAGTAAAAGATGAAGATTTTATTTACAGCAAAAGGGACTACCTGGGATGATCAGATGGATCCCAGATTCGGCAGAGCGGATTACCTTCTTGTCTTTGATGAAAAGGGTGAAGAGCTTACCGTTGTGGATAACAGGGAACAGAGTGAGCAGGAGCATGGTGCTGGGCCCCGGACAGCTCAGAAAGTCGTTGATGTAAAACCGGATGTTGTGATAACAGGAAACGGCCCCGGGGGTAATGCCAGCAGAGCTTTGGAAGCCGCCACCCTGGAGATGTATGTGGGGGCCGGAGGAATGAGCATAAAAGAAGCCTATGAGGCCTTTAAAGCCGGGAAACTTGCAAAAGCCTGAAGTTATGAAAAAACACGAACATATTGTTATCGGCGGTGGACCCGCCGGTATTACCCTTGCCAAAATGCTGGGTAAATCGGATATCGCGGTTATCAGACCGGAGAATGCCAGCATGATTTATTGTGCTATGCCCTATGTGATTGAAGGACTTATTCCTCATCAGGATACGCTTAAAAGTGATAATCTGGTAACTGATAACGGCGGAGTTCTGATTCGGGACGAAGTGACAAGTATTGATTTTGAAGGGAAGATTCTTCAGATGAAATCCGGGGAAACCTACCAATATGGAAAGCTGATTATTGCCACCGGTGCTGTTCCCTTCATTCCTCCTGTCCCTGGGCATAAGCTCAAAGGTGTGATGGGTTTTAAAACCGAAGGTGATATGGATGAAATCAGCCGGGTTGTTGATGCCGGTCTGAAAAGGGCTGTGGTTGTCGGTGCCGGTGCCATAGGAATCGAACTTGTTCAAGCTTTGAACGACCGAGAGGTTGAAGTTCACCTGGTTGATATGGCAGATTCAGTACTGCCGAACCTGATTGATAAAGAGATGAGCACTTCCGTTTATGATGAGTTGGAGAACCAGGGGGTTCACCTTCATCTTGGTGTAAAAGTAACAGAAGTCAGGGGTGCCGAAACTGCAGAGGGTGTTGCCCTTGATAACGGGGACTTCATTAATGTGGCCGGACATGACGGAGTGGGCGGTCTGGTTGTTTTTGCCGCCGGAACCCGCCCGGAGATTTCTCTGGTAAAGGATTCTCCCCTCGAAATAGATCGGGATGGTATTTTAATCAATGACAAAATGGAAACAAACATTTCGGATGTTTATGCTGTTGGAGATTGTGTACAGTTTACAAGCGGTATTACCGGAGAAGTAACTCCGGGAAAACTGGCAACCAACGCTGTACCTATGGCCAAGATTCTGGGATTCAACTTCCTGGGCGGGGACAGGCATTATCCCGGTTTTTACAATGGTGCTGCAACCAAAGTGGGGCATTTCTATATTGGCGGTACTGGCTTAACAGAGAGTGCAGCTCGAAAATCCGGCTACGATATTGTTACCGGTAATAGTACTGTGACAACTAAATTCCCCATTATTCCCGGGGCCAAGAAGAAGCATATGAAGCTTGTTGCCGATAGAGTAACACACCGTGTACTGGGTGCCCAGATTGTCAGTGAAGAGCCGGTTGTCGGCCGTATCGATCTGATTACATTTGCGATTCAAAATGAATCTACAGTGGAAAATCTTTCCGCTCTCAGTTACGCGTCTCAGCCCCACCAGTCCTTCTATCCAGCTGCAAATATCGTAGTGCTGGCAGCCGAAGATATCAGAAAGAAAATCGGCTCCCGCTAACATCGGGCTGCGTAATAAAAGGCCGGGCGAAAGTCCGGCCTTTGTTTGCTGTTTTACTTTTTATCAATAGGACAATTCAGCTTTGATATAAATCTGTTTCCGATAAGCGGTGAGATAACAGCTATGGTAAAAAGAGGTATATATCCGAAGCGGGAGATTAAAGCTCCGGCAATAAAGGGGAGCAGGGCAACCGTCAGGTTGAATGTTCCCAGGATTCCAGAATACAGGGCCCTGTCTTTATCAGAAGATATTTCCACAAGAACGGCCTCTGCTGTTACCTTCTGGGCGCTGAGCACCATGCCTGAGAGGAAAAATACCGACAGATATGCGGAAACAGGAAGGTAGGTTCCGAACATAAAGGCCAGAAATGGCAGCACTGCACCCAGAATTGACAGGATGTAAAGAATGCCTTTAAATCCGTGTTTCCGAACCAGAATCTTCCATAGAAAACTGGATATTATCATTCCTCCTATCTGAATCAGCAGAAGATTTCCTATCAGTTTCGGTTCAAGTGTGTACTGTGTCTTGGCAAATGTTACGTAAAAGGGCAGAAGTACCAAACCAACCCCCAGCAGGTTTGCCACAATAATGTAGTATTTCAGATTTGAATCGGCTTTTATCCTGTCGGGAATGGATTTTAATGTGGCTAACAGGGTTGGCTGATCGGAGTTTCCTGTCTCAACGGTTTCCTTGAGCATGTAGAATCCTGCAGAGGCTATAAACAGTGCAATCGTAGCGGTAATGAACAGGGTGAAGTAATTGTCCGGATATCCCACACGTTTCAGTATCTCTCTGGTAATCAGAGCAGAAACAAGAATCCCGGAACTTGAAATAACCTGTTTGTTCAAGAAAAGAGACTGCCGTACCTCCGGTGTGAAACTCTTACCGATAATGTCGATGTAGGATACACCGGCAAAGGCACCGCTTACGGTGAATAAAAGCAGTTCTCCGTAAATCAGGAGAAGGGCCTGGGTAAGGGTGAACCGGGAAATACTCAGTATCGTCAGGGATATAAGCCCCAGAGCCACAACCCTCAGGTTAATGCCGAGAATAAGATACGGCTTCTTCCTGGGGCGGGAATGAAGGAACCCGGCAAAAAGCAGCTGGGATATCAACGGAATCCCTATCATGATGCTTGTCAGAATTCCGATATGAAACTCATTACCCCCCACCTTGATTATCATGGCGGGAAGTATGGTGTTTACTTCGGTGAAAGTTGCTGTTATCGAGAGCAGAATTGCATGCCATACAAAGGCAAAGTAGTTCAAACGTTGTTTCATTTTCTGGAGTCTCCGAACCGGTAATAATGAGAATATACCAGAAACTGTATGAGGATGACCAGTTTTCCGGATAATTACTCAAGCAAAAAAAAGAACTGGTATACTTTAAATTAGTAATACGTCCTGATTTCAAAGTATACTCTCTGAATGGCCGTAGAAATCCGTATCGTTCAAACAAAACGTGATCTAAAGAAATACGTCAAATTTCCTATCACTCTGTACAAGGGGAATCCCTGGTACGTTCCCTTTATGCGCTCGGAAGAAATGGCAGTGCTCAACCCGAAAAAAAATCCGTCATTTGAGACCGCTGAGGGTAGAAGCTGGCTGGCCTATAAAGATGGAAAGATAGTCGGCCGCGTCACCGGCATTTATCTTCCTCAGTATAAAGAGGTCTGGGGTAAAAACCAGGCCAGGTTCGGTTGGGTCGATTTTATTGATGATGACGAGGTATCCGAGGCTCTTTTTGGCACCGTGGAGGACTGGGCGGCCCAATTCGATGCTGAAAGCCTAACCGGCCCCCAGGGCTTTACCGATCTCGATCCCGAAGGAATGCTCATCAAGGGATTTGAAGAACTCGGTACCATGCCTATGATATACAACCATCCCTACTATCCTGAACATCTTGCCCGGCTGGGTTTCATGAAAGAAACTGACTGGCTTGAGTTTGAAATCAAGACTCCGCAAAGTATCCCTGAGAAGGTCCGCAGGATACAGGAACTTGTTCTTCTGCGAAAAAAACTTCACATGGTTAATGCAAAGAAGTCCAGAGATCTGATGCCCTATGCCAGAGGTTTGTTTCATGTTCTGGTTGAGTCTTATAAGAACCTATACGGTTTTGTTCCTCTCTCTGAAAAACAGATTGACAGTTACATCAAGCAGTACATACCGTTTGCCGACCCCCGGTTCACCAAGGTTGTTGTAGATGAAAATGAGAAGGTGGTAGCTTTCGGTGTGGCGATGCCTTCGTTTTCCCGGGCCCTGCAGAAGAACCGGGGCCGTCTCTTTCCCTTTGGCTGGATTCCCATGCTGCAGGCGATGAAGAAGCCGGTTGGAATGGATATGTACCTGGTTGCGGTGCTGCCGGAGTACCAGAGCTCCGGGGTGGTTTCGGTAGTGATGGGCACCATCACTCAGGGCGCCATCGATGCCGGACTTGAGTTTGCTGAAACCTCCGGTGAGCTTGAGGATAATGAGGCGGTGCAGGCCATGTGGCGGAACTATGAGCATCGGCAGCATAAGCGGCGGCGGTGTTTTATCAAGGAATTGAAGTAGCATACTCCGGGGCACGACGCCAGAGGTCAATAAAAAACCCCGGGGCGAAACCCGGGGTTAAATTATCAAAAGCAGGTTTGCTGCTCAGATCCGCCGATTTAACAGCGCTGATTAAACAGCGTTGAAAATCAGGGCCAGTTCAGCCATCCGGGCGGAGTAACCCATTTCGTTGTCGTAGAAGCTGGTCATCTTCACCAGGGTGTTGTCACCGGCTTCGGTGGTCCGGGTATTGCCGGGGATGTACATGGAGCTCCACTCTTCGCCCACGGCGTCCCGGGAGCATTCGTAGTAGTCGTCCACATCGAGAATCATGCCGCTCTTGGAGCTGGCGTTAATTTTTTTGGCGTTCTCAGCCATTTTGGCATTGATGTCATCCACACTGTGCTTACCTTCAAGAAGATAAACAACTTCGACAACCGAACCGGTGTCGGTGGGGACCCGAAGGGCGGTGCCGTTGAGCTTGCCGTTCAGGTGAGGAAGAACCTTACCCACGGCAATGGCAGCGCCGGTGGAGGCGGGGATGATATTGTTCAGGGTGGCGCGGTTCTTGCCGCCTCCGAAGAAGTCCTGGACACGCTGGGTGGAAGTGGCTGCGTGGGTGGTTACCATCAGTCCGGTAATCACCTTGAAGGCATCGTCCACAGCCTTGGTGAGGGGAGCCAGGCAGTTTGTGGTGCA
>Ga0164315_10004800_pt1 | contig 10518 bp, 9 predicted proteins | sample GuaBasSedimGuay6_FD_113737 | JGI IMG/M metagenome (GOLD analysis project Ga0164315, IMG submission 113737) | Subseafloor sediment microbial communities from Guaymas Basin, Gulf of California, Mexico - Guay6, Core 4569-2, 0-3 cm | ecosystem: Environmental > Aquatic > Marine > Hydrothermal vents >...
CGGCCGTATCGACAGCCCGTGGGTCAGGCCCATGACCGACGTGATAGCCGTGGGTACCGGCAGAGTCAATTGAAATCAGCTTTCTGTAGTCAGACTGCTTCAATGCATGCTTAAAAAAACCTTCTGCCGAAGGTGATCTGCAAATATTTCCCATGCATACAAATAATATATTTATCATATAGATATTTCTCTTATTTAATTATTTACATTCAGCATACGTCGTACGCGTTCCAGGTCATCCCGTGTGTCGATACCAGCCGGGATGAACTCACACGCCCTGGCGAGAGCAATCCGTCCACCCTGCTCCATTATCCGTAGTTGCTCAAGACGTTCTGTCTGCTCCAATGGTGTCGGCTCGCATCGGGTGAAACCTCGTAGAGCAGCGAGACGATATGCATACAGGCCCAGATGACGTTTCCACTCGACCTCCATTGATAGCGCGGCGTCAATATCAGAGAAGGAACGCGCATATGGAATGGGAGAACGGCTGAAATACAATGCACGATCTTTCGAATCGGTAACGACTTTTACCGCATTGGGGTTACGAACCTCAATAGCTTCCGTGATCGGCCAATACAGGCTTGCCACCTCACAATCCGTTTGCTGATCCAGCAATGCCGCAACCTGGTCAAGACAAGCCGGTGGCATCAGGGGTTCATCAGCCTGTAAATTCACCACCAGGTGGTCATCGGGCCAACCCAGTGTTGATGCACATTCTGCAATCCTGTCACTGCCGCTTTGATGATCGGACCGTGTCAGCAATACCTGTGCTCCAAAACCCTTCGCGATTGCAACAATGGAGTCATCATCAGTCGCGATGACGACGGATTGGGCAGATGATTCGGTCGCGCGTTGCCAAACGTGTTGCAACATGGGTTGTCCTGCCAGATCCAGCAGCACTTTTCCCGGAAGACGCTCGGATGCAAAGCGGGCTGGAATGACGATGTGATAGGCACTGAGATTGGTCGGGTTCATGATCTTTGTTTCACCAATTTCGTTAATTGTTGTTTGAATGTACCTTCAAATTCAGCAGACAGATGTGTTTCCACCGGTACATACCATGCGTTTTTCAGCTTGAGTGAACGACACTTAACCGCATCTTTCTCCGTCATGATAATCGCTGAACCGCTTGCCAGCGAATCGAAATCACTGTGTGTATAATTATGATGGTCCGGAAACCCATTCGGCTCCAGGTCAAAGCCCATGCCTTCCAGCATGTTGAAAAAGCGTGCCGGATTGCCAATTCCCGCCACCGCATGAAGCCGTATTCCAGTGTGTTTTTGCCGGAATTCCTCTACCGCATACTCCGTGGCAGCATCAATTGAACGCACCACACTTGCCCTTAAGTGCATTTCTGTCACATCAACATCATCCGGCCTGGCATTCCAATGGCCATTTGTAACTACATGGTCAACCTGTCTGAGCCTCTCAGGACTTTCACGTAGAGGACCGGCAGGAATGAGGTAAGCATTTCCGATACCCCGCTGCCCGTCGACTACGCAAAATTCGATATCCCGGTGTAGGTCAGCCTGCTGAAGACCGTCGTCCGAAATAATCAGATCCAGCTTCATTTCATTCAGCCTATGCACGGCTTCACGTCTTTTGGATGCAACCACGACTGGTACGCCGGTTCGCAACGCCAGCAATACCGGTTCATCGCCACAGGTTCGGGTATCACTGTCAGCCTCAACAAGCAATGTATCCCGACTTTGGCGGCCATAACCCGTGCTGGCAATCCCGGCTTTCAAATTCATTTCAATGGCGATCTCGCACAATCGAATGACCAGTGGGGTCTTACCGGTGCCGCCGGCAGTTATATTGCCCACTACGATGAGTGGCACAGATGAATGGAAGGTTTGTCCGCGTTTTTGGCGACGTTGATAGGCTGCCCGGTATAGGGGCACCAGCATCCGCAAATACCATGGCGGCCGGCGGTTGCCATACCAGTGACTCAGAAGCCAGTTTTCAATTCCTGAACGCATAACGGGCGATGATGGATGGCACTATTGTCGATGCCCGAACTGGGTTTGATACAGGCGGGCGTATGTCTGGCCGCTGGCCAGCAGTTCATTGTGTGTACCCTGCTCTATCACCCTGCCCTCACCCAGAACGATGACCTGATCGGCGTTTTCAATGGTGGAGAGACGGTGTGCTATAACCAGTGTTGTGCGACCCTTCATGACCTCTTTCAGCGCATTCTGAATGGCCCGCTCCGATTCTGAATCAAGGGCCGAGGTGGCTTCATCGAGAATTAAGATCGGTGCATCTTTCAGTAATGCCCTTGCAATCGCCAGGCGCTGACGCTGGCCACCCGACAACAAAGTGCCGCTTTCACCCAGCATGGTATCCAGTCCATCGGGTAGCTTTTCGATGAATTCCATCGCATGTGCCGCCGTGGCCGCGCGGAGTATGGCTTCCCGGTCGATTTCCGCCAGCGCACCATAAGCGATATTACCCGCGATAGTGTCGTTAAATAGCACCACATCCTGGCTCACCAGTGCGATCTGCTTGCGCAAGTTATTGAGCTGGTAGTGCGTAAGCTCAATACCATCGAGCAAGATATGGCCGGAATTATAGGTGTAGAAACGTGGTAATAAGCCGGCCAATGTCGTTTTACCGCTGCCACTCTGACCAACCACCGCCGTTACACTGCCTGCCGGGAAGCGCAGGCTGATTTCCTTGAGCACGGCCTGAAAACCTTTCTCATACTGGAAACTGACATTTTGGAACTCGACCTCGCCCCTGACACGCTCGACGGAATGTGTACCCTCATCCTTCTCTTTGTCGGCATCAACGATTGCAAAGATACTGTCTGCTGCCGCAATACCCTTCTGCATCTGTGACTGTACGTTTGTCAGTCGTTTCAGCGGTGGAATAGTGGCAATCATTGCAAAGAATATCGCCGTGAAAGTGCCTGCTGAAATCTGCTCCAACATCGATGGACGGGTTGCAACCACCATCAATGTCACCAGCGCGATACCAGCAGCAAACTGTACGATGGAAGAACTGAACATATGGGTGGCAACCATACGCATATGCAGACGCCGGGTCCGTTCATTGACAAGCTCAAAACGGCCCTTTTCGGTCTCCTGCCCGAGAAAGACCTTAACCACCTTGTGCCCCACCACTGCCTCTTCCGTCACATGGGCGACATCCCCCATTGACTCCTGGATATTGCGGCTGATTTTGCGGAACTTGCGACTGATGACCGTCACCACCAGTGAAACCACCGGTACCAGTATTAACAAAACCGCCGTCAGCTTGGCATTGGTCGTAAGCATCAGGGCAACGAGATATATCAGCAGCAGGATGTCGCGGAATGCCGACATGATGGCCTTGGTTGCGGCATGGGCAACCTGCTCAGAGTTGTAGGCCAGCTTTGAAATCAATTGACCGGGGGAATTCTTATCATAAAAAGTTGCGGGTAAATGAAGGTAACTGGCGAACAACTCTTCGCGCAGATCGGCCACAACACGTCTGCCGGTCCACTCCATACCGTAAGCACCGGCGAAATGGCCAATGATACGTAAAATAATGACCCCCATTACGCCGGCAGCCAGGAACATACCGTAGGCCGCATCTTTTGCAACAAACACCCGGTCAATCAGTGGCTCAACAAAACCAATGAATACCGCCTGCATGGCTGCATCAAGGCTGACGCCGACTATCCCCAAGGCAAACATCATCCAGTATTTCCTGGTGTAGCCCCAAAGGCGCTTATAGACGGCACCTGGCGTGTAGGTGATATTTTCAGCCATTATTATTGGTTTTCTGTAATTCGTTCAGTTGCAATGGACAGCCGTGAAAAGCCAAGCTGTGCGGTTACATCCATGGCTGTCACAACGAAGTGGTGAGGAGTTTCAGCATCGGCCCTCAATATTACCGGTGTATTGCGATCATCTCCTGCAGCTTCAATAAATGCTGCCCGCAAAGTAGCCGGTTTTCCATCGATGAGTTGTCGGTCATTGAGGTAAAACTGGCCATTTGGATCGATGACCAGTTCGAAACTATTGGGTTGATCTTCAGGGGCGCTGACATTTTTTGCTTCAGGGAGATCAACTTTCAATACCGCCTGATGTTCAAACGTAGTGCTCACCATGAAAAATATCAGCAATAGGAACACCACATCAATCAGACCTGTCAGGCTGATCTCGGGGTCTTCGATGCGGGATGATCTGAGTTGCATTTAAAAGGCCCTAGTCTCCGACAGGCGCAAAACCGGTCGGCGCGATGTTGCCACGTTCAATACAATCAATCAGGCTGATCGCCTTCTCTTCCATCGCAATAACGTATTCGGCTACCGTACCACGGAAAAAACGATAAAAGAAATAGCTGGGTATCGCGACTGTCAATCCGGCTGCCGTGGTGATTAATGCCTGTGAAATGCCACCCGCCAGGACATTTGCATCACCAACACCGTTGATCATGATGGCGGAAAATACCTCGATCATACCAATTACAGTGCCCAGCAAACCCAGTAGCGGTGATATACCGGCAATGGTGCCCAGGGTGTTCAAAAAACGCTCCAGGTCATGTACAACATGACGACCGGTATCTTCTACAGATTCCTTGATCACCTCCCTGGGTCGTTTTCTGTTGACCAGGGCGGCCGCATAAATCCTGCCCAAAGGTGATTCGATACGTAGTTGATTGATATGGCGTTGATCGAGTTCATGCCTGGCGGCCCAGTCCTCAACTGTCTCCCCGAGCCCATCCGGAATCACTTTCTTTTTGCGCAGTGTCCAGAACCGTTCGATGATAATCGCCACCGACAGAGTCGAACACAGCAGGATGGGCGCCATCAGCCAGCCACCGGCAAGAATAATTTCCAGCACGCAGTTTCACTCCTTTGATTAATGCTGTTTGGGATAATACCCTATGTTCAGGATGAACGGTATGCCGCGGGCGCACCCCACTCACGGGCACACCCCATCAGCCGGCCAGCGCCAAATGGACTTGCGACTCACCCGGGCAGACTCCAGGACTAAACCACCCTTGGAATCACCGGTAATCCGAATACCCCCGCATTTTGCGGTATTCAATATCGGGATATTCGCATCTGAATAGCGTTTAAGCACATCCGCCCGCGGAAAACCGAAGCGATTGCCGCTGCCTGAGGAAATCAACACCCACTCAGCTTGCACCGCATCAATCAAGGCCTGTGAGGAAGATGTCGAACTGCCATGGTGTGGTGCAGTCATAAGCGTATGATGCCCTAGCCCGTTAGCGACCAGACGTCGCTCGACAGCCTGGCCGATATCGCCACCCAACAACAGGCTCAAACCCGGACCATTCACACTGACCACACAGGAACTGTCATTACCGAGATAAGGCAGTCCTTCGGACGGATGCAGCACCTCCAAATTCAGGCTTTCACCCCGCCATGCAGCGGGTGACCTGCAGGCGCGAATCCCGTTTTGCTTTACAGGCAGGCTGGCAAGGTAGCCGGACTCAGGGTAGATGGATCGTAACCGCTCCAAGCCACCTGCGTGGTCAAGGTCACCATGACTGGCCACAATCAAATCCGGTCGTCTACCCATCGCCTCAATCATCGGCTGGATCGTCCCTTTAACCATGTCCCAGCCGGCCTCTCCAGCCAGACCATTGCCGGGGCCGGTGTCGTACACCATCAGGTAATCCCGGGTGGCCAGTAGAACGGAGAGTCCCTGCCCCACGTCAAGAAAATCGATCCGTGTCTGCGTCGCTTCCAACGACTGACCGATGGGTATTACAATCGGTGCCATCAGTAGCAAACCCGCATAACGACCTGGTATGCCCCGTGGTAGCAGCAACACAGCCGCCCCAAACATCGCCAGCAAGGTTGTCAGCAAACCTGGAACAGGTGTCGAACTGAAGACCATCGGTTGAAAGTGGGACAGGTACTCCAGCAACTGGAATAACCATTGAGCCGAATAACCTGCCGCGGTGAGCAACCATCCTGCCACTGGCCCGGGCACCCACAATAGCAACAGGGCGACCAGTATGAGTGGCACGATCAACATACTGACGACGGGAATGGCAACCAGATTAGCAAGCAACCCGGGCAGACTGGCCTGTTGAAACCAGTACATACCCAGCGGTGCCATCACCAGTGATATACCCAGCTGGGCAAATAACATTCTTCGCCAGACCGGCATGTGCCCGTGCCTGGGTACAAACAGCATCATCAGCACAGCCACTGCCACAAACGAGAACCAAAAGCCGGCACGCAAGGGTGCAAAGGGATCCACCGCCAACACGAGTGCCATTGCGATCATCCACGACAGCAACGGTTGCACATTTCTCCGGCTCAATACGACCAGGGTGGCAACCGTCAACATAATCAACGCCCGTTGGGTGGAAACCCCGAAACCGGATAGCCCAGAGTAGGACAAGGCTGCCAACCATGCGACCAGCCAGGGCAGAACAACTGCAAAACGTTGCCTAAGACCAAACCAGGGAATCAGCAAGCCCAGACGCCCCAGGTAGAACCCCATTGCCGCAGCCAAACCGATATGCAAACCGGAAATGGCCAACAGATGCCCTGTCCCAGTGGCTGATAAAACCGTTCTGTCACTGGCCAACATGCCACGACGATCCGCAATGGCCAAAGCGGCCAGCAACCGAAATGCCGGTACATCACCGGCCTTTTCAGTGAGCTTATTCAACACCAGCTCCCGCCAGTGTTGCAAATCGAACCAGGCAGGACCTGCAAGACGTGTATTTCGGCCATCCTTCACATAGGCCAGTGCACCTACGCCATTGGCAAAATACCTGCGCTCCGCATCCACACCGTGGAAATTTACCCGGCCCCGTGGGCTGCGTAGTTCCAGTTGCAGACGCCAGCGTTCGCCTGCGTGAAATTGCGCTACATTGCTATCTTTGCCCTCTGTCGGGTGTCTGTCTTTGTACCAGTAAACGTATATTTTGGGCGGTATGGGTTTTGCAGCTTTATCCGGCAGAAATATGAAGCGCACAAAATCATCGGTCGATTCCGGCAGGCTGGCAACTACGCCACTGATCTCATGAATTGTTTTGGAGTCTGAAAGTGGTAAACGCTGGTCTATTCGATCGTTGATTGCCAGCGTGGTGGTCAAGAAGAATATCGGGAACAGACAATATGCCCTGGTGACGGGAATCAACAGAGCCACGAGGGCGACCAGCAGGAGAATTACAAGCGCAACATTGGACGATAGTGTTGACACGAACAGGAACGGCGAAACCGCTCCCATGATGAGCAGGGCCCAAGACTTCAATGATCCCCCCTTGTGTTACTTCAATGTGCTAAAAAGGTTTCAGACTCCCCATATGTAACTCAAAACGCTGATTCATCCTGGCCGCAAGTTTCATGTCATGTGTTACCAGTATCAGGCTGGTGTTTAACTCCGTGTTGAGTTCGAGCAACTGCCCAAACACATGGTCAGCTGTACGCTCATCGAGGTTGCCGGTTGGCTCGTCACCCAGTACACAGCCGGGGTTTCCAACCAATGCGCGTGCTACAGCGGCACGTTGACGTTCTCCCCCTGATAATTCACCGGGTTTATGATCCAGACGCTGACCAAGACCAACCTTTTCTAACAGGTCAGTGGCCCGTTTCGCGGCAACAGCGGTTGATTCACCGCGAATCAGTAAGGGCATGGCAACATTTTCAAGCGCTGTAAACTCGGGCAACAAGTGATGAAACTGGTATATAAACCCCATCCGTAAGTTGCGTAAATCACTGCGTTCCCGGTCGCTCTTTTGCCACAGAGACTGCCCGTCGATAAATACCTCACCCACATCCGGTTTGTCCAGACCACCCAATATATGCAGTAACGTACTCTTGCCGGCACCCGATGCACCCACAATGGCCATCGAGGTACCCGCTGGCACCTGCAAGCTGACGTTGGTTAAAACCTGAACCCGTTTCGGACCCTGCCGAAAACCCCGGCTGACACCTTCTGCCTTGATAACCATGTTGCCTTGCTCATTCATAGCGCAAAGCCTCCGCAGGATCAGTCCTGGACGCACGCCAGGCCGGGTACAAGGTGGATAGCAGGGACATACCCAGCGACATGAGGGCAAAAGCAATTACATCCGCTTGGCGCAGGTCGGAAGGCAACTCGGTGATGTAATAAATATCTGAAGGAAACAGGGCAAAACCGAAAATGCGTTCGAAGAAAGGCACCACGGTCGCGATGTTCTGTGCCAGCAAAATACCACCGCCTACACCCAATGCCGTACCTATAATACCGATCAGGCTGCCCTGAACCACGAATACCCGCATGATGGTGCCCGCATGGGCTCCCATGGTCTTCAAAATGGCGATATCAGCCTGTTTGTCTGTCACCACCATGACCAGCATGGAAATGATATTGAATGCCGCCACAGCGATGATCAGCGACAGTATCACCCACATAACGGTTTTTTCTGTACGGACGGCCTGGAATAGATTGCCACGTTCCTGGCTCCAGTCCCTGACCCGATACGCACCGTCCAGTTGATCGGAGATCTCACGTGCTACCAGCCAGGCAGAATCGAGATCTTTCAGTTTGAGCCGGATACCACCTATGGAGTCCTCGGGCATTCGCAGCAACCTGGCGGCATCTTCAATGTGTACCATGGCCAATCCGGTATCATTTTCATGCTCACCAAACTCAAACATACCCACGACATTAAAACGCCGCATCAAGGGACTGGCACCAAACGGGCTGGCCTTGAGACGTGGCGCAATAACTGTGACTTTATCGCCCAGGCCAACCCGCAATCGAACGGCCAGACCTATACCCAGCACAATGCCGTACTCACCACTTTTCAGATCATCCAGGCTTCCGCTCATCATACTGGTATCTACATCCGAAACGGTCGCCTCGTAATCCGGCGCAACACCACGTACCAGTGCAGCACTTGAACCATTGGCCTGCAGCCAGGTGCCAACCTCGATGTAGGGTGCAGATGCAACCACATCATCCCGTTCATTGACACGACTGACAACTTCCCGCCAATCATCCAGTGGTCTATCAAGCGGTTGAATGGTGGCATGTGAAATGGCACCGAGGATACGCGCACGCAGTTCTTTCTCAAAACCATTCATCACCGAAATAACCGTGATCAGCGTGGTAACACCCAGTGCAATTCCCAGCATCGAAGTCAGGGAAATAAACGATATAAAGTGGTTTTGCCTCTTGGCGCCCAGGTAGCGCAGGCCAATAAAGGCGGATAGTGGTTTATACATACGCGAATTAGACCATAACGTAAATCGCTCAACCAGCGGAATTTACGCTTTGACGTGTAGGAGTTTGTTGTTTGCCCTACTCCAGTTTTTCAAGCAGCAGACTTAATTGATCCGGCAACGGCGAACTAACCAACTGCTCTTCCCCATCCCTGGTAAAAAACCTCACCTGGTGAGCATGTAAGAACATCCTTTTTAGACCCTCTGCTCTCCAGTGCTTCTGTCTTGCCGCTGGCGAATAGCGCTTGTCACCCAAAAGCGGCAAGTCAAGATGTGCCGCGTGCACCCTAATTTGATGAGTTCGTCCTGTGTGCAACTCAGCTTCTGCAAAACTGCAAGAACCATAGTTTTGCAGTAATCGGAAAGTTGTATGAGCAGATTTACCTTGCGGGTCGACCCGCATAAAGCGCTGCCCTGCGCGCTCATACTGACCAATCGCATCGTAAACCTCGACCTGGTCTTGCTTGAGCATGCCATCCATCAGGCACAAATAGCGCTTTTCAACCTGGTTATCTGAAATTTGCCGGTTCAGGCTCCGCAAGGCCTCACCATCCAGCGCCAGTAACAGACAGCCACTGGTATCCCGGTCCAGACGATGAACAAGGTCTACATTTGACCCCGGGCGCATTTTGCGCACCACGTCAATCACCCCCCAGGAAAGACCGCTACCGGCATGCACGGCCATACCGGCAGGTTTGTCGATAACCATGACCCCGTGGCCTTCATAACAAATTGACTGACCCAACAATTTCAGGACTGCCGGAGGTATATCCCCCGACTTGTTATCACGAATGGACGCCGGGGGAATACGCACCATATCGCCTGTCTCAAGACGCGTAGCCGGTTTTGCCCGGCCACCGTTTATCCTTACCTGGCCGGTGCGGATAATGCGGTAAATAACAGATCGGGGCAGACCCTTGAGCCTCGCTGTCAGGAAATTATCCAGGCGCTGACCATCGCGATCCTGTGTAACTTCGACATAATTTACCGTGGAACTGACCTTATTCATTGCTAACTATTCCCAACTCATTGATAGAAAATGAAAAGACTGTTATATTGGCGCGGTAAGGAATTCGCCCTGCCGAATTGTTCTCCGAAACCGCCTGATTATCTCACCTAAGCCGTGCTTTAAAAGGGCCGGACTTCATTGGCTCAACAGTAGTTTACACGTTGTACCACAAGCAGATAACACGAATTCAATGCTGGCTGATGCCAGGAAAAACTTATTTTTGATGGCAGACCGACAAGCTGCTGTCTACGGACCAGGCCTGAAAAAAAGATTGGCCTGGCTATGAAAACAATATTTGGTACCCCCGGCAAAGATGCAA
>Ga0164315_10004801_pt1 | contig 10518 bp, 5 predicted proteins | sample GuaBasSedimGuay6_FD_113737 | JGI IMG/M metagenome (GOLD analysis project Ga0164315, IMG submission 113737) | Subseafloor sediment microbial communities from Guaymas Basin, Gulf of California, Mexico - Guay6, Core 4569-2, 0-3 cm | ecosystem: Environmental > Aquatic > Marine > Hydrothermal vents >...
TCATCCTCAATAAAAGCAAGCAAAACAGGATTCTCGTCAGTCAAATCATTATTCTTAAAACTAATGTCGTTCATAAACATATTAATTAAAGGCCCTTGATCATCCTCTGAGGCATCCTCATCAAATCCACCAATAATTAGGTTTGCATAGTATCCATTACCATCAATCTCGTCGTTGTTGAAATAATAACTAATCCTTCCGGGACCATAATTATATGCTATGTCGCGCGGCATTACATACTCAAACTCAAAATCGCCATTTGTAATATCTGCTTTACCATTGAATAAAATACTTTTCCAGAAATAAAACTTTTCAGGATAACTTCCAGCGTCCGTACCCAGAGTTTCAATTTCAACTTTTTTATCATAAACAGTTGGATAAAGTAGTCCATTGTAATCTGACAATTTATCGCCATTGTAATCCATGACAACACCTTTGATTAATACTCTTGACAAAGCGTTTATGGTATCATACTCACCTTCAACAACAATTTTAGAGTTTATCTTCACAGTTTCTGCATTAAACTCAGGGTAAGCAAGTCTTACTGCTGGATCGCCAAGCAGCACAAACTTTTTGTCATTATCGTTCCCTAATTTTTTTGATTTTCTAATAACATCACCAAAACGGGGATACTCCCCATCTATTTTTTCAAAAAGATTATCTTGGTAGATGGCCAGATTTAATGCTAAATTAGAACTTGCAAATGTAGCACGGGCAGTGGTAAATAATGCTATTGCTCCTCCATCAGGATTTAGGAAAACCAACTCCCCTGCTGATACTCTCTTAGGATCATCATATCGGCTAAACTCACAGGTGGCTGTGATAAAAATGGGTAGTTTATCAGAATTATTCCATGAGTTAATATCAGGAATTTCCATAACCCTTTCATGAGCAAGGCCAAGTTCGCCACCATGACCAGAGTAATTAAAAATAAGTGTCCCCTTCTCCATCTTCGAGTTAATGGCCTTATTCACTTCTGGTGCTTTTTGTCCGCTGGGAGTTGAAACCTGAGGGTAGGCATCAATATATATTTTATCAATATTGTAAACAGGATATGTTTCGTCAAGATAATCCGCCAGAGTTTCAGCATCATGCATATGATGATTAGAATCTTCATCATCTCCAACAAAAGTTATCTGGTTTCTCCAAGGGCCCATATTTACTGTTGTGTTAGTACAATAGTTTATTGACTTATCAACAGCCATGGCGGCCTCTTCTATCGAAGCAATCACGAATCTGCCAATCCCAATATCAACACGATTATTGTCGTTAATTCCACCTTCACCATCATCCAGATACCCATAATAATCGTCGGTGGCAATGGAAGAAATAATGTTTAATGATTTAATGTGCTCCCAACAGGGGACATAATTTGTGTTATCTGTAATCCGATCTTTGTAGTCATATGATGCATCACCAAACAATAGCAAATATTTTATTTCCTTACCTGCATCACTTTTGTCATAAAGCATCTTAATGAAATCCCTGATGGCAGTAACGTCCTGAGAGCCAGAAGAAAACTCATTGTAAATTAACTGAGGAGTAGTAACATAAACTTTTAATCCCTGATTTTCACTGTGAAAAGTTGCCAATCTATTTGCCTCATCCATAAATTCAGGATGTACAATTATTAGGTAATCAATATTTATTACAGCATGTAGATTCTGATTATTTACCTTCTCAACAAACTCTGCTGTGTAATATTCTGCCCCATTTATGGCAATAAATTCCCTTATTGTATCAGTTGTTGAGAGAAAAATTGTTTTACCTCCTGAAATCGAAACTTGCTGATTAACAGGACTAGTGGTATTAGTGATATCCCAAACGACTAAATCTCCTGTCTGGCCTCCAATACTGTATTTCGCAGTTTCAGTAATCGCCCATGAAAAAATCTTTCTGAAATGCATTTGATTTCCAGAAAATTCAAGATATCTATCAACATTTATTTCAATGTAATCAAGAAAGCCTGAAGAACTGCTTGAGACTCTCTCATATTCAAGTTTAACATCAAGACTACTATTTTTAGGTGTAAATTCAAACTCCGTAGTTCTTTCTCTACCATATTCATATCCATTATTTAATGAAATTGGCATCGATTGTGTTTTTTGCAGCTGACCATCGGTATAAATAAGAAATTTGTTAGATGAATATGCTCTTGATGCCAGTGCTCCAAAGAAATTGGCTCCAATAGTTTTTTTGATATTTGGAAATTCAAAAGTAAATGTTTGGCTTAGACTGTTAAAATCAAATATTTCTCCAAACCATGTACGACCTGACCCAGCAAGGTTAATTTCATCAAGTTCATGGACAGCATAATCTTCAAAGTCAGTTACATCAATAGTAGATGGACCAGAAGGTGGAGTTGCAGTTTGGATTCGCTTTCCAGCACCTTCCTTTTTTGTGCTGATAAAGTAATATGAATAATCATCATAATAGTTGTTTTTGTGCTGGAATCTCTGCTGTGCATAATTGTATTTCCATTCTATTGGATCATCGCCATAAAATAAAATATAGTCACTGGCATCGAAACTTCCATCTTCACCACCAACAATGCTAATAGCATTTTCAACTAAATCATCATATCTAAAATCTGTATTTATTTCAGGCAGAGTACCTCCACCATTCCCATAAATGGCAATTTTTGAGGCAGTAACTGAAACATCAAAACCCATCTCCTGAAGTTGGGAATAAGTAAGTTTATAAACTCCACCCTTTTTAAGCCTTATTTTAAACCAATCACCAGTTGCTAATACAGAATTATCGGCATAATCGATGGCTGTATTTGTAAAAAATGCTTCATCAGTTATGTCAATTACAATATTAAAACTTACTAATTTTTCAACAATTCCCTTCGATTCATTCCATCTTAAAGGAACAAAGTAAACATTTGCAAAAGGTTCCTTCCTTGACATCACTATGGATGAATTTATGATAATCTCATTCCCGGGTTTAAATTCTCCTGCAAGTAATTCTATCTCAATACTATCTACTGAGACATAAATAGCATTTTCAATTCTCACACTTAATTTTGCTTCGCTGGCATAAATCGAATACTCTTTAGAAAAATAAGGAAACAGTTCAAAGCCATTGTAGGAAGCTCCTTCAAATGATAGACGAGAAAAAGACTGCTCATTTGCTAAGTTTAACTTTTGTACACTCTGCCATTTTATTTCTTCCTCAAAAGAAAAGGTAACTGAATACACATTAAGGGCAGTAAAACACAAAGTAAATAATAAAATAATGGTACGATGCAACATTATACGAAGTTTAGAAGTCAAAGATATTGTTTTATTTATTGGTTTTTAATTACAGGAATTATAACGACACCTGACAGAAATTATTTTATTTGAAGATTTTTATTTTTATAATGATTAAATTTTTTGTTGCTTTTTCTACTTTAAAGAAAAAAGGTTGTATAATTGTAGGCTCAAAACCGAAATCAAATTTCATGGATTAATGATTAAGCAATTTCGATTCATATTAATATCGGCAATAATGCTGGGAAGCATAATGACTTCCTTTGCTCAGGACCCCCAATTCTCACAGTTTTATGCCAATCCACTCTACTTGAACCCTGCTCTTGCAGGTGCAACAGACTGTGGTAGGATAAACCTGAATTACAGAAATCAGTGGCCGGGTCTGTCAAATGCATATGCAACATATAATGTAAGTTACGACCAAAGTTTACCTGGAATAAACAGTGGCATTGGAGTATTAGTAATGAGCGACCAACAAGGAGACGGCGCACTTTCGCGCACTTCAGCGGCCGCTTTTTATACTTACAAACTTAAGGTTAGTGAACCAATAATAATAAACTTTGGTATTAAGGCGGCTTATTATCAGGAACACTTGAATTGGGAAAAGTTAATCTTTGCTGATCAAATTAATTCTGCGACTGGAGAAATTACTGGCCCAACAAGTGAAACACCACCATCAAGCATGGATATCTCGGTTATGGATTTTTCAGCTGGCGCTGTAATGTCCTATTATGATATGTTTTTTATTGGACTGGCTGTTGACCATCTTACGCAACCTCAACTTTCATTTTACGATAATCCGGACAGTAAACTTAATATGAAGATTACTGGTCACGGATCTGTAAACATTAATCTTACACAAGGTATGCTTGGAGGTTATGATCAAGATGACATTATGTTACAACCAAGTATATTGTATATGCAACAAGGTAAGTTTCATCAGTTGAATGCTGGACTTTACGTAAATAAATATCCTTTTGTTGTTGGTGCATATTTCAGACATAATTTCCAAAATCCTGATGCGGTAATCGCTCTTGTTGGTTTGACATACAACAATTTAAGGTTTGGATACAGTTACGATATTACGATGTCCAATGTAGGCGGAAAGGCTGGAGGAGCTCATGAAATTTCTCTTGCTTGGGACTTCTGTATTTATAAACAACAGAAAAGAAGAAGAATAAGGGCAATAAATTCGCCATCATTTTAGTTATTAACACAAACTTAGAAATACAAATTTAGAAAAGATGTTAAATATCAACAAGTTAGTATTATTTGTAGTAGGAATTGCAACATTTGCAATTTTAACATCGTCATGTGGTTCGAATCAAGAATCGAGAACTACTGGCTGGGAATATAACAATCCTGAAAATGGCGGATTTGAAGTGGCAGATACGCCAAAGCAAATTGCAGGGCCAGGGCTTATTTTAATAGAAGGTGGAACATTCACTATGGGAGCAACTGAAGAAAATCCTTTTTATGAATGGAACAATTCACCAAGAAAAGTTACTGTAAGCAGTTTTTATATGGATCAGACGGAGGTTAGTAACCTTGACTATCTGGAATATATTTACTGGTTAACTAGAGTTTATGCAGAAAACTTTCCATTGGTAGTACAAAAAGCATTACCAGACACACTTGTTTGGAGAGACAGGCTTGCCTACAACGAACCTTTGGTAAACACATATTTCCGTCACCCTTCATACCATAATTATCCAGTCGTAGGTGTAACATGGTTACAAGCGAATGATTATGCATCATGGAGAACTGACAGAGTAAATGAAAATCAATTGATTGATGCTGGCATCCTTGACAATGATCCAGATCAAAAAGATGACAATAACTTTAATACTGATGCATATCTTGCAGGTCAGTATGAAGGACTAGTTAAAGAAGGTAAAGCAGATCTTGACCCTAGTGGCACAGGAATTAGAAACGTAAGGTTTGAAGATGGAATACTTCTTCCTTCATATCGTTTACCAACTGAGGCAGAATGGGAATATGCTGCTCTTGGACTTATAGGAAACACTCTTTACAACAGAGTTGTTGAAAGAAGAGAATATCCTTGGAATGGTAGTGGTGTTAGAACCGATGAAAGAAAATATTACGGAAGTTTTGTTGCTAACTTCAAACGTGGTCGTGGTGACTATATGGGTGTTGCTGGCAACTTAAATGATGGTGCTGATCTTCCTGCACCTGTGGGCTCATACTGGCCAAACGATTATGGCCTTTACAATATGGCAGGTAACGTTAGCGAATGGGTTCTTGATATTTACCGTCCAATGTCACATGAGGATGTTGCTGATTACAATCCTTACAGAGGAAATATTTTTAGCAATAAAGTTAAAGACATTGATGGTGGCCTAGCAGAAAAAGACAGTCTTGGACGTATCAGATACGAAGAGATTACTGCTGAAGAAGCGGCAGATCGTAAGAACTACCGTAAAGCAAATAATGTTAACTATCGTGATGGTGACTTCCAATCTACAATTCAGGCTGACTGGCTAGGAGATGATCCTGAAAGTACTAGCCAAATGTATGATTATGGTGTTACTACCCTTATCAGCGATAAAGCAAGAGTTGTTAAAGGTGGTTCATGGAAAGACGGTGTTTATTATCTAAGCCCTGGCGTTAGAAGGTATCTCAACGAAGATGAAGCATCTTCAACAATTGGATTCCGCTGTGCGATGATTAGAGTTGGAGCAGCAATGCCACAATAATTAGAAAAAATATTTTTAACTATATTTACTCCCTCTTCCACACAATGTGGGAGAGGGTTTTTTTATGAATAATTGCCTCAATATTATTAAATGAGCAACTTAGATAGAATTTACAAAGCATTTAACGTTTCTGGAAAAATTAGTACCGACACCCGATTGGATGTAAACGATTCCATTTTCTTTGCTTTGTCGGGCGAAAACTTCGATGGAAATAAGTTTGCTGAGGTCGCTATCAAAAAAGGCGCAACAATCGCTGTAATTGATAATCCGTTGTATGATGTTAATGATGATTATGTCTTAGTTGAAGATGTACTGAAAAGCCTTCAGGATTTGGCAACTCTGCACAGGAAAAACATAAATAGCAAAGTGCTGGCTATTACTGGATCGAATGGGAAAACAACAACTAAAGAATTAATATCTGCTGTTCTTTTAACAGAAAAGAAAACTGTAGCTACAAAAGGAAACTTAAATAATCATATTGGTGTGCCATTAAGCATATTGAGCATAAAGAAAGATACAGAGATAGCAGTAATTGAAATGGGGGCAAACCATATTGGCGAAATAAAAAATCTTTGTGAAATTGCATTACCTGATGTTGGAATAATAACAAATATTGGAAAAGCACATCTGGAAGGATTTGGTAGTTTTGATGGTGTAAGAATAGCAAAAAATGAACTTTACGAATATATTAAATCTTCTAAAGGAGAAATTATTCAAAACAGCGATGATGAACTCTTGCTAAAACTAGGGGCAAAAATCAGTTCATTTACCTATGGCTCATCAAATGCATTTGTAACTGGAGAAATTATTGCAAGCAACCCAACTTTGAAAGTTAAGTGGATTTATAACGGTAATGAGCATCTTATTACCAGCAAACTTTATGGAAGTTACAACTTTCCAAATATTATGGCTGCAATTGCATCAGGGCTCTATTATGGTATTTCAGTTGAGAATATTACCTCGGCAATAGAATCATATGAACCATCAAACAACAGGTCGCAACTTATTTCAACATCAAAAAATAAACTAATATTAGATGCTTACAATGCCAACCCTGTTAGTATGAATAATGCAATAAATAGTTTTAAAGACTTTGGTGCTAAAAATCCGGTCTTGATTCTAGGTGATATGTTTGAACTAGGTAAAAATTCAGCAGAAGAGCATCAAATAATAATAGAATTACTTAAGTCAGTCGATTTTAAGCAAGTTTTTCTTGTGGGAGATGAGTTTTTCAAACTCCGAAAATCGAATGATTTTATGTCATTTAATTCTACTCTTGAATTGAAAAACTTCCTTGAGAAAGATCCTCTTGAAAATAATAACATACTAATAAAAGGGTCAAGAGGCATGAAATTAGAAAGCCTATTGGAAACCTTGTAGTTAATCATAATAAATCAGCGGTATCCGCGTAGAAGCACAAATGATGAAATATACAGCACTAGGTTTAATGTCGGGCAGTTCATTGGACGGATTGGACATAGCCTATTGTGAATTTTATTACGAAAAAGACGAATGGAATTTTGAAATAGTAGATGCACAAACATTCAGTTACAATGAAGAATGGTCGATTAAACTGAGAGAGTTGCCAAATTCTACTCCAAAAGAGATAGAAAAAGCGGATATTGAATATGGAGAGTTAACTGCTGATTTTGTAAACCAGTTTCTTTCACAAAAAAAATACAAACCTGATTTAATTGCCTCTCACGGACATACTATTCTGCATGAACCTGCAAAAGGATTTACTCTCCAAATAGGTAATGGGCAAATTATAGCAAATGAAACAGGAATAAAAACCATCAATGATTTCCGCACAAAAGATGTATTGCTGGGTGGACAAGGAGCACCTCTGGTTCCCATAGGAGACAAATTGCTTTTTAGTAATTATGACTTCTGTTTAAACATAGGAGGAATAGCAAATATCTCATTTGAAGAAAATGGGGAAAGGATAGCATTTGATATTTGTGGGGCAAACCAAATCTTAAATTATCTCAGTCTACAAGTTGGAAAAACCTTTGATGAAAATGGCAATATTGCTATTCTCGGTAAAATGAATACTGAACTTTTCAATTTGCTTAACTCAGATTCATATTTCGACCAAAGACCTCCAAAATCTCTAAGTAATCAATATGTTACAAATAAGTTTATTGATGCAACAAACAAAATAGAATGCCCTGTTCAGGATAAGCTTTACACAACAGTTAAACATATTGCCTTTCAAACTAACAAAGCCATTGAAAATCAAAATAAAGGCAGCCTTTTACTAAGTGGTGGTGGCACTCACAATAGTTTTATGGTAACTGCTCTCAGACGCGAAACAAAACACGATATTATTGTCCCTGACCCTATGATTATTGATTTCAAAGAAGCCCTCATCTTTGCCTTTATGGGTATTTTACGAGTTCAAAACAAAATCAACTGCCTGTCATCAGTTACCGGTGCAACAAGTGATTGTTCCGGTGGACAAATATTTCTCCCTTCACCTTAATTTCATACCCAAATTTTATCACACTTAATACATAAAAAAAAGCCCTCCACCAAAGGCGAAAGGCTCCTAATATTTTTATAAGAAATTAATTATTTAAAAAAAACTGCATCTGCAAATAATATGCACCTGCACCAGCAAGATATCCTGCCAAGGCAAGAAGGCTTATCTTTCTCACATACCAGATAAAGTCAATTTTTTCAAGTCCCATGGCAGCAACCCCAGCGGCTGAACCAATAATAAGGATACTTCCACCTGTTCCAGCACAATATGCAAGGAATTCCCAGAATTTACCATCAACCATAAAGTCGGCCAGATAACCAGTAGTTCCTATCTCAGCTATTGGATACATCCCCATAGCACCTGCCACAAGAGGAACGTTATCAACAATGGCAGAAAGAACACCAATAATCAAGTTTATCAAGTAAATATTCTGTAGGTTTTCATCAAGGAATGTAGCAAGCACATCAAGGTGTCCTACTGATTGAAGCGCAGCAACTGCAGTTAATATTCCAAGGAAAAAGAAGATAGTTGGTACATCAACTTTTCTCAAAACTCCAACAACAGTAAGTTTACGTTTATCTTCCACAGGTTTATCACGATGCATAAATTCAGTAGTAATCCAAATAACACCAAGGCCAAATAACATTCCCATATAAGGCGGAAGATGAGTTACTGTTTTGAATACAGGAACAAATAATAAGGCTCCAACACCCATAAAAAACATCAAGTTTCTTTCAAAAGATGTTGTAAATTCTTTTGTATCACCAGCATCGAGTACAGGTCTTTCAACATCACCTTTTACTGTGAATGTAACAATTAAAAGAGGAACTAACATAGTTACTATACTTGGTAAAATAACAGTTGTAATAATACCCACAGCTGTTATTTGTCCGCCAATCCACAGCATAATTGTAGTTACGTCACCAATTGGAGACCATGCACCACCGGCATTCGCAGCTAATACAACCATGGAAGCAAAGAACCACCTTGTTTGTTTATCTGCAATTAGTTTCCTAAGTAAAGCAACTAATACAATTGTTGTAGTTAGGTTATCAAGAGTAGCTGACATAAAGAAAGTAAGGATACTTAATATCCATAACAACTTAACTTTATTCGTTGTTTTAATTTTATCGGTAATAATTTTAAATCCCTGATGTTGGTCAACAGTCTCAACAATTGTCATTGCACCAAGAAGGAAAAACAGAATTTCCGCTATTTCAATAAGATGATGATGAAGTTCATGTAAAACAAAATGAGAAGTTCCGTGCGTTAATTCAACCATACCTTCCCATGCCCTTTTGTAATAGGCACCTTCAATATTTGGTTTAACTAAACTGGTAACATCATGGCTCATGGCTTTTGCCATTTCCCATGTAGGACTCAGGTCAAGACCAAGCAGTCCACTTGCATTAAGCGCATAAAGACCCCATAAAACTGTACCCGTAAGTAAAGCTGAAGCAGCTTTATCTATTTTCAAAGGATGTTCAAGGGCAATCATCGTGTAACCCAAGACAAAAATTACTAACATTAAAATAAACATACCGTCATAAATTTATTTGATTTATAATGGCCGCAAAAATAAAAAAGTAAACGCTTCTAATATATATAAGGTATATAAATATATGAATATAAGGTAAATTTATAGTTAGTCTAAATAGCAGAAGTAATAGTATTCATTGAAACAACTTAATTATGTGATCAAGTTAAACTTTATTATTAAATCCAGACTTGCATTTCATGAAGTGATTTTTCAAATAACTGATAACAAACCAACAAATGATCATTCAAACCAATAAAACAATAATTAGGCTCAAAGTCAGTTTGTATTAACAGAAATATGTTTAAAACATATGGATTTGAAAATCATGAATAAATATTAAGAAGTAAATTAGCACACAAAGGAAAAGAAAAGAAAATCATGATAACAGCAATTATTTTACAAATTCAAGAAACGGCTCAAAGCCTTGTAGGTATTGAAGGAGAAGGTGAGATAACCCTTCCAATTGTAGACCTGGTAATGAGAGGTGGGTGGATTATGGGTATTATTGGTCTCCTTTCA
>Ga0164315_10004802_pt1 | contig 10516 bp, 6 predicted proteins | sample GuaBasSedimGuay6_FD_113737 | JGI IMG/M metagenome (GOLD analysis project Ga0164315, IMG submission 113737) | Subseafloor sediment microbial communities from Guaymas Basin, Gulf of California, Mexico - Guay6, Core 4569-2, 0-3 cm | ecosystem: Environmental > Aquatic > Marine > Hydrothermal vents >...
TCTCTGTATACCTTCTCTACTGCTGCAATATGATAATTACCAAGTGCGTTATCTAATTCATCTAAATTAGATGCTTTCTTAATTGAGGTAAACTCATGAACTGAAATAGGTCGTATTTTGAGTAATCCTTCTTTCAAAATAGATAACACAGACTTGATACCAATAGCGGAAGCTACTTCAGATGCATATCTTTCTTCTTTACCATCGAAAGCCTCTGGTAATCCTTTGATATAATCTTTAAGTTCATTTCTACGCATTTTTTGAATAGGTAATAATACTTCATTCTTAAAACGCTGTCTATCTTCAACATTTTTATCATCCAGCTCTTCCATTGTATAATCTTCGTAGCCTTTTCCGCTGTCTCTTTTCTCATCAAAAGGAAACTCCGTTAATCCTACTTCAATATCATCATCTTTTTCACCATTTATAGGTAATCCAGATACAGGATCTCTGTTATCCGCTACTTTACCTATTTCTCTTAATTTTATATCTTGCCGACTAGCGAAGGATGATTTTAATTTTTTATCTTCCTTTTGCATATCCATCAACGTGTCACGAGTTTTTTTCCAATCATTTGCCATTGTCTTTGCTCTTTTTTTCTTTTGAAAACTTGAATTATTAAACGTTCTATTATCTTTACTGGTACTAATTACTTTTGCTTGTTTAGATGCAAAACTAACTGGTCCACCTAGTATTTTATTTATTTCTTGATCTGCTAAAGAACTTACTATTGGATCACCTCTATGATGACTTTCGTAGTTAACGATATAATCTGATAACCAACTGCAGTCGCCAAATTTTAATCTCCACATTGCTCCTTTACCCCAATCAAAAACACCTTCATTAGGTAGCATAACGAGGTCGGTTCTTCCACCAGTAGTAGTTAACACTCCGTATTGTTTCCAAGTACCTTGTACATCATTACTTGGTATTACTCCTTCTTCAGCTAACATACTTGTAACTCCAGATACCCAATCCTCAACATCTCCACCAGCACCAAGCAACACAATACCCTCACCTAAATCTTGTAAATCATCAAACTTCAATTCTGGTACGTTAATTTCCGCCCATGCTTCTGATTTCAATTTAGACTTCACCTGTGGTACAAAGTTCTGTACATCATTAGCTGGTATAACTTCTTGTTGATTAGTTTGTGGGTTTGTTACATTTACAGAGCCATCTTGATTAGTTTCATTTACAGAATATGACTGACTATCTGTAGGATTGTATAACTCATCTCCTTGAGCAGCGGGATCTGTTCCTGGCTGATTTACATTTATCTGATTCGGAGCATTATACATGGTGTTCATGTTTTCCATTTCTTTCCTGGTTTCTTTTGTAAATAGATATGGTTAGTGTTCTAAAAAATCACAAGCTTTTAGTGAATATCTTTTAGTGGCAGGATTATGATCCCTTAATCTACACACTAGTGATCAGAAATACCTCTATTTTGTATATTAAACCCCTCATACGGAGGATCTATTTCAAATCTAGAGGCGAGATCATTATCAAATTTAGACGGAGCATTATGATCATAATAGAAACTACCAGTCCCCTGATCATCAACTTGTTGGTTATATTCTATCCTACCATCGCTTATGTATTCATCCTTCCAAGTATCGTATATTTTCTTAGCTTTTTCATAATGCCACGTCATAGGAAAATCAGGAACTTCAGGAGTATGTCCTTCGCTCAAATCTTCACTCCAAACAGCATAAACCGGAATTTGATGATGAGTTATATATACTACTAACATTAACATTAGTCCCTCTTCCCCACTATCTAAGGGGGTAGATTCGAGTACACTAAATTCTTTATCCTCGTTTGACCATACTGCCTTATTTCCAGCATCTATTATTTTTTCGTAAAATCTATACGGATTTTCAGTAATTTGACGCCAACTTAAACCTTCTATAGACCCAGTACTGCTAATAAAATCTATATCTTTATCTGGGATCTTTTCAGGAGTTTCATAAGAGTCAGATCTAGCCCTGTGTGTTTTTACATAATATCCATTTTCATCTTTACATAAAGATACTTCTTTTAGCTTATTTTTAAGTCCCTCAGGTTTAGCAACTATATCATTTTCAGAAGCATTAGCATCTAAACTATAATTTCCACTTTCATTTGTCGTAGGGTAAGTAAGTCCATGTTGATTCCAAGAAGACACCCATGTACTTACTCCATCACCTGGATTACTATCTTTTACTGCTACAAATAACGTACCTGGAGGATCATCTTTCAACATATCAGCAGTGCCTGGATCATCATATACCATTAAATCATCAAGGTTTTCTGATATAGCTAATACTTCATGCTTATTACCGCCCCAATCCTCTACTATATCTCCGGGCTTAGGTGGTACTTCATCACTTAACTCATTATCTAAACGTTTCCATGCGAGCTTTAGATTAGCTATATTTGAAAGATCTATATTTTTAAGATTATTTAACGCTTCTATATATTCTTCTTTATTTTTGAACCTATGCCCAAATAGATAATACGCAGGTTTTCTATTAGTTGCGTATGTTACAGATGGTCCATTCTCCCTGTGGCGTTTACCTCTCTGATACCATTCTACCGACCCATCTTCCCATTCTACAGCGGGTCCCTCTATGCGATGTCTTTTACCATGTTGAATCCATTGAGTCTGTCCGGCAGAGTCAATCCACGCAGGTCCGCCGTCTCTGTGCATTTCTCCATTCACATACCATTCTTTATGTCCGTTTGCGGATATATAAGCAGGTCCGTTATCTCGATGCATCTTACCATTTTGATACCAAGATTTAGATCCACCACCAGCTTCTATTGCGGGTAAGTCTCCGTCTCGATGTAGTTGATTCTCTGAGTTGTAATATTTTTTATTACCATAGGTATCTACTTCGAAATGATCGTAAGTTTCTTCTTTCCAAGCTACTTTAAGTATATCTAGCGGAGGATAAACGGCAATATCAATGTTGTAATAATCTGAATCATAACTTAACCCAGCTCCGAGTCTGTCATTTATCTCAGCGGTTAGTTCACTTAACTTGACTTCCATTCTTTCAGTTATAAAACGATCTTCACTGCCAGTTTCATAAGGTATAGATACAAACACATAATCACCACCACCATCGTTTCTTTTCTCAGCTTTTATATTTGCTCCCTGACCTATCATCATATAGTTTTTTAAGAAATACTCATCAGATAACAGTGCAATAGCTTTATCAAACCAAGTATCTTTAGGATGTTCTCTCCATGCGAGCTTAGCTATAGTACCATCATCGTGTACATTGTCAAGCTTTTCTGTAATTCCTTGAATTATTTCTCGTTTATGAGAATCATTAAAATTTTCACTGAGATCAATTTTTATAAAGTCTTCATATAAAGTACCTTGCCAACCACTGTCTATAAATATACCCATTACTTTAACTAGGTATGTTTTATAATTTGCTCGAGATGATTTATACATAGTTGCAAAATAGATATATCTTTCATTACCTACTTCTATTTCTCTAGTGGGTGTTTGTGTAAAGTTGTCAGCCTGTTCAATTTCTAACTCCTTTATATCTATTTCTAATTGATTAGCCATTTCAATAGCTACGGAATCCATGCCTCTCCAGGCTTGCTTTTCCATAGTAAATCTTAGCGTATCTATAGGTATTTTAACATCAGGTGAGTTGATTGACGCATTACGTTGATATAAATGAGGTCGCTCAGCAAATCGCATAAATGAGTTAAGATCTGATTCTAACCTATATCTATCTTGGTCAATGTTTACAATATAAGTAGGTATTTGATGTGCTACGTGATTTGGAAAGTGTTTTGATAGTAATTTTTGAAAGACGTCAGAGGGGTAGGTTCCATTTACATACCTAATACCGATACTACTTATATGAGAGTCCTGGGCGTTAAATGTATCTTCGTATTCTACTTCAATTACAAATTCATTTTTACCTAAAGAAAAAGGCGAGCTAGATATCTCTCCCTCGCCTGGTTCACTCTTTATAAGCGTTAATATTTCACTAAGTAGAAAACTATTAGTAGTTTCTATTTGGAATAGACTTTTCAACGGTATCTCGCACAATTAAATTGTAGTGATTACCTATTCTTCAGGATCACCTAAATCATAAGTAGTAATAATATGATTGAGTTGTGCGATTATGTTTTCTTTATCTGCATGTATATTATCAGTACTTACACCGTGCACTTCTACCTCTGATTCGCTTCTCCAATCTAATTCAAATTCATCGTCAGAATCATCATCATCAATCTGATAATTACTAAACAAACTGTACAATTTACTAGCAGCATCACTGTCTGACTCGATGGATGCATTGAACATAATACTCATTGTACTATCTCCATCAAACCACGTTATGTCACTTATATGGCCTGCTCGTTTTTTCAATGAAGCTCGCCCAAATAATCTAACAAAATCATTCTTTCGCATATCTATTCGCACCTCTTTACCTTCTACTTGAAAAGCTACGGTATGTAGTCCTTCTTTTTTCGTAAGTAAAGTAGCTTTCGCTCCAGCTAATACATTCAAAGTACCTTCATTATTGCCTATGTGTAGATTAGCTTCAACTACAGCTTCAAGTTCAGCATCAGCATCCGGTACTCCCATAGGATCATCAATAGATTCATCACCAAAAGCAGCTACTGCACGGAATCTAGATGGATCAGTTTTACGATATTGAGGTAAATCTGTTTTCCTTCTAGTATCTCCCATCATTTTAGGTGATACTTCTTTTTGCATTGCAATGACGTAATCTTTATCAAAAGGATGTTCCTGATGATCTGCAGTTTTGAATACCTTTGGCATTTTAATTTTACCAGCAGCATCGATACCAACATTAGCCATTACTCTCATTTTCTGATTTCTACCATATTGCCATTCAATCTCAGCTGAGAAACTAGTAATTATGGGAGTATCAAATCCAGCTTCTTTAGTATGTACACCCTGAATGTATTTTGCTCTCGGCATATGCATACCCATTTTACTAGCGTAATTTTGCAACGCTTGAGTAGCTTTGAATACCACGTGTCTATCAATGAATGTATTATACGTACTTGATGTTGTTTGAAGATTAGTATTCTTTGCTGCGAAAATTGCAGCAGACCTTGATTCATCCTTAGACGAAGCTCTTTGAATACTATTTAATGGAAAGACATCTTCTCCACATGAAGGACATGCGAGATCTACTGATTTTTCACCAGCTCTTTTTGCTAAATTCACTTGAGAAGCAAATGCAGCATTATCTGCAGACCATTTTTTACCGCAGCGACATCCATAAGAATGTACTATCTTATCAACAGATGCAGATGCTGTTTTAGCCATAGTGTTTTTATTAGCCAAAACTTGTGGCGCAGAAGCCCTAGATACTTTTTGCATATTTAACCAAGGAATCTGGTTTGGTGCAACTTCTACTCTGTTTGGAGGTATTACTGACATTTTGAACTCCTAAAATTACTTTTTCGTTAATAGTTAATTATTTATAGTGTTATGTGAATCAATTTCCACACCTCATATTTCACTTATTGCATATACTATACTGGATAAATCATTGTTCATGGTATCTAAGATAGGGTCGTTAGTGCCTAATTTTACTGTTTCTAGATATTCCTCTAGTAATTGACTGCTGTCATCATCGAGATACCTTACATTTATAAGTTGATGCGATTCTATAAAAAACCCCATAACTACGGCCATAGTTAATACATCACCTAATGTATCTGGTGGAGGATGGTTATTTTCCATAAATTCTTCTAACGCAGCTTCGTCCTCATCATCGACTGAATGCATTACATCCGCGTATACTGCCTCTAGCTCCTGGATCAGCATTTTTATATAAAGTTGAGTAACCCCAGCAGCCGCTAATTTTTCACACATAGCGCTAATAATGTGTGCTTGATACTCACCCGCTTCATCCATAGCATCTGCGACTAACTTCCTATGGCCGGCAGCCTCTGAACTTTTATTTTTAATATACTCTAACTGATGTAATCCCTTACTACTTACTAATATTTTATCTTCTTCGATATATATAAGTCCATTAGAGTGTAATATTGCTAACTGTCCCATATTACTAGCGTTGAAATCTTGGCGGGTAAGTGGTTTACCTTTTTGCTGAGCACCTAACATCCCACTAAGCATCGCAATTACAAAGTCATCATCACTTATGGGAAACATATTCTCTGGGGAGACAGTCTCATCTCTCCAGGCTTTCTTTTTCAATGGTGTTACTTCTAAAAATATCATTATTTACTCTCACTTATAATCTAATAAACTGGAGCCTATAAACCAATCACTCTCAGTACTGGCATCATACATTTGGTATCCCAAATCAGTTAACTCCCACAATCCTGTTTGTCCTTTGTTAATAGTATATCCATTATGCATTAAATCTGTAATTCTAGACGATACTTCTTGATAATACTTAGGTCCATGACTTGTTATATTAACATACCTTCCACCCTCAGTAACCCCTTGTCTACCTATAATGTCCTCGGAAGACCACATATGTTCTGCTTTTAATTCAGCAGGGTCTTCACCCCTAAATCTAACGAAATCCTTATATATGGTATATAATTGAGTAGGTCCATTTTCATATAGGTAACTTATTAACCATCCCCTAGCACTGGATTTTCTAAATCGCTTCGGCATACGTCTTTCTAAGTTCCGTTTATCTAAGTTTGGTACATCCATGAATGGATTTTCTCTCCAGCTGAATGTTAATCCAGCAGTAGATTGGTGTACAATTTGATTAAATCGATCTTCTCCCATTACTATACCATGTATCCAGTACTCAACATGACCGTTAGCTTTTACCACTGCCGGCCCATCTGTTCTATGTATCCTACCCTTTTGATACCAAGTCTTATTACCGCTAGGACCGTGTACAGCAGGTCCATCTTCTCTATGAAATGTTCCGTGTTGATACCATATTTCCGTACCATCATCATCTATCACCGCAGGTCCATCATCTCTGTGGGGTAATCCATCTTCATCATAGTATCTAACTTTACCGTTCTCATCATCTACATCCATCTCATCCCAAGCTTTTTCTTTCCAGCTTAGTTTCTTCCGCAGGCTAGCGATGTTATCTGGATCTACTTCCCGCAGTGATTTAACTAATGATATGAAATTATCTCTATCTATGCGATTATTATATAAGAAATACGCACCATTACCATTAGAGTGAACTATAGCGGGTCCATCTAATCTATGTAGCTTACCATGTTGATACCACTCCTCCTCACCATTATCCCATGTTCTAGCAGGGCCGCCTATTCTGTGATATTCATCATTTATCGTCCATTCCGTATATCCATCCGGCCCGATGTGAGATGGGCCGTCTTCACGATGTTGCCTACCATGTTGAAACCAAGTTTTAGTGCCGTCAATTTTTTCAATAGCAGGCCCATCTTCTCTGTGCCATGAGTTATCCTCATCAAAGTACCATCTATTACCTGCATCATCCTCGGAATAGTGATCGTAACTTTCTTCTCTCCAGCTTAGTTTTAGAGATGATGATTCACTTGTCATATTATCTTCCACCAAACCCTCCATATCATCTTCTTCTATATATGGTAGGAAGATCTTACCGTCGGTACCGTGCTCATCATAATAATCATTTATAACTTTTGATAATTTAATGATCTCCGTTATCTTACCACGTAGTTCAAAATTAAAATAAGCAGCAGCATGCGATAAATTACCAGAATCTAATTCATCAAAAGTTACATCAAGTAATTCCACAGCTATGTTATGCTTAGATATGACTGTTTTAAGCTGCTTAGTTATGGTGGTAATAAATGCTCCTTCAAGGAATCCATCTGCTACATCCATAATATCAAAAGAATCATCCCCAACACCATCTGCTATTTCATCACTAAACCTGTCTATTATATCTGCTACAGACCAGGCGTCTGTAACATTCAACGTTTGTACAGGTTCTTCTTTCCAAGCATGTTTCGATATAGCAGCACTTATGTTCACTTAATCAATGTCACCCAGAAGCTTTCAGTACCATGACCTTCACATTTAAGATTAGTATATTCATGTAGATTGAAAAACTTCTCAATAAACTCAGCACCAATCTGTGCTCCATGCCATGTATTTCCAGCAATGTTATTATCTGGTATAGGCATATCTCTAAACTGTAAGTGCATTACTCCGTCTTCTTTAAGTACTCTGTTCATTTCCTCTAATATATTACTAATGACGGTTTCGGATCCTATATGTTGAAATACCATAGTAGAGAAAATATAATCAACGGAAGAATCTTCTACTGGAGATAGATCCATACCGCTTACAACCATAGCTTTTACGTTATTTCTCTTAGGTAATCCAGCTACACATTTTTTAATATTTTCTTTAGAAATATCTACAGCGAGCAATTTACTTGCTACTTTTTTAATGTGCCATGTCATTCTACCTATACCACATCCATATTCTAACACTACAGGTTTAGTTACTTTGTTATTTTCATTAAAGGTAGGTAAAAAGGTATTTTCAAAATGTACTAGCCCTGTCTCTCTTATCTCTTTCTTTGTAGCACCTTCTTGATTATTTATGTAAAGCTCAACTTTACCGCTATTAGATCGCGCATCCCAATCAGCTTTCATCAATTTTACATATTCTGCATCTGTTACTGGTGTGTGATCATCATAATCATAATGCATTCCTAACGATCGTTGTTCTTTAGTGATACTCATTACATTCTCCTGCATGTTGTTGTATGTATATTTTTAACAGAATGCATATAAACATGCACTATGTTATGAGGTGTTTGAATCTGATAGTATTATCTTGGATATATTTTGGGAGGTTAATTACATTTTCTACAGAATCCTTAACAGCGAGCCCATTAAATACAGCCCGACTACTCTTAATTCTACGCTTTATATTGTTAACATTTGTCAGATCATCAGTAGCACACTCTGTGTGTGAAAACGCTCTGAGTTTTTCAGCAATGCGCTCAGGCCCGCCCATATAAGCAAAATGATAACCACCGCAAGCGATAGTATGTTTATACTGATGTTTTCTAATCTCACTAATATTTGTTTTTATATAAGAATACTTAAATATCTTAGGATGCATCCATATATAGTCTGTATGTATTCTAAGATTTAAGAAATACCAATATGTTCTCATCTCTATATTATAAACATCCTCAACAAGGGGTTGGAATACTACGGGTGCGGGTATCTCATCTACATCTGATAATAATATTACATCACCTGGTTTGCATTTTACTAATCCTCGAGAGATTGCATCTCTTTGCTTATACTCATTCTTCCAAGGATCTCCACACACAAACCCTTTTACAATTATGTGTATAATTTTCTTATGAAACCGTTCAAATCTTTTTTTATTTTCTAGGTAATAGAGGGGTTTGTCTATATGCGTAAACGTCTTAGTTGACTCTACTAATACGAATTTATCTACGTAAGGGTCGAGTTCATTTAATCGTATCTCAAGTAAATCAAGCTCATTAAAAAATATAAATGTGTCATATATCACATTTAATAGTTGATTTGTCCGTCCAAGTCACCAAACTCAGGAGCTTCCCCTGTTATAGGTGGTGGTGTTACAGGAGCATTTGGATCAACAGGAGCATTTGGATCGGGAACTTCTGGTGCAACTGGAACCGCAGGCGTAGCTGGTGCGCCTACTTGTTCATCCTCTTCTCCAGGTCTCATAAACTTAACTTTAACACTGTTATCCGAAGGATCTATAGTAGTTTGAAATGATGGAGTACCTCCATCGGTTTTATCATAAACTAAATCTGGATTGTTATTATCTTCTAATATATCTTCTTGAAGACCTTCGCTTTGAGGAAGAGATGGGGCGTTACTAGGTCCAGGATCTCTTGATTCTTGATTTATCCAAGTCGCTGGTGGTATTTCATCGCTAATATCTGCGGCAAATTTTAACCCAGCTAAACTACTAAAATTGGTATTACCTGTTTGAGCTAAATCTAGTAATTCTTCAGCTTCTTCGCCAGTAGTATTATAATCTTCAGCAAGGATATTAACCATAGTATCCATATCCATACTATTATTATCTAACAAAGACTTAGCATACTCTATCTGATCATTATCCCACATCATATAGTTAGCTTTTTTAGCATTACTAAACTGTAAAGAACTAACCGCTACGTATTTATCATAAAAATCTGGGTCTTCTTCTAGATGATCTTCAGCAATTGCATCTCCTATTGAATCTGCATGCTCTTCCTTCTCAATGGTACTTCCTTTATCTCTGTCTTCTCTCCACTCAAGAAGATCTGACAATATAATAAGGCTAGCCTTCGAAGATAAACTGGCTCTTCCCATCATTAGTTGAAGCAGATTATTCTCAACAACATCATTGGTTTCTTTAGATGGTGTAGGAGATATATCCCGCATAATACTTTCTACTTGTGTTTCTAGCTCTGGTTTTACTTTTAATATACGTATCGCATAATCTTTAAGGTTTTGAATTTGATCTTCGGGGTTATCAGAACTTGCATATATAGCACCTCCA
>Ga0164315_10004805_pt1 | contig 10514 bp, 14 predicted proteins | sample GuaBasSedimGuay6_FD_113737 | JGI IMG/M metagenome (GOLD analysis project Ga0164315, IMG submission 113737) | Subseafloor sediment microbial communities from Guaymas Basin, Gulf of California, Mexico - Guay6, Core 4569-2, 0-3 cm | ecosystem: Environmental > Aquatic > Marine > Hydrothermal vents...
ATTGCTTAAGATTTCCATCACCTTTATATAATCCACCCCAATTGTCAAGTTCTATTCCTATCGAATGTTTATCTAAATTAGAGTCACCAGCTTTTAAATGATGAGCCCAGTACTTTGAAGAAAATAATTGATTAATTGTTCCATCTCTATCCATTATAATAGCAGTTGCAACAGTTCTCCAATTTTCCCAAGTTCTTAAGTCACCAGTAATTCCGTCTCCACTTACTGTGTGATGTAAAACAATTTGTTTCTTAGAAGTTACTTCTTTATTATATCTTGTCCAAGGAATTTTGTTTATTTCACTAAATTTACTAAATGGTTTAATATCACCCCATTTGTCATTTGCGAAGATTGTAATTTCACCTATATTTGCCATATCTTTTCTTTATTTTATTTATTCAATTCTTAACAATTTTTTAAAAACTTTTATCCAGGTCGTAATATTATACAAAACAAATAAACACATGAACAACATTACAGTCTTATATCCCGGAGGATTCAAACCCATGACGGGTGGGCATCTTTCTCTTATCAGAAAATATGCAGCTGATCCAAGAGTAAAAGAAGTCCAAATTTTAGTTGGAACAGGAGTTAGAAATGGAATTGATCAAGATTTAGCAGCTCATTTAGCAGAAATTTTAACTTTAAGTTTTGATAATGTTGATGTAATTAAATCAGAATTTCCATCTCCTGTATTAACTTCTTACGAATATATCAAAAATGCTAAACCTGGTATTTATTGCTTAGCTGCATCTACAAAAGGTGATGATTATAAAAGAGTATATGAATTTGTTGAAGGTCACCAACCTGGAGGGAAATATGCAGTTCCCGAAGGAGTGAGTGTTGTCGAGCTAAATATTGATACAGAACCTGCGCTATTTAAAAATAGATGGGATGAACATAAAGAGCAACCTATTTCAGCATCAGTTTTAAGAAATGACGTAATTAACAAAGATCTTAAGAATTTTAAAACTGGCTATCCAATTTATGGAAAGCCTGAACTGATTTATGGATTCTTACAAGGTAAAGTTGTTAAAGAGGGTAAAAATGCTATAAAAACAAGCAGAAGTTTAACAGAAAAAGAATTATTTGATACTTATAGAGTATTGACGAAGAAATTAATAGATATTTTAGGTGTGAAACAAAACCATGTAGCACCACTTGGTTCTTTTGGCAAAAAGCCATTAAATCAAAAATACGGAGATCTTGATATCGCAGTAAAAACAAATTTATCTTTTGAAGATGTTGCAAATAGAATGGAACATCTTGGTAAGTTTGAAACAATAAGAATGCCAGGTTTTAATCAAGTAACTATTGGATATCCCATTAAAGGAGATCCTAATTCTATATGTCAAGTAGATTTAATGTTGACTAGCAATATAACTTGGTCAAAATTTGCTTATGATTCTCCAAATCTAAGAGCAGAAGAATCTAAATATAAAGGAGCATATTCTTCCTTTATGAAAATGTCTATTATTTCAGAAGGTCTTAAGAAAATAGAAAAACAAGATGAAAATGGCTTTACTATAGAATATTCTATGGTATCTATGAGATTAAATTCTGGATTATGGAAAGTTACTAAAACTCACCAAGGTAAAAAGGGATTAATCAAAACGGCAAAAATTTTAAAAGAAGAATTCATAACAAATAATCCAGATGAAGTATTAGAAATGATGTTTGGAAAAATCTTTGATAAATCCAAAACCGCTAATTTTGAATATATCTGGGAATATATGTTAAACAATCCCTTCTTTCCATATAAACACAAATTATCAGAAATAATCAGTAAATTCAAACATTTATTAAAAGGCTCTAAATTACCTGAACCAGATATTAAATTACCAGAAAAAAGACAGCTAAACGATCATATGTATCACCCAGAGCAATTATTATTTCATGGTGAAGAAGGTTTAGATTTTGTCAAATATACATTTAAAGAACTTTCTAAACAAACAGATTCAACCTTATCTATAAAAATAGATGGAGCACCTGCAATATTAGCTTGGACTAAATTTCCAGGATTAAAAGATAAAGGAGTTGGAATAAAAACAGTTTTCAATAAAGAACCTGTTACATGCCATACAACTAAAGAAGTTTATGAAAAATTTGGAGATAGGCCAGATTTAGCAGAAAAACTAGAACGTCTTTTAGTTTACATGGATAACATGGAATTTCCAGAAGGAGAAATATGGCAGGGTGATTTTCTATTTAATAGTGAATCTAAAGAAACAGATAGATTAACATATGTTGCTTTTAGACCTAATACTATTAAATATTCTCTTGATCTTACTGGACCTAATCAACATCCAAAAACTCAAGAAGCTATTAAAATTGCATGGTCAACTTATGGAATATGTTGGCATACAAGATATACTGGAGATGATATAAAAAGTATAAAACCTAATTTTAGTATAGATTTAGATAAAATACGTGGAGGACACCCTTCTCTTTATATGTCCCATCCATATTTTGAGTCTGAGAATATATCAGCACCAGTTGATAAATTAAAACTTTTTAATCAAATGATTAGTAGTATTAGATTTAATAATCAATATAAATCTATTGTAGAATATAAAACTTTTGGATTATTATTTGAAAAATATCATAATCATTTAATAAAATTACAAAGACAATTATACTATGATGATTTTGTGAAAGATTTCATTCCATTCTTAAAAACTACTAAATCTAAATATTCTGAAGAGAACTTATTAAAATTTATAAGTGAACATGCTTATGGAATTAGTGCTCTAATTGATTTAACTAATATCATTATTGATTTAAAGAATGAATTTTTACAAGAATTAAATAAATACGAAATATTCGAAGCATACGTTGATCTTAAAGAAGGTGGGTCTAAACGTATTAATCAGGAGGGCTTTGCTCTCTCATCACCTTCAGGTAAAGTTGTGAAAATAGTGGCCCGATCCGAATTCTTTTACTTAAATTCCTCGCCTGATATTGTAAAAGGGTGGGAGAAAGAAGCTGTTAAGATTTAATTAAGGGTTTTACAAGTTATTAACAGTTAATCCCTTAGAGTAGTTAAAGTTTAACAAAAGTAACAAAAACTTTGTGCAAAATTGAATATATAAACTATAGTAAAAGATACTAAAAGGCCTAAAAACAATTTACTGAATACTAATAAACTAAAATTTCTAAAAAGTCATGAGTGAACAAGACAATTACGATGCGTTATTTTCCCCGCAAGTAGACATGGGAGAAGCAAACAAAAAATCCACCGAAGATTATCAGGTAGGTGCCGACAAAGGCAAAGGTGGAATCTACCAATCAATTATCAAATTCGTGCCTTGGCACCAAAACCCCAAAAATTCTATTCAAGAGAAATGGGTTTCCTGGTTAGTTGACCCGGTTACTCAAAAAGGTCGTTTCGTTGACTGCCCATCATCTATTGGTAAGCAATCATTGCTCCAAGACATGTATTGGAAGTTAAAGAAGAGCGAATCTATCCAAGAGCAAAAGAAAGCTGATATCTTTTCAAGACGTCACAATTTTGCAGCTCTAATTCAAGTTATTAAAGATGAAAATCAGCCAGAACTTGAAGGTAAAATCTTGGCATATCGTTTCGGTAAGAAACTTTGGGAAAAGATAAACTCTGAGATGAAGCCTATCATAGGCGAACCTCATAACCCTTTCAGTTTGTTAGATGGAAAAGTTTTCCAATTAACTATCACAAAGGTTGCTGGATTCAATAACTACGACCAGTCAAAATTCGTAGATAAAGTTATTCCTCTTTGCATGCCAGCAGAAGATGGAAAATTAACTCCTATTAACCCTCAAACTGACAAAGCAACTGTATTTACTTTCCTAAAGGAAAATAGTCCAGATTTAGCCAAGTATGGTTTCAGAGAGTGGGATACTGACACTTACGATTATGTTAATGGTGTTATCACCGCAGTAACTGGACAGGCTCCAGCTCCTGTTAACATGGCAGCAGTAAGTGAAGCAACAACTGGTGCTAATCCAACTCCTCAATCTGAGGCTGTTCCAGCAGCAGGAATTACTTCTGAAGAAATTTCTTTAGGAGATTTAAGCACTGAAACAACTGATTCTGGTGCAATGCCCTCAATCGATCTTCCTGATCTTCCAGATGTAGGTGGAATCGCTGGCAATTTAGATGATGTATTAAGCGGACTCTAAAATGGAGGGTATTCTAAATACCAAATTATTAGGAGAGATGGGTTTTGACTCATCTCTCCATAATTCTATGGATGCGACGTTAAGTCCAGCAGAGTTTAAGGAAAGATTACTCACTAACCTCCAACCAATATTAAACCAGAGATTTCCTGGCCAGCATCAAAAGACTCAAATTAGACCACATTCTGACAGAATTACATTCGCATGTCCTTATTGCGGAGATAGTATGTCAATTGCGCATGCAAAGCGTGGAAACTTTATTTTAGCAGGAAAATTCAGAGGATTTTTCAAATGCCACAACTGTGGCGAATTCAAACAAATCACAAGATTTTTTAAAGATTTTAAAGTTGAAATGAAGCTAGATGCTGTCAATTATCTAGCTGACAACTTAGGTGACTTCAAATCATACGAGGGTGCCAAATATGATATGTCTGTATTCTTAGATATGGAACATGTAGAAAAATATGCCATTGACCGACAGGAGTTCTTACGCCAGTTTGGGCTTGTGGAAGTCAAGGATTCTCCTGTCTGGTCATGGTTAACTGCCCGACTGCAATATCAGGAAGAAAAGTTTCTATATAATCCACATAAAAATTATCTCTTAATTTTGAATTTAACTCAAAAAGGGAAAATTTTAGGGGCGCAAAAAAGATTATTCAAAGGTCACAATAGATTTGAATCGTATAAATTATCAAAATTATATACGATGCTTAATAAAGAATTTGAAGTAAACGAAGAACAAATGAATTTCTTAGATACTCTTTCTATGGTGTTTAATGTTTGTTTACTTGATTTCAGTAAACCAATTACTTTATTTGAGGGTCCAATGGATGCATTCTTATTCAAGAATTCTATTGCAAATACTGGAGCGAATAAAGAATTACCAATTGAAATACCAGTACGCTATTGGTATGACTCAGACGAAACTGGAAAAAGAAAAAGTCTCCAACATTTAGAAAGAAATGATGAAGTTTTTCTTTGGGATAAGTTCATCAGAGATGTTGGGCTTCCATTTAGAAAGAAGTTTGACTGGAACGATGTTTTAAAGTGGTCAAAGGAAACTGGAACAAAAATTCCTTATGTAGATACTTACTTCTCTGCAGATCCTTTGGACATTATCGATATATAATAAATATGAAGCTTAAAACTACTATAGTACACTCATTTAACGTCGAAGGAGATTTGATGGAAGATATGGATTTTAATTTTGAGATTAAAGAAAAATCGATAAAAAAGAAATCTAAGATTATAATAGAAAAAAGAAAATCAAAAATTAAACAAGATGCAAGTACAAGATTGTTTTGATGCAGTAGGAGAAATGATAAAAGTCGGAGATACAGTATGGGGGATTACTACCCCTCTTAAAGTATTAAAAATTGTTTCCCAAAAAGAATATGCAGCAATAGAGCGTGAAAAATATGTTCAATTCCATCTAGAACGCAAAGAGGAATATAAAGTTCATTTTGCTGAATATAAAGAAAGGGAAAGTAAATGGCTAGAAGATTATGGCACCCCATATCCTCGTGGCGGTTGGATAAATGCCTCTGATTTTGATAATTTTGAAGATTACTGGAAGCATGAAATAGATAGAAGAAGAAATCCAAAGAATCCCCCTGAATTCCCAGAGAATAAAATTCCTATGCTGTACTTATCATTTTTCCAAAGAGAAAATTCAATGGAATGTTACGGTTTTTGGAGAGAGGCTACTTATGTATATAAAGATCCAACAAAAATACCTATGCTATTCAATGACACTCCTATACCAGATCTTGAATGTGATTTAGAAGAAATAAAGAAGGAATTCATGGAAATGGACAAGCGTATAGAGGAGCAATCCTATATAAAAAGGAAGAATAAATGACACAACCAGATATATTCAATATGAACCAGGAAGCTCCTCCTGAAGAAACGTTAGACGAGAAATTTACTAAAGAACGTAAAGAGTGGGGAGATAAAGTTGCTGTAATGTCAGCAAAAATGAAAAGTGTTTTGGCTGTTAGCGAATTAATGACAGAAATTTATACCGAACGTCAAATATGTATTGAGTATTATCATTATCTTATTTCAATTCTAATAAAGATTAATAGAAAGTATAAATTTAAGTATGATGAAAAATGGTTGTACTGGACATATAAATCTAACATTAAATATCCTAATCAGGCAGCTTTGAATAATAAAATAGAAACTGAATTATCAGACATTTTAGAAAAAAGACAAGCGGTTGATAATCACGCTAAATTCATTGATAAGACTGTGGGAACTATTGACAATCTTATTTATGCAATACCAAAGAGAATTGAAGTCGAACAAATAAGCAGAGGGAAATGATAAAAAATCCGAGATGTAGATTTATGTTTGAATATGAGGGTCCTCATAGATTTAATCATTTAAGTGTGCTAGCTATTAATGAAGAAGAAGCTATTATCAAAGCAGAAAAATTAAGACCGAATACTAATATTAGAAGATTACGAAATTTCTCAAAAGTATAAAATGATATGAAAAAGAGATTAGGATTAAATACACAAGATCGATTTGTCTTAGCTGCCCGAAGCAAAGAAGAAGATCCAATTTTTAAAGAAATCAATATTCAGAAATTGTTAGATAAATTCGGACCAGAAGGATTATACAATCTAGCTCAAAGATTATTAGATATTGCTAACGAAGATATTTCTGATAGTATTGATGATATTCACGGTTTATATGATAATAAGTAATGGAAGAAAATAGAGAAATCGACACAAGAGGACTTACGTGGCTCCAAATTGAAAAATTACGAAAATTTAGAGACTGGTCCGAAAATTTAAAACTGTGGGCAGAATATCATCACAGCTCAATGAGCATAGAATTAGAAACTATATGGAGGGGTACAGAAGAACAAATTGTTGAAAAATTTAAAAAAGACTTTGATTGGCCAGAATTAACGTATGAAGAGTTAATGGATGGTGAATTTCAAAGAGAAATGGATTTTACATTAGACGAATACGAGTTCCCGCTAATACAGGATTTACCCGAGTTAGAATCTAATTTCCACCCAGAAGCAGAAGGACATGATAAAGATACTAAAGCTGCAGATGAAGCTAATTTTAAAGATTTATTAAGAAGACATGGAACTAGATCACAAACATAAAATAATCAAGCAAACTAAGGAATTTTGCTTCAACAAAATCAAATGGTGTAATGAATCTCTTGATCTTATAAGAGAAGAATGCGATCACCCTGAAACGGAAATGTGTACTTATCAAACAAGACCAGGGCAAAGGTGGCTAGATACTGAAGTATGTTCAGTGTGCGGAGAAGTAATAAAATGGCCCTATGAGAATGTAGTACAACAAGAAATAAATTCCTGGGATGATGGAGGTTGCTCAACTGGATTAGGTGGAGATCAATATGAAGATTGGGATGACATAGACCCGTCAATAAGATGATTAATATTGGGATAGTTGGTTCCAGGAAATATACCAACAAGGAACGAGTAATAAATGCAGTAGACCAATGTATAGACAAATACGGAAAAGAACGAATCAGAATAATATCTGGAGGCGCCCGTGGAGCAGACACCCTTGGAAAAGAAGTAGCTCTAGAGAAAGGATTACGATACATAGAGTACAATCCAGCTCATACTGACTGGAACCAGTACAGCGGTAAACTAAAAGAGTGGTACGGGAAGACTTATAATGTCGCCCAGTTTTTTGAAAGGAATACGTTCATAGCTGAGGATAGTCATATCCTTTTCGCATTTATACCAGAGGGCCATCAATCCAATGGAACAATGGACACAGTTGGAAAAGCAGAAAAAATGAATAAACCATGTTTTATAATAAGTTAGAGATTTGAAATTTTTACATTTAACACATTCTAAAAATCTCAAATCCATATTAAAATCTGGATTGCTTCCAACATTTATAAATATGCCAGTACACTGGGATCAATTTAAAGAATCTGGTTTAACAGAAAGAAAATGTATTTACTTGTGGGATGCAGATACTTATAATAATGGAAAGTATTTGATGGACCTAGTATACACTAAAATGTTTATTCATCCCAGGAATGCAATTTTTGAAAATAGACATAAAGAGATAATAGAAAATAATCCAGACGATTGGGATAATGATGATTTGTATATCGATTTTAAAAAGGTTGGAAATAAATTAACAGATAGTTCTGGGAAATACGTTGTTTTTGAAATAGATTCTGATGATATAGATTCAATTGGATATTGGAATCATTTACAAGAACCTGGCGGAACCAATGCTGGAACTACGTGTATTATGGACGATAAATATGCACATAGTGACAAAAAATTGCACATCACAGGAAATTCTATAGCTGTAAGTAATTTAAAAATAGTTGAAGAGTTTGATGTTAGAATATACAAAAATGAAAAATTAGGTTTTTCTTTTAAGAATAATAAAAATGTTTTATAATAGATTAAAAATAGGTGCTAGAGTTTATGATGAGTTTTTTAGAGTCTATGGAAAAGTAGTAGATAAAAAAGATGTTCATAATGTATTAGTTGAGTACGACGATGGGGGAAGCGGTTTATATTGCCTCGATAAAAAATGTAAAGAATTTGATCCAGATTTAAAAATAAAGAAATGATACAAATAAAGAAAGAAGGCGAAGACATTGCGCTATACAGCGATTCAAAAAGGGTTGGAATTATTTATTATTCATGCGGATTAGAATTTGACAAAGATTTAGATTTAGATTTCGAAAAAGATTTTAAGCATGGTTCCACTCGAACTAAAATACATCCCGGTGATAAAGAATCTGTAACTGATAATTGTTATCATTTTATGCATCGTACTAAAGAACAAAAAGAACACGAGGAAGCAGAAAGAGATAGAGACTCTCAACGACATTGGGAAGAAGAACGAAGAATAATTGAACATAATATAAGAGTATCTAGAGAAAATAGAGAAAAATTTGTTAAAAAGATCTGGAAAGAAAAAGATTTAACTAAAGCTGAACAACTACTTGCTGATTACGGAGAAGGTCAACGTATGGCAGGAAGAATGAGATTGGGAGAACGATGGTAGCAAAGGAAATATGAAACTAAAGGTCACATCAGATAAAAAGTTTTTACAAGTCGTTGATTGCACAATGAACGAGATTGAACAATTGGAATATTCTTTTACGAAGAAAGTTGATAACTACTTCATAATAAAAAAGAAAGTTCCTCACTGGGATGGTGAGATCAAATTCATAGATCGTTATCAACGAATTCCTATTGGTCTTTGGCAAGAAGCTTATAATATTGCTAAAAAATTCCATTTTCCCTTAGAAGTTGAGGGAATTGAAAATTTATATGATAAGGATCACGATTTCGAAGCTTTCAATATATGGGCTTTGGAATATTTCGAAGAATCTGAAATAACTCCAAGATACTACCAACTTGAAGGTGCTAATAGAATACTTAAATTTAGAAATTGCACTCAAGAAATTTCAACATCAGGCGGTAAAACGTTAATAGCGTTCATGCTCTTTAAATATTTCTTAGATATTAAGAAAAAGAAGAAAATGCTATACGTAGTTCCTAACGTAAACCTCGTAACTCAAACTGAAGAGAAATTTTACGATTACGAAGATGAATGTGGTAAGAGACCTAACTGGAAGTCACAGTGCGCCTTTGGGGGTGCCAAGAAGGGACTCGAAAAGGAGACTAATATAGTATTTGGTACTTACCAAACATTAGCTAAAAAGGGCTTAGAGTACTTTGCAGAATTTGATATAGTTTGCATAGACGAAACTCACCACGCAAAAGCTAAATCTATAAAAGACATATTAGTTAAATGTTACAACGCCGAATATAAATTTGGTTTAACTGGTACTTTACCAGCGGAAGGATCTGAGGCTTCTTTTAGTATTCAGGCATACTTGGGGCCAAAGGTTTACACAATCCATTCTGCGGATTTAATTGCTGAGGGAAATGCAACTCCAGTAAATGTTATAGGGATTGAGATGAATTATCTTAGAGATGATATTAAGAAAAAACTCTATGATCTACGGTGCGTTCCAACAGAAGAAAAGGATGGCGCTAAACTTCTTAAATTGGAAAAAGATGTAGCTAGAGAAACTAGAAAAAGACTAGTATATGTTACAGGTAAAATTGCTAGCACTACAAAGAACTCCCTTGTATTATTCTCTGACATTAAAAATGACTATGGAAGAAAAATATTTAAGTGGTTAAAAGAAAATACTGAAAAAAATGTATATTACATAGACGGAGGAACTAAGAATGACAATAGAGACTACTATAAGAAACAAATGGAAAATCAAGAAGATACTATCATTATTGCTTCCATTGGAACTTTTAGTGAAGGCATTGATATTCTAAATGTCCACAACATTTTTATTGC
>Ga0164315_10004806_pt1 | contig 10514 bp, 7 predicted proteins | sample GuaBasSedimGuay6_FD_113737 | JGI IMG/M metagenome (GOLD analysis project Ga0164315, IMG submission 113737) | Subseafloor sediment microbial communities from Guaymas Basin, Gulf of California, Mexico - Guay6, Core 4569-2, 0-3 cm | ecosystem: Environmental > Aquatic > Marine > Hydrothermal vents >...
TGACCATGATCACCTTGCGCACGAAGAAGTAGTTGAAGTCGAGCGAGCGGTCGAGATAGGGGTTGGGCTCCTGCTCGTGGGGCAACTCGATGTTGCAGCCGACCGAGAGGCCGCCGCCTTCCTTGGCGCCGCGGTTGGCCGCTTCCATGATGCCGGGGCCACCGCCGCTCATGACGCCGTAGCCCGCCTCGGCCAGCTTGCGCGCCGTCGCGCGGGTCATCTCGTAGTAGCGGTGCCCTTCCTGAAAGCGCGCCGACCCGAAGATGGTGACGGTGGGGCCGATGTCATGCAGAGCGCGGCAGCCCGAAACGAATTCGTTGAAGATATTGCAGCCGCGGTCGAAGTCGACGAGCAGGTCGTCGGATCCGCGCAGGAGTTCTTGGTCGCGAAGGGATGTCATGGAATTCAGGCTCGATGGTTGGGGTCGGGTCGGGTGCGTTTGCGCCAGACGTAGGTGAAGTCTTCCCACAAGACGATCTTGATGCCCAGCAGTACCGTGACGGCGATGCAGAGGTAGGGGTCGTAGAGCCAGAAGATCACGGGCAGCAGCGCCGAGAGGAAATGCATGCCGATGCGGTAGGAGCGGACCGCATCGCGGAAGAGCAACGTGAGGAAGATCACCGCGTCCCCCTCGTTGCGGTCGAGCGTTTTCTTGTCGAGGGCGATCATGATCGTGAAGCGACCGAGGCTGATGAGCGCATGCACGAAGCTGGTGAACGCGAAAGCGAGCGAGGCGCAGAGGACCAGTCCCTTGAGGGTGAGCGGATCCATGGCGAACGTTCCGTCGCTGGAGAGGCTTCCGCCTTCCGTGAGCAGGAACGACGTGCCCAACGTCATGATGATGAGCGTGGACGACGCGAGCGCGCTGGCGATCATCGTCAGGTTGCGGCACTGCTGGACGGCGACGATCACCGTTCCCTCGTTGAGCGTATGACGCACCCAGGCTTCGATTTCCCTGTGCACGCGCTTGCCGGTCGTGAAACGCGCGCCGCGCGCCCGCAGCATCGGCAGGATGGCGTGATAGACCGGTAGCACGAGGGCGAGTAACCCCAACGCGACCCAGTCCGCCGTCCGCTCGAACATCCGGCCCGCAGCCTACACGACGCGGTGTTTCGGTTGCTTGCCGGAAAGCAGGTCGATGATCGACTGCGCCGCGAGTTCCGCCATCGTGGTGCGCGTCTCGTGTGTCGCGCTCCCGATGTGCGGGAGCAGGACGACGTTGTCGAGCGTCGCGAGGCCCGGCGCGAGGGCGGGTTCGTTCTCGAAGACATCGAGACCCGCGCCCGCGATCCGCTCCTCCCGGAGTGCATCCACCAGCGCCGCCTCGTCGATCACGGCGCCGCGTGCTGTATTGATCAGGACTGCGTGCGGCGCCATGAGGGCGAGGCGGCGCGCGTCGATGAGATGGTGCGTCTCGGGCGTGAGCGGGCAGTGGATGGATACGATATCGCAACGTTGCAGCAGGTCGTCGAGTGGCGCGCGCCGCGCGTCGAGCGTCGATTCCCAGTCGGGACGCGCGGTGCGCGAGTGATAGAGGATCGAGCAGCCGAATCCGTGCCGCATCGTTGCCGCCACCCGATGGCCGATGCGGCCCGCGCCGATGATGCCCACGCGCTTGCCGTACACGTCGTGCCCGCGGTGGAGCAGCGGCGCCCAGCCGTCGAAGCGTCCCTCGCGCACCATCCGGTCGCCGCTCGCGAAACGGCGCGCGGTCGCGAGCATGAGTCCGACCGCGATCTCCGCCGTGGCGTCGGTCAGCACGTCGGGCGTATTGGTCACGGTCATGCCGAGACGCTGGGCGGCGTCGAGATCGATGTTGTCAACGCCCACGGCGAAGTTGGCGATGACGCGCAGTGTGGGCGCGGCCGCCTCGAGCGTGGCGGCGTCCAGGCGATCACCCAGCGTGCAGAGCACACCGTCGCAGCCACGCAGGCGATCGAGCAGTTCGGCGGGTTCGAGTTGACGATCCTCGTCGTTGCGATCCACTTCGGCGTGTCCCGACAGGAGGTCGTATGCCTGCTGGGGGACCGGGCGCGTGACGAGAACGAGGGGCATGTCGCCCGGTATGATGCACCCTCATGCGATGGATGGCGATACCCCTCTTGTGCGCGGTCGCCTGGGGCGGGGATCGCGACGGCGACGGACTGAGTGACTTCGAAGAGACGCACAAGTACGGCACCGATCCCGACCTGAAGGACTCGGACAACGACGGCAAGCCGGACGGCGACTGGAACGAGCGCCGCGAATTCGCCTACACCGTTCGGTCGCTCGTGCGCGTCATGCGCCCGGCACAGGCGCAGTCGGGCGTTCAGCAGGACGCGCGCATCGTCGCGGAGACGCCCGAATACGTCGTGCTCGAGGTCGTCCACTACCCGCTCAACACCGCGGCCAGCGCCCTCAAGGGCAACCGCCAGTGGCGCAAGGATGCAACGCGCCCGAAGGAGTTTCTCGCATCGACGACCACGTCGAGCTTTACGCCCAAGGTACGCGACACGCTGCTGGCGGAGTTGCGGGCGGGCGGCCTCGACGTAGAAAAGTGCGACGACCGGGAACTGGTCGAAGCCGCCGCGAAGCGCCTTCTGGATCGGGCCAAGTACCACCGTGGATTCACGACCTTCTTCGTCGAGTTTGCCGACGGGAAGGCAGCAGTGAAGCCAGGCCTCGAAGCGGCGGTCGCGCGCAATCGGCTTGAGGGCGTCTCGCTGGCCGACCAGTGGCGGCGTGAACTGTTTGCGGCGGACATGTTCGCGACGAAGTCGCACAGCAGTTGCACCTCCACCTCGATCTACTTCGCCGGTTGCATGCGAGCGCTCGGCATTCCGGCGCGCATTGTCTACTGCATTCCCGTCATCGACGCCTCCGACCCGACGGAGTTCCGCATGCTCGACCGCATTCGGCACCCGGTCGTGCGCGAGACGATCCAGTCGGCCCTGACGCGCTCGCGCGGAAGCTGGAGTTCGCACTGCTACAACGAGGTCTACGTCGGCGGACGCTGGTGGGGGCTCAACTACAAGACACTCGGCCAGCCCAACCTCGACCGGAACTACTTCGGGCTCATGACGCACGTACTCACCGTGCGCGACTGGTCCGATGCGAAGATCGCGGACACGGTGGGATGGCGCCAGGGCGTGCGCGTGCGCGCAGACGTCTTCGGCCACGCCAACCCCTACTCCACTATCGAATTGTCGGACGAGTTCGGGGTCCACTCTGGCATGACCGTGCCGAAGCCGATTCCCGCCCTCGCGCGCCTGACGATCGAAAAGGCGATCTGGTATCGCGATCGTCCCAAGGGTGTCTCGATGCGGATGAACGCGAAGGACAAGTCGGGTCACGTACTGCTCAAGGTGACGGAAAACCGAGACGGCAGCCTGCAGCAGTACGCGAAGTTCTGGGCGGGCGTGGACCGGTCGTTCGTGTTGAGCGCGCAGGGCAATCCCGACATCGTGGCGAAGGCCGAGCGCGGCTACTGGGGTTCGGGCTGGTTCTACCTGCGCATCGATCCGAAGCAGGTCCAACGCATGAAGCGCGGCGTCCCTTACACGCTGGTGCCGCGCAACGGGCGGGACGGGTTCGACTGGCACGCGGGGCGCGTTACTTTGTCTCGTTAGCAGCCTCGTTCGACTGGACCTGCACTGCGGGTTCAATCCCCAGGGAGGCCGCCGCGTTTTCGGGCTCGGGGAGGGGATGGCGGCCACAGGAATCCATGCATCGACGGGCCGGGTCTGGCGTTCGCCCGTTCGCGACACCGGAGGCCCGAACATGACGCGCTACCGGGTCGCGTCTTACCGGCTCTTCGAGCACCACTTCGACGACTACGTCCGGACCCCCGAGGAGCGCTTCGAGCGCCCGTCGGGCCGCTGCTCGCTAGCGCGCTGCGTCCGACCGCAGTTCACCCCGACAATTTCGCAGTCGATACGGTCGTGGGAGCGGTGCGCGCCGCGCGGAGGCGAACCTGTCGAATGCACCGCTGAATCAACCGGTACGGAACGGTCCAGTTTCGCGCAGCAAACGAACGCGGTACCGTTGGGTAACATCTCGGCATGACCCGCATTCTGGCCCGGCATCATCTTCATCTTCTTCTCCTGCTGATCGGTTGCGGCTCCATCGGCGTCGACAGGATCTCGGAGGGCAACTGGTACGCGGCGGCGACCAGGAGCATCCTCAATAGCGACGACGTAAGCGAGGTTACGCGCAATATCCTGCGCCGCCGCTCGTTGCTCGGGCGCTACCGCCAGGATCCGATCGCCGCGATTGGCGTCCTGCAGCAGGAATTGGCGACGACCCGCGACCGCGAGTTGTGTGTCGCCATCGCCGAGCTGGGAATCCTCCAGGGCCAGCGCGTGAACGCCCCCGACCGAAGGGCGTGGGGCACGACCGTTCGCTACGCGTACGCCTACTTGTTCGATGCGAAGCTGACGCCGCAGCCCAACCAGTTCGACGCGCAGTTCCGGTGGGCGTGCGACCTGTACAACGCTGCCATCGCGGACATCGTTCGTCACCCACAGGCCGACCACGCCCGGGTGCGGGAGGGTGCGAAGACCTCGCTCGACTGGTACGGAGGATCGGCGGAGATGATCCTGGGAACGAACGAACTCGCTTTCAGCCTCGATCAGTTCTCCGCCATCCACGTCGCTTACGACTATCGCGTCGAGGGACTGCCGCCGCCCGACTCGCGGCGCGGGCTGGGCGTTCCCTGCATTCTGCGCCGCCGCTGGGATCGCGCTGGCGCACTGCGGAACGCGACCGACAAGCAGCTGCGATATCTGCCTTCCGACCTCGCCTTCGCTGCCACGGTCGTAGTCCGATTTCCCGACGATATTTCTGTCATCGATCCAGCTCCGGCACGGGCTGTCATCGACGTCCTGGACCCGATGGAGCACACGAGCGTCCGAATCGGGGCAGTCGACGTTCCGATCGAGGTCGACTACACGACACCGATCGCCGCCGTGCTGTCCGAAAAGACGCAGCAGATCGGGATCCGTGCACTCTTCGCTGGCAAGCAGTACCAGAAGCGCGGCGGGCTCTACATGTTTCAGCCGTACAAGCCCGGGCGAATCCCCGTGCTGATGGTCCACGGCGTCGCTTCGGATCCACTGACTTGGCTGCCGCTCTACACCGATCTTGTGGCCGACAAGACGATCCGTGCGCGCTGCCAGTTCATCTTCTGGTTCTACCCGACCGGCCAGCCCATCCTCACGTCCGCCGCCGAGTTGCGCCGCGCGCTCGCCGAGTCGGCCAACGTGATGGATCCGAAGCACGAGGATCCGGCGCAGGACTGGACGCTTGTGTGTGGCCACTCGATGGGAGGTGTACTGACTCGCGCGCTTGTCGTCGATCCTGAAAAGAAGTTATGGGACGCCGCGTTCCGCAGCCCGTTCGAGAGCCTCCAGCTCACTCCCGAGGAGCACGCATTCATTACCGACGTGTTCTTCTTCGAATCGCTGCCGTTCATCCGGCGCACGATCTTCTATTCGACTCCCCACCGCGGCTCGCCCGATGCCAACAGCAAGCTGATTCAGTGGGCCTCGGGCCTGCTCTCCCTGCCGGGGCGCCTGATTGATCCGAACAGCGAGCTGATCCGCCAGGCGGATCCGAGATTCAGCACGAAGCGTTTCACCAGCGCGCAGGGTCTGCGAGACGACAATCCGCTCCTGATCGCCTTGGCCGACCTCCCGATCAACCCCCGCGTCACCTATCACTCCATCATCGGGGACAAAGCCGGTCTGGAGAATCCCGCCGGAACGGACGGAATCGTTCCCTACACCAGCTCGCACATGCCAGGTGCCGCCTCCGAGCTGGTGGTGCACTCCGGTCACAGCGTACAGCGCACGCCCCAAGCGGCACGCGAGACGCGACGGATCCTGCTGGAACATGTCGCTGCCTTCGACGCGGCACGGGCGAGAGTCCAGTAGTTCCTAGACGCCACCGCCGCGGATGCGCCCCAACGCAGAGGATCGATTCGGCCGAAGACGGATGGTCCTTCTCCCGGCACCGATGGTGGATCACCGTGCCCTTCCGTTTTCGCCATGATGTTGGACCGAACAGTCATGCGCGTGAGCTGAAGTGCCAAGTCACGGCGGTCCGGGACCCATAGACTGACCGGCTTGTCGAGCTGGCGATCGTCGGCCAGTCCGAGGAATCGAAACAACCCACGGGGCATTCGCTCGCCAAGTATGAAGTGGGGAGAGCCTAGGTTTGCAGTGCAGATGTTGCACGCCTTTCCTGCGTGGCAGATCTCCCGATGTCTTTGATCGGGTTATAGGATTCCGTGCTCACGCTCTGTTGCTCCCTCGAATGTTATGCAGGAGGAATCTATGAACCGTTTGCTGTTTGTTTTTGTGGTCATATTGATTGGCGGCTATGTCGTCATCGACGCGCTTTCCGTGGCGCAAGCGCAGGATGCCGCCACGCCGAAGATGAAGATGATGACGGCGGTGCCCGAGGGAATCGAGACTCCGGACACGCTCAAAACCATCATTGGCACCCTGACTTCGGTCGATGGCGTGCCTGATGCGAAGACCACGCAGCTCGTCTACGACAATCTCGACTTCCAGCGCGCCACCCACGCCTTCCTGACGACTCTCCCGATCGCGTCTCTGTATGGGATGAAGACGGGCTACTCTGGATTCGGGCCCGCCAACAGCACCGTGCTTCTCTTCGAAGACCTCATGGACTCCAAGGCGCTGTGGCTCACGGCGAACACGGTTTCCGTCTACATGGCGTGCTGGATGGAACTCGGCGATGAACCCATGGTTGTCGAGACCCCGCCCAACGTCCTCGGCTTCGTCGATGATGCATGGTTCCAATTCGTGATGGACTTCGGCAACGCCGGTCCGGACAAGGGGAAGGGCGGGAGATTCCTGCTCCTTCCGCCCGGCTACGATGGCGACGTTCCGGATGGCTACCATGTGGCACGCACAACGACGAACGGCAACTGGATGATCTGGCGTGGATTCCAGATCGACGGCTCGCCCAAGCCTGCGATCGATGCCACCAAGAAGCTGTTCCGCATGTACCCGCTGTCGAAGAAGAACAACCCGCCGGAGATGAACTTCATCAATGTTTCCGGCAAGTTCCACAACACGATCCACCGCATGGACTTCGGCTACTGGGAAGAGATCAACGCGACCATTCAGGCGGAGCCGCTCGAGGGCCTGAACCCCGAGATCCGCGGCCTGCTTGCGTCCATCGGCATCGAGAAAGGGAAGCCCTTCAAGCCCGATACACGCATGCGGAAGATCCTCACTGAGGCGGCCAAGGTCGGTTCCGTCACGGCCCGAGCCCTGGCGGCCCGCCCCAGGGACCAGCGCCACTACCTCTATCCCGGCAAGCGGGTCTGGACGAACCCCTTCATCGAGGGCCGCTACGATTTTCTGCTGAACGGCGCCCGCCTACTCGATTCCCGCGTCTACATGCACTTCTACGCCACGGGAATCACGCCTGCGATGGCGATCAAGAACGTAGGCAAGGGATCGCAGTACGCCATCGCGTATCTGGATAACGAGGGCAATTCGCTGGACGGCAGCAAGACCTACCGGATTCACTTGCCGCCGAACGTGCCCGCCAAGGACTTCTGGTCTTTCACGCTCTATGACAACCAGACCCGCAGCATGCTCCAGACCGATCAGCGCCTGCCGGGGCTCGACAACAACAAGCAGGGCATGAAGCAGAACGCCGACGGATCCTACGACATCTACTTCGGCCCGACGCCGCCCGCAGGCTTCGAGAACAACTGGCTCCAGACCGTTCCGGGCAAAGGGTGGAACACTGTCTTTCGTCTCTATGGCCCGCTGGCGGCCTTCTACGACAAGACCTGGATGCCGGGCGACCCGGAATTGGTGAAGTAGCCTTTTGCGCTCGAATTGAACGCTCCGCGGGCGGTTGCGGCGGTCCCTTGGGATGGTATTGAGGAACCACACTCGATGCCAGCCCAGGGGCTCCGCCCGCACCGCGGCTTTTTCGATCCGCGTCCACGGTCCGGGGCGCTCCCTCCCTCCCGCCTGCGCAGCCAGCACAGCACGGCGCCCAACCCCGCGTCCGACGTCCCCAGCGCGCGAAACCGACTTCCTGTCGGTTCCTATCTCGGTGGCCGGGCATCCCTCATGGACTGTCGGTACTTCGTCGGCGTCTGCCCGACGATTCTCACGAACGATCGATGAAAAGCGCTCGACTCCGAGTACCCGAGCTTGTGCGCGATGTCGCCGATGTCCATATCGGTTTGGCGCAGGGATCTGGTCGCCACATCCCGAATGACGCTGTCCCGGAGCGCGCGAAACTGGAGATTCTCCCGTCGCAGTCGCCGCTTGAACGTACTTAATGTCATTGCCATTCGTCGCGCGATCACCGACGCCTTGGCCGCTCCCTGCTCGATCTGTTCGAGAATCCGGAGCCGCACTTCCGCCTCCAGGGAGCTTGGCGCTTCGAGTCCGCCGAGCAGGGCTTCCGCTTGGCCGCAAAGGATCTCCAGCAGCCGTGGATCCGACTCGTGGATTCGATGATCGAGCAATGCGGAATCGAACTCGATCGTGGTCGACGGCTGGTCGAAGAGAATCTCGCTGCCGAAAACGCGGCGTAATTCCCTTTTGTCCAGTGGGGCCCGGTTGGCGAATGTCGTTCGATTCGGAAACCAATCGTCCCCGACCCGTTCGCGAATGAACTCCACGAAGAATCCGAGTGTCCATTCATTGTCGTGGCGCGGCGAGAGGTCCGTGGGCCGCGGCGGCCCGTAACCGAAGCAGACGCACCCGGCATCCATGGATAGAACGAGCCGCGAGCCTCGATAGAAAATCGGGTAGTAGCGCACGGCGATTTCCAGGAACCGTCCGACGGTCGGCGCGTTGAGGAACAGATACCCGAATGTGCCGAGCATCGACACGTCGACGAAGCGCGTCATGTGCAGCCCGAAGGAACTGTCGCCCGAAAGGGCCGCGCATTCGATCAGGATCCTGTTGATGTCGTCCGGGGCCAAGCCGGCGGGATCCCGGAGCACCCGATCGACCTGTTCCGGTGCGCGCGCGGAGAGGCTTCGCGCATCGACTCCGCCTCGCCGAAAGGCGTCCAAAAGCCAGACGCCGGGCAGTTCCGTAGTCGCCATGGTGTTGACCGGAACTGTCCGCTGTGTGAGCCGATCTGTCAAGGCTTCGTGCCGAGGTAGCCGTATGCTATGCGGCTTGTCGAGTCGGCCGGAGCCGACCCAAACCCGAATCAGGAAGAAGACACATGAACCGTTCTTTTTTCAAGACCGCATGTATGGGGCTGGCGCTGCTGACCGGCCTGACAGCCGGCGCATCCGCCCAGCAGGAGTTCGACCGCACGGTGCTCCCCATTCGGGAGCCGAAACGGCCCACCTACAGCGAACTGGATGTCCGCAAGGTCAAGGCGCCGCCGAGGTTCCAGGTCACGGCGCCCAAAGGCGCGCCCAACGTCGTGATCGTGCTGATCGACGATGTCGGTTTCGGCGCGACCAGCACCTTCGGCGGTCCGATCCACACACCCACTCTGGATCGTCTCGCCGCTGCCGGTCTGCGCTACAACAATTTTCATACCACGGCACTCTGTTCGCCGACCAGGGCCGCGCTCAAGTCCGGTCGCAACCATCACACGGCGAACGTCGGCTCGATCATGGAGACTTCGACGGCGTTTCCCGGCAACACCGGGCAGATTCCCAACAGCGTCGCCCCGTTGGCCGAGATGCTCCGGCTCAACGGCTACAGCACCGGCGCGTTCGGCAAGTGGCACGAGACCGCGGCCTGGGAAACCAGCGTATCGGGTCCGTATGATCGCTGGCCCACGCGGCAGGGCTTCGACAAGTTTTACGGGTTCATCGGTGGAGAAACGGACCAGTGGTATCCGCTCATCTACGACGGCATCACGCGCGTCAGTCGGCCGAACACGGAAGGCTACCACTTCACCGTCGACATGACCGACCATGCAATCGACTGGGTCAAGGCGCAGCAGTCGATGACGCCGGACAAGCCGTTCTTCATCTACTACGCGACTGGCGCGGTGCATGCGCCGCACCACGTTCCCAAGAAGTGGGCCGACAAGTACAAGGGCAAGTTCGACAAGGGCTGGGATCAGGTGCGGGCGGAGACCGTGGCACGCCAGATCAAGTCGGGAACGATCCCCGCGGACACGAAGTTGGCCGACCGACCCGGCGATCTGAAGGCGTGGGACAAATTGCCGAAGGCCGAGCGTCGCCTGTTCGCGCGTCAGGCCGAGGTCTTCGCGGGCTTCATGGAGCAGACCGACCACGAGGTCGGGCGACTCGCGGATGCGCTGGAGGACATCGGCGAACTCGACAATACGCTGTTCATCTACATCGCCGGCGACAACGGCACGAGTGCCGAGGGCGGGTTCGTCGGCATGTACAACGAAATGACCTACTTCAACGGCGTCACGGAGAAGGTCGAGGATCTCATTCCGCTGATCGACAAGTGGGGGGGGCCCGAGACCTTCCCGCACATGGCCGCCGGCTGGGCAGTGGCGTTCGACGCGCCGTTCAAGTGGACCAA
>Ga0164315_10004807_pt1 | contig 10513 bp, 8 predicted proteins | sample GuaBasSedimGuay6_FD_113737 | JGI IMG/M metagenome (GOLD analysis project Ga0164315, IMG submission 113737) | Subseafloor sediment microbial communities from Guaymas Basin, Gulf of California, Mexico - Guay6, Core 4569-2, 0-3 cm | ecosystem: Environmental > Aquatic > Marine > Hydrothermal vents >...
CAGGTACGCGCCCATCCCCCTCTTCAGGAAATCCACGAGGGGGGTTAACCCCGTAGTACGTGTCTTCACCGACGTTAACTTTATCGTCGTCACGTTGCCATTGAGGCCGTGCGGCGTAGTCAACGGCTGGCCCGCTTGGCCCGTAACTCGGCTCTGGAGGTAAACCTGCGGCGGCGGACATGAGCGGCGAATCAGCAACCTTATGCTTGGCTGCGGCTTCCATGGCGTCAGCCAGTGGCCTGCGTGCACCCAGTGCGGCTTCGTTGCCTGCTCGCATCATGTCGTTAGGGTTCATACCCTCGGCCATGGCCCGGCTATTCACGTAGTCAAAAGCCTTATTGATGCCCTTGTCTGCCATGTAATCGCGCATATCAGTAGCGGCTATCTGCTTCTGTTCTTCCGTGAACCCTGCTGCTTCTAGCTGCTCGCCATGGAGCACAGCTACCTTCAGAAGTACATCTTCCTTGAGCTGGGTTATATTTGTCCCGTCCATTACTTGATTGGCGGCTACCCCGAACTCCTCGACCATGTCGATGGCTTCAGTGGTAAGGCCAAGAACAATATCCATGTCCATTTCGATGGTGGCCGTCTTGGCATTTTTATCCATAACGCCCCTCACCGCCTTGTAGGCAATGTTGGCCATCGTCTGCCGCGTGTCGGTGCTGTCCCGCAGAAGCTTTTCGATCTGCTCAGAGCCAACGCCGTGGATATACTCCATAACGTCCATGACCATGGTGTCGAATAACTCTTGCTCCCTCGGGTCAACGGGTGGCGTACCTTCAACTTGTCTAGGCATTTGCAAATTCTCCCCAGTCGCCCATCAAGGCGTCTGTCTGGACTCTCCCATCGGTTCCTCGCTGCAGGCCTCCGGGCATAACTGACTGCTGTGCCCGACTCTGCTGCGCGTTCATTAAGCCATCGGCGGCTTCACTTCCCCCTCCACCGGCTCCAACAATGGCTCCTTCGCCACCTCCAGCTCCGGGTACGGCAAGGGCGCTGCGGCCCGGGCCGACTTCGCCGTCCTTGGTGGTTCCGTAGTAGTCCACGTTCTTGAACTCACTCGGCTGGCCCGCCATGCTCAAAGCTGCACCGGCGATAGGCGCGATAACTGCTCCGTATTTCATGGCTGTGTCAAGCGACAAGCCTTTCGACGCGACGTCAGGCAAGACTTTCGGCGCGACTTTAGAGATTCCGGGGACGATTGCCGTACTGCCTTCGGCCAAGGCTACCTCGCCCATGGTACTTCCAACTACACCCGGCATACCTGCAGACGCGGCGGGAGCGGCTGTACCTGCGAGCACGCTGGCTGAGTTGGCTGTCATTCCCGGCATCATGGCTGCGTTGGCCGCCAGTCCTGTATCTACACCAACCGCTCCTGTTCCAATTATGGCTTCGCCTGCTGCAGTAGCTTCGCCAGCGGCGGCGGCACCGAAGCCGCCTTCGCCGATTCCAAACGTACCTGCGATGGCTGTCGCTCCCGACCACATGGTCGAGCCGACGGCTCCCATAAATCCCCCGAAGGAGTTCACTCCTGCGAAGGCGGTGAACCCTACACTGGCTACGCCCGCTGTAAACACGGTGGCAGCGACAAGGGCTATAACCATCCAGTTATCCTTGACGAACTTCCAAGCTTTCTTCAGGCCTTTCTTGATAAAACTCACGCTGCTTTCTCCTGTGCTTCCTGCAAGTCCATGACCCACGCGTCGCCAACGGAACGGAACCCTGACAACTTGTAGAACATGTGCACTTTGCCGGTCGGGTCTTCATTGGCGATGCCCATAATAATTTTACTCGCGCGGTGCTCTCTGGCCCAACGCTTAAACTCACCCAGTATCTCAATCCCACCAGCCTCACACATGAAGTGAATGTCAGTGGCGTAGACCATCTTGTTAAATATAAACTGGTCTACTGTGGCCAGTAAAACTCCGACGACACGATCAGTGTCGTCCCGCACAATCAGAATATCTGAACCATCCTCTCGTACTACCCTCACCATGTTCCGCTTGAATAGCACCGGGTTAAAATCAATCTCTGCCCAAGACGACTTCACGTGCTGGGACTTACAGAACCTCACAATCTCCGTGACGGCTAAATAATTTGCAACGCTTGCCTTCACGCAACACCGGGAAGCGACGCAGACTCTCGGCCAATCTCAGGACTCTGGGGGCTGCCGTACTGCTGAACGCTTGGGTCACTTGCCGACGGGTCTTCAGGGTTGTAGTTCTGCTCCACACCCGCGTCACCTCCGCTGCTTCCGTTGTACTCAGGGTACCCCGCCCACGCCAGATCACTCGGCCACCAAGGCGGAGCGTAATTATTGTCCGCGTCACCAACCGCAGCTTGGGCGGGTGTGACTTCAGGCGGAAGCGTGTTGCCTGTCTTCGGGTCGTAGTTCGGCGGATTGACGAAGGTGCCATCATCGTTGTAGTAATCTTTCATGGTGGCGTCGAGGTTCCGCACAGCTTGCTCGCGCTGGGAGGCTGTGAACTTCGGATTGTTGTTCGTCATGATCGAGCTGTACATTTCAGCAAACGCCTGCTCACGAGTCACGCCATACTTGGTGGCCGAGTCAAGCTGCGACTGCGCCCACGACAACGAGTTGGTAAGCATGTTTTCTTCGCTTGTCCAATCCCGGTTGAGCTGGTTTTGCCACGCGGTGTTCGCCTGCGTGTCTTCCCGATCTTCAATTCCGATCATGGCCTTGCGAATATCGCCGTACCCTGACAACTGTTCGGCAAGAACCTGCTGGTCACGTCTGGCCCCGGCTTCCATACCGGCGATACCGGCACGTGTGCCAAGCTCGGCGTTCAGCCTGCTGGCCTCGTTCGTTGCTGCCATGTTTTCACTGGCTGTCTTGCCATAAGTGTTGGCATCTTGAAGTGCAAACGGTTGGGCACCGGAGATCATGGCCCCCTGTGCGGCACCAGTAGCCAGTGAACTGTTCATCAATCCACGTGCTCCGCCCCTTGCCAACCCTTGGGCAGCGGCTTGCTGCATTAACGGCGAGTTGGAAGCGAGCATCTGCTGCAACTGGTACTGGGACAGCTCGTTCTGTCCGACCTGTCGGTTGGTTGCGTTCGCCCGGGTGGCGTTCACGTCGTAGTTCCGGTCGGCGTACTTAGAATCTCCGATGGCTCCGATAGTGTCCATCAGCCCGCCGGTCATACCGACGTTTATGTTGTAGTTTTCCTTCCCGTTAATGCCTGTCTGGTACCCGTACTGGTCAAGATTTTCATCAGGTACGTAGTCAGGCCCGGTTGTCGGGCGGGAATCGCTTGGCGGCGGCTCAACCAGCGGGTTCTCAACGGGAGGCTGAGTAGTTACTGGGCCGTCGTCGTAGCCATTGTTTTCACCGGGTGCTGCCATAAATCACCTGTCGTCTCGGAGTTCAGCGTCGTTCAAGAAGGTAATCATCTGAACAACATGGGGAAATTCTACCGCACTTTTGTGCGCGATGCGTAGGGAGACAGCGAACCCTCTGGCGGTAAGCCTGCCCTTGGTGTACTTTTCAGTGGTAGCGTCTTCTGGTTTCATCTCTTCCGAACCGAACGGAATAGACTCGTACGGCTGCTCTGGATTATCCATAGCTTCGTAGTTCACACTTCGGGACACGCGCATGTTGGCATACCCTGCCACCTTGCCGTGAACGTGGAAGACACTGAACCGTTTGGCTTTGCCGGGAGCAGGTGCGCCCGTCTGCTCAGACTTGCCATAGTAGTGCGTGAGTTCAATGTAGGACTCGATAGCGAACCCGTCGAAGCTGCGGCCCCTGTCCAACTCGTAGACAAAGTCCGTCTCGGGTGTTACTACGGAAATCCCTGCCTGTGGTGTGTGCGGCCTCTCCTCAGTGGAGAAAAACGCGTGATCTTTGCCGGACGTACTCACTCCTGACGCGGTGGCGTAGACACGGGCGAACTGCTCACGGGCATCGTTGAACCAATACTGCTGGATTGTGTTCTGGGGTTCCTTCTCCGGGCCAACATAGGTCAGGGTCAGGACATAGCCGTCGGCGAAAAACAGGCGGTACTGGTTCTTGTTGCGCACCACCACGCTATTCACTACAGACTCGTCGGTAGTCTCCACACCCGCTGCCGACTGGAGGCGACGGAGCAGCCACGGGGACACATCGTAGGTCAGCGGAGCCGTGAAGAAATCAGAGTACTGATCCATGGTCTCCAGCGTTTCGATTCCACGGAAGCTGGCGAAGATGGGCCGGTTGCCGATGTTCTGCACTGTGTACTCGATGGCTCCAACTTTATGGTTCACAACCTGCTGCTCGACTGTCTCAAGCGCAGCTTCGCCGAAGCCTTGTACGGCCCCGATCAGGACGTTCGTAGTCGACTCAGTGAACACTGCCAACGCCTTGCCAGCGGCAGGCATCAAGCCGGTGATCTTGTCTCCGAACCCGTAGCTCGCAGCCAGCCCTGTAGAAGCACTGAAGTCCAGCGGGTCTGGGCCAGATGCGTACACCTCTCCCCAGATGTAGCCAAGGTGGAGCCTGTTCTCGTGAGGGGCGATGTGCCGGGGCTTATCGTCCTCGGCATCCACTCCTGTCGGGATAAAGTCTAGGGTCTCACCGTCGTACCAGAACGCGAACCCTGCTCCGCTCACACCGTAGATAGCGTTCTGCTCCTCGGTGGCGAAAAAGTTGTACGAGACCATCTGGTATCTGGAGTGGTTCTCATCCAGAAGTCTCGATCCCGGCAGTGTCGGCGTAGCCACACTTCCTGAGAGAGTGCAGATTTGCAGGCCTGTTCCTCCCGGCTCTGTCCACACTTCCGTACCTGAGGGTATGGAAGTTATAGACCAGTCTTTCAGGCGGAAGTAGCCAGCAGCCAAACCGGGTACAGGGATTCCCCCGCCCCACTGGCCTGACTGAATTACTGTACTCTCGACACTTATGTACCCAATGTCTGTCGTTCCCGTCGGGTCGTACAGGTACAGCTTCGCTCCCGGCAAGCGGTCAACGACAACCTGAAGGGCCACGGCATCGAGTGTGGGCTGACAGGGTGACGAGTATGTCTTCGCCACAAAATGGATACCGAAGTCCGACGCGTTAAGTGCCTGCGGCGAAGACGGTGCCCAAGGAATATTCCCTGAGGTGTAGTCCAGAAGGCTCGGGTCTACCGGGCAGCTTGCGGAGGTGCCGGAATTTGATGGGGCAGTAATTATTCTTACCTTCCACGACGCCCCGGCAGCACCGGCGTCTCGGCATGTGAACACTGCGCGAACCGACTTCACCACGTCGTTGTCCAGCAGGCCCAACTTGAAGTCGCGTGCTTTCAGGTACAGCGAGGTACCTACAAGCCCGGGAATATACCCGCCTGATATGTTGCAGCTTGAGGTTACGCCGTCTTTTAGTTTTATATCATCCAGCGGGGTTGACCAAGCGCCTTGCGTGCCTGTGCCTTGAACCACTGAGTTCGGGAATTTGGTAATCGTCACAGCAGTCGGGTTCGCCGTATCCAAGGGATCAACCAAGCCGTCTACGAATGACAGTACGCTGCCAGTTGTCGCGGCCTCCCAACCATCGTCCGTGCTTTTCCACATGGTGGCAAGGTCGGACTTGCTTGACACCGACTCGGGAGCCAGTGCGTCCTTCTGGTGCAGGAACATGACTGACTCAATAGTCATGGCTCCTGTCTGGGTTTGGTTATTAAATATCTCAGCGATGGTCGGGCCGGTATCGGGGCCGTTTATGAACGCAGCCACTCCCAACGCGTTGCCGCTGTCGAAGCTGCCGTCACGTCTGTCTATCTCACCAACGGTGCCTGCCCATGCAGACGTGTCGCCAAGGACAGAGTCCCCGAACTCGAACAGTCCCGAGCCTGTGTTGAACCTGAGTGTCAGCGCGATGTGGAAAACCTCACTCGCCTCGACTGTGAATCCGTCCTGATTGATGGCCGTAATGTTCACGTACCGATCATCATTGGCCTCGGTCGAAACCAAGCCAACCTGACCAGCGTCGTTATACACGTACATGCCGGGTATAAGCGTGCCTTCGTCGCCCTCAGCTACCCTGATCTGCAGCATGTCGCGTATGGCATGAAGCTGATCTTCGTGGTAGTGCAGACCAACAATAGTGCCGCCGCCCGGGACAGGCTTAACCACACCACGTAGAATTTCCGTGTATGTGCTCAGCGTACCGAGGAAATCCTCGTGCCTGCTGTGTACGTCTGACAACTTGTAGACAGTGACGCTGGACTCTTCTAGCACAAATGACCACGTCCCTGCCTCGTCGGCGATCACGCTTCCCCAGCGGGGGCGGACACGGCCTTGGCGGAACACGATTGACAGTGAGGTAACGCCACCTGACTCAACGTAGTCCACCATCGTACCAGATGATCCGTCCTCATCCTCAAACGTCCAGACAAGATCAGTCGGCTGATCTTGTGGCGTTCCCGTCACGTCGGCAGTAGGCAGGATCACTACCCAGTAGTCGGTAGCGGAGGGGGAGATGTGCCCATCAAAGCGTTCCCAGCCATCGATGCGGGCGTACCCACGTTCCCAGCCAACCTCGTAGTTCAGGCAGGCTCGGATTCGACCGGGCAGGACGGCGGGTCTGGCGCGTACTAAATCGAGACCACCGTCGAGGAGGACATTATCCACGTCAACTCCGGGTTCCGGGCATCGTGTATTCCTTGAGCTGGTCACGCCTGAGTTTATTCATCCAGTCTCGGGCCAGCTTGGCGGCTCGTTGAACCTGCTTGTCAGCTTCATCGAACATAGCGTAGTACACCATCGCCTTGTAGATAATGAGCATGTGGTACTTCAGTGGAAGCCCACGTGGAGTGTCCTCATCTGTGAGGAACTCGTGAGGCAGGAGTTTGTACTCAAACTGAATGTGGTAATCGTCGTCGGGTGGCGACGCGTCGAAAACTATGCAGCCGGTTCTGTCTATCGAGTACCGTGAGGGCTGACCAAACGCGGTCTTGTTCATCCTGTCTCGGTCGCCGAAAAACCTCTCTGGGTGGACGTAGTAACAAATCTGGGGGTTGGGCTGCTGCGTGCTTCCGTCAACCATCCAGATGTAGCGGTAGTCTTGAGGGGCAACGAACGGAACTATGTAGTCGTAGTACGCCTCATCTGGGTCACACTCTTCTGGGTCACACCCGGTGCAATCTGGGTTGGCCAGCTCTGCGATAGCGTAGGAAGTCTGGCCTCTAACCAGTGGCATGGAGGCACGGCGTACCATGAAATTCCACTGGTCTTGGTCTTCCTGAATCTCAATCCACGCCTGCCGCACCCAATTTATCAACCGTGTTCGGTGCTCCGTTGTCTCCCCGTAGGCAGTCGCGGGAGGCACCTCGACGGTCGTGACTTTGCTCTCAAGCTCCGTGCCTGTCTCAGAGGCCAGACGTTTTACAAGCTCAAGATAGTTCATGGTTTAGCCCGCTGCTTGTGCTAGGCCAAGAACTCCACCATCTGCTGTGCCCAGCTCGATGCGGGAATCCCGTACACCAATGCGTTCCATTACGGCCAGCTTGATCTGCTCTGGCCCCCAGTCTGTCTTAATGCGTACCGCAGTGAGGTGGCACATCTCGCGGAACTGCGCTTCAGAGTACCCTTTAAACTCGTCGGTAAGCTCGCAGAGCTGTGCCAACATGTCGAGCATATCCTTCGGTTTGTCTGCTGTCTTGGGATCGTCGCCCAGATCAGAGAACATGACCCGCATTGAGGGAACCCATGAGGTCTCGAAGTAAATCCGGCCTTCATCATCAGTCTTGCGCTTCCGAACCATGCGCTTGCCTGCGGTGAGCTGGAGAATATTCCAGATCGGGAAGGGAATGGCACACTCTACGCCCATCGGGACGTAGCAGTGGAGTCTTCCCCACGCCATAAATTGTGGTCTGGTGGATTCATGATCCATCGACCGGTGCAAGATTACCATGCGACGACGGCCTTGCCAGCCTGCCTGCGCCCGGAGATTCAAGCGTGCGAGGCCCATCGCTTTCAGGCGCTTGGCCTCGGCAATGTCCTCGGGTGTTTCAGTAATAACCTCGCCGTAATGACCGCTGTCTTCCGACATGGCGTCAATGAGCATCTTACGAAGGGTTGCACCGTTGTGACTCTTGGAAAACTTCAAGCCGATTCGCTCGCAGTATCCCCGTAGTGCGGTCAAGTCTGCGCCATCAAATCCGGTCTGGGCGGCTTCTGTAACACTATCCATTTTATAACTCCTGTGTGGTCTCAAAACACCCGACAGCGATGTGCTGTCGGGCTTAACGCTTTACTCAGCTACGCTTTACTCAGCTACGCTTAAACGTAGAGCTGAGACAGATCATCGGTAGCACCGACCTCGATACGAACAACCCACTCGTCGTTCAGGATCAGTTTCAAGTCCCACCAACGACAGGCAACGTATGAACGCTGGTCAGTCGGGTCAGACTTGGAAGCACCGGAAAGGACGTTGATTTTCACACCGCCGTAGCCTTTCTTGCCTGCGCCCTTCAGATCGACAGTACCCAGCGCGTGCTTACCGCACACCAAGATTGGGTAAACGTCAACAGTGGTACCACCAGTAGACTTCAGGTTGGTAGTACCGACCGCTGCGCCTGCGTTCTCATAAGGAGTAAGCTGCGGAGTGGTCAGGATGCGAGCGTTTTCGATTGCGCCGAACTCGTACTCGGACACGATCTTCTTGGCACCGTATTCTGCAGTGGTCTTGAAACCGGGCAGCATACGAATGTCAGGGTGAAGATCAGTGTGCGTGAACGCGTAGAACGCGGCTTCGATTGGGTATGTGCCTTCGTTCAGCCCGCCGTGGTCAACCGTAGTAAAACGGGTAGCCTTGGCAGCCATGAGAGAACGCACGGCTTCTTGGAACTCACCGAGAGATACTGGTGTAGCAACGAAATCGCGGTCAGCAACACCGCCACCAAAGATCACGTTGGTTCCCTGCGTGAAGGCAGCCCAGCCGACCGCTTCCTTGATGTTGGCAACGAGATCAGCCAGTACATCAGAAGAGTCACGGATGGCGTTATCTTCACCAAGCTCGCGCATACGGCTGGTTATCTCGAAAATCTCAGCGAACTCGCCAAGCGTTCCGAAAACATCTTCATACGCCAGACCACGAGACGCGGGGTTTACACCCTCTGTAACCTGATCGGTGTGGGCATCCACGTTGACAGCGCGACGGAACGCAATGGTTTCCGCTTTGTTGGCAGGGATGAATTTCTTGTCGCACGCCAAGTCCAAGACCAGTTGTGGTCTTGCGCGTTCGAGAAGGTCGAGTTCGGCATATACATTGGTTCTGTTACCCGGGCCTGTTGCGGCACCACCGTAATCACCAACACCGTCATACTGTCTGGTTTGTGTACCCATGACTTAAATTACCTCAGCAAAATAGTTATCGTCTGTCGCGCTGCGCACGTAAGCGTCGTTCGACTTCTACATCCCAGATTTCTTCATCTGACATGAATTGCTCGGGATTCCCCTGTGGTCGGCCTATGCCTCCACCTTGTGGTTCTAGTCCCGGCACCGAACGGATTTGCTCGCGTCGCTGGCGCACCGTTTTTGTTGGCGACTGGTCGACTGGTTTCTGCTCAGAACCTGCTGGGTTTTCCAACTGGCGCTGTGCCCATACATCCTGCTTGTACCGATCAAGGACGTAGATACATTCAGACGCATCTTTTGAGTCTGCCATTCTGGCCACTGAGGCGGGTTGCGCCCGTAGCCACTGGCCGAATCCTTCAGATGGTCGAACCTGCATCCAGTCTGGGTGAGCTGCGGCTAATGTGTTTAAGCTCTGCTCACGCTGTTGACCGAAAGAAGCCTGCTGTATATCTTGCAGACCTTGCGACACGACTCCGAGTTGCTGTTGCAAGTCTTGGGCGTGTGTTGCCTGTCGTCCAAACAGAGCGCCAATTGCTTTTGCTTCTTCAGGGAAAGCTTCCTTGAACTCAGCAAACTCCGGTACGTCGCCCAAGTCCAGTGTTGGAGTTGGAGAAGCAGCGGGCAGTTGTTGCCCCGGTTGTTGGCCACTTGTTGCTGAGGAGTTCGGTGCTTGGGCAGGAGGACGCTGGCCAGCGTGCTCTACCTGTGAGCGAAGTCTCTCGTTGGCTTGCTGCATCGGGGCCAATCTTCCGTGCAGGGCCGTGTACTGTGATCTCACGTCAGTGAGATCGGTGTTCATTAAGTCAAATGCCGCCTTGGCATCATCGTCAAGGTCAGCATACCACGCCGGTTTCTCTTCCTCAACGACCTGTTGTTTATCAGGGGTTACGTTCTCTACAGGTTTGGAACCTGCCTCTTCCTCTTCACCCGGCAGGGGGTCGGCTGCGGGTGCGGCGGGCATGGGGGTTTGTACGCCGCCACCATCGGTAGGGTCAGGGTCAGGGTCAGGTTCAGTTCCGTTCCTGCGGTTTACTTCCTGCTCGAAAAGCTGCTCATCAGTGAGCTGGGTGTCAGGCTGTTCTTCAGTCTCAATCTTCTTCAAAGGTTGATTCATCGTCGGGGTCTCCGGTCAGGTCTAAGATTATAAATCTCAAGGCTTTAATATACCCACGCAAGA
>Ga0164315_10004808_pt1 | contig 10513 bp, 6 predicted proteins | sample GuaBasSedimGuay6_FD_113737 | JGI IMG/M metagenome (GOLD analysis project Ga0164315, IMG submission 113737) | Subseafloor sediment microbial communities from Guaymas Basin, Gulf of California, Mexico - Guay6, Core 4569-2, 0-3 cm | ecosystem: Environmental > Aquatic > Marine > Hydrothermal vents >...
TTAAGCCCGGGCATGCTGATGTCCATGATGACCAAATCAGGCTGATACCGGCTTGCATATTCAATGGCTGCAATGCCGGTATCAGCCTTTGCAACGATTTCAAATTTTTTTTCCATTTCCAGAGAATTAGCCAGTCCATGCTGCAAAATACTGTGATCATCTGCTATAATAATTTTAATTTTTTTCATACCAGCTGTCTTTTCCAGGGGAAACAGGTGCCATCAAAATAATTTTTGTTCCTTTCCCAAAATTTGACTCCACTAAAAATTTTCCTTCAAAGTTTTCCATCCGTTCTGAAAGACTTTTTAATCCAAACCCAAAAGAAGCTGATTTTTTTATTGTCTCCACATCAAAACCTGCTCCATGATCCTCAACCCTTACAATTATATTTTCTTTAGTTTGTGATACTTCAATCTCCCCATTGTTACAACCTGAATGTTTTAAAATATTGGTAATCAGCTCATTTACGGCTCTGTATAAAGTCACCTTAACCGCCTGATCCAGACCAACCGGATCCTCAATATTATTGATATATTTAAACCGGCTGTTGTGTTTGACATTTGTCTCCTCTATTAAAAACCCCAATGCAATCTCAATATCAAAATCATCCAGAATGGGAGGACTGAGCTGATAAATCAGGGATCGGATTTCCCTGATAGACTGCTCAATATAATTCTGAATCTCTGAAAGATCCGCTTTATCAATATCCGTATCAGATTCCTGAATATTCTTTAGTTTAAACATGCTCAACGCAAGGGTTTGAGTGACACTATCATGAAGATCAGATGCAATGGCCTTTCTTTCGCTCTCCTCGCTATAGATAAGATGCTCGTTCAATCTTTTAAGCTGAAGTGTTCTTTGTGCAACTGTCTTCTCCAGCTCATCTTTGATGTTTTTGAGTTCATCATTACTTTTTTCAAGTTCAATGGTCCTTAATCTGATCCTGTTTTCAAGCTCCATTGCATGATCTTTTTCAATTTTTTTTAACTTCCTTAATTTTTCCATATATCGCCAAGGCTTTTGTCCAGAGCTATCCCTGTTTTATTTACAGCTATCTGTATATCCGATTTTCCGGCAACAAGAACAAGTTGCCAGTCAACCGACTCAAGAGAGCCTGTTGCCAAAATATATTTTTCATTATTGATCATCAAATTAATAATCCCTTGATTGGTATTGATAATCATGGGAAAAATACTTTGAACGGATTGGAAAAAAGATACCGCCTTAATTTTTTTAAAAATTTCATCGTAGCTTTTAGCCTGTTCAGTTACAATCCGGGACAGATAAAAATTGGACATGCTTTTTATCTGTTTTTCATTCACAGTGTGGGCATAACGCCCAAACTGTGTAAGAAAAGTTTTGTAGATATAAAAAAGAGGTAAAATAATAAGCAATAAAACAATACAGATCAGAGTAAATAATTTTTTGGATAAGGGAAAATTGTACTTTAACACTTTATGCCTTTTTATATTCAATCATTTGATCAAATTCCAAATCATACTTATAGGATATATCAAATTTCAACAAGTCAATTTTAAAAAAAATCATTTTTTGCATTTATCCTGTAAATAAAGAAAAATTTGTTCACGGATAAATTTTTGAACCTGTTGCCGGAAAATGGAAAACAGCATTTTGTTTCCGGCAATGGCTCAATAATTTCTTAAAACAGCTATTTTTCTCCAGCATGGTTTCCAAAGAAGGTATGGCTGAAAAAAAGGCCATGCTTCCAATAACAATCAATTTTGTTTTTGCCCGGGTCATTGCAACATTAAGACGATTGGGGCTGTTTAAAAACTCACTGAGCAGATGATCCGGGTCAGAAGATGTTATACCAAAAATAATAATATCCCTTTCTGCTCCCTGAACCCGTTCAATGGTATCCACAAGCGGAAGCTGAAGATGATCATCTCCCAGCATTTTTCCAAGTCTTTTGATTATGGCATTATTCTGGGCCCTGTGGGGTGAAATCAAAGCCATTTGATCAGGCAATATTCCATAAGTTATTATTAACCTGTGGGCCAGTGCGGCCATTAAACCTGCTTCCATATCAGATTGCTGGAAACATCCCTGATGATCAGTCAACACCAGCACAACAGGCTTTTCAGGATCTAGTATACTATCATACTGATAAAATACTCCGGAATCTTCAGTGCTCTCATGTAAGGGCTTATTCAGGGCAAGTCTTGCATGGGCATTGGCAGATGCCGGGTGCAGCATGCTTTGATACCAGATTCTGCCGGGAAAGGCACAGATTTCTTTGTTCATGCGATAGGTAATATCAAGGGTTACCTGATGTGACTGTGGATACATGTCCAGAAAATTTGCCAGAATGGATTGGTTTAAAAACAGACCCGAAGATTCCTTGAAATCTTCCCCATAATCCCCCAGCACAATAGGGGGTAGCTGATTAACATCCCCCAGGAACAAAAAATTACCCCGGCTGTAAATAAGGCTCAGCAGAGCCTGGGGAACCGGCACCTGGGAGGCTTCATCAAAAACAATCCAATCAAGGGCCCGGGGAAATTCTTTGTCTTTACTGTCAAAAAGATTATAGAATCCATAACCTGTGGCACCCAGGATCAGCCAGGGCCGATTCAGGATATCATCTGCATCGTCTGCATTATTCAGGAACTCCACAGTCATATCTTTGTGACTTTTTTCATCAATTCTTTCATCGGCATCTATTTTTTCAAATTGCCTGGCCTGACCCCATTTTATACAATTGCCTGGGAAAATGCCCGGCAAATATTGATTCACAAGCCCGGTCACCTTTTTCAATACGGTGTCAATGGCTTGATGGGTCAGGGCGCTCACACCGATGCGAAGGGGCTTTTTTGCTTCATGGGCCTGCATGATCAGGGAGATTAAAATCCAAGCCAGCAAATGGGTTTTCCCTGTTCCGGGAGGACCTTGTATCATGCTTGTTCTGTGTTGAAAAGGCAGGGCCAAAGCATTTTTCTGGGAAGCGTTCAGCCCGGTATTATTGTGTCTCAGCCATTTTTTAAGCCAGGACAGAGAATCAGAAGATTGCCTGTCCAGAGCAGATCCCGTGAGCAATTGGTGCAGAGGATGGGACTGATCTCCAGCAAAAAGAGTGGTGGCAACATGGCTCAACTTTGGTAGATTCCAATCGCTGGTATCCTCTTCCAGGGAATATAATAGATGTTTACTTAAATGCATTCTCCCGGATCTGGAGAGAAGGGATATTTCCCCTGCCTCCATATCATATTCAGCCATAATAACAGGAAAACCGCTTTGAATATCAAAAATGCCATGGGGTGCAAGTTTAAGAAAATCTCCCTTGCGAAATTTTGAAGGGGCAGTTTGCCGGGAGGGTTTAAGGATATAAAGAAAACGTCCTTCATGATCCAGCCTTGTATAGGCAAAATTCAAATACCCAATGGCCCGTAATTGCATCATCCTTTCTTCAAGTGTCAGTTCCTGGAGTGTTAATATATCATCCTCCTGTAATCGCTGCTCCTCTTTGATAAATCCAAGATAGGGCAAAACCCGGGCATTTTGTTCCAGATTTGTATCCCATTCCCGGATCCATTGACTTTCCAGATAAAGACAGGCCTTTGCATATAGCTCAACCATACTGGAAAGGCTGGATTTGACTATTGATTCCAGCCCAGGTAATTCTATTTTGGGCAATTCTAATCGGGATGATTTTAAACCTCCTGCCCCATTATGATGGAACAGGGTTTCGGGTTGATCAATATGAGTATTGCAGCCAAACACATGTCCCAGGGTAAACAAAGAAACAATTCCCGGTGCCGGCATGTAAAAATGAGCCTTAAAAAGCCTTTGCAGATCTGTCCACGGACAAGGCTGGGTCTGCCATAAAAATTTTGGTTTCTTCCCTTCCTGGGCCTCTCCCCATTCAAGAAGACCCAGCCGGGATTGGGAACCAAAATAAAAAATATGGGGGCCTTTACCATTTAATATGCTCTTTTCCCATGAATTTGAAATCAGGTTGACAAAATTTTGCCATGCTTCTTTTCGATCCTGATGGTTTTCCATTATCCAGACATGGGATTCCATTGGCATACCAAGAGTATCCATCGGATCTACCGCCTGCCAGCCTAAGGCCCATGGCAGTCCGGTCAAAGGGTCTTTTTTTATATGGATGAAAAAAGCCCTGGAAATATTACAGGGAAAAAACCGGGTGATTTTTTTTTCCAGAAAAATCTGATTTTTTAAAAAGGCGCCACATCGTCCCAAAAGCTGTTTTTTCTGTTTTAAACTAAAACCTGTTTCCATATCCCCAGGATCTTCATCCATAGAATTTTCATTGGTGTCTGATGTTATTTTTTCAAGGGCTGCATGGGTTTGGGCAATGCTGGTCCATCCCATTTGGCGCAATTTCAATAATTCGCCTATAGTTAATCCGGGTAAAAATTGTATATCTTCATTTTCAAGGGCATTGCGATAACAGAATAAAAACCATTCACAGGATATACAATGGGATTGAAGCCTGTGATCTGCCGCAGATGCTGATCGGGATAAAAAAGTGTGGATGGTTTTAAGCAATATGGGAAAACTCGCCAGATACGCTTCAAGGTTAAATTCATGTTTTTCATATTGTATGCTTTTCCCGGATGGACGGGTGATTAAAAATCCCGTCCCTGCCACCCTGGCTTTAATGCCATGGGAATTTATTATTTTTCCCAAAAGCCATGCATAGAATGCAACCTGCCATTTGTGGTGAAACCGTGGGGACGTACTGCTTTTAATATCTCCCACTTGAATTACAGCTCTTTTTTCCCCATTCAATCCTTCTACAGATACGGCAAGAAGATCAGGAATACCTATTCCATTCATAATCAAGCTATGTCCCAAAACTTCCACCTTAAGCAGGCATTGTAAAAGAAAAATAATTTTTGTGGTGCCGATTTCAGGGCCACTATCAGGGGATGTGAGAGTCGGAATTAAAACATTCAGCTTTTCCAGAAAGGCTTTAAATCTCACATCCTGTGATCCTGAGGCTTTCATGGAGATGATATTTGCACCTTGTTTCTTCAAATGCCCCAGCACCTGTTCTTCATGGACGATTCCCCGGTCCATGGAAATTGTCCTGAACATATCATGATCAGGGGCATCCGGATTTGTTGCCGGAAAATCCAGACCAAGGAATTTAAAACAAAACCGCCTGTGGCACTGTGCGTGGAAAAAATAATCACTGACCATGGTGGCAGTGAGAGTAGCGGGATTATCTGAACTAAGACAGGCTTGCCTGCATTGATCTGTATGGAAAAAATTGCGCGGTTCTTCAACGCCGTCTTTTTTTACTTTTTCCTTTTCCCTTTCCAACAAAGAAACTCCGGGCATAATATCAATGGCTAAGGGTTCCACAGTTTTCTGAACAAGACCTCCAAAGGTAAGATTTTCCATGTCACCGGAAATAATGTCTGAACTAGTGTCAAGATAATGGACAAAACCGGCTGCCACCCGATGGTCAAAAAGAAAATCCGTCAATTCCTGTATAAGCAGATCCTTTGGCAGGGTTTTACAAAACAAATTCAAAGGAATAAGGCCGGAAAGTATTTTAATATGTCTTTTAACCCAGATCTGAAACTCTTCCTGGCTGACTGGCAGTTTTAGGTCTTCAAACCTGACACAATGTGAGCATTCCAAACCAATTTCATCAGAACTTATAAAAAGATCCTCCTCCTCAAGCTCCTCCCTGATGGTCCACTCCAGCACCAGGTTACCGGCAGCACCCAGGAAGGTACGATAGCAATAGGGTGCTTTTCTGCCGGGTACAATCTCAATACCATTTTCCAGAACAAGTTTTTTTTCACCCTGTTTAAGCTCCCTTAAAAAAAGCTTTTTGGTCCGGGTAAAAAGGCAGGTTTTATCTTCAATTTTACCGGTCTTAAGGATATCCCCCATGGCCTGGGCCACTTCATAGGAAATATGGGCACCCATGCCAATCCAGGCCAGTTGTTTTTCATTTTTGCCCTTGGAAGGCCTTGCCAGCACTCTTTTTTGTTCACCTGTATCAATCTTTAAAATCCTGAGAAGTCTTCCGGCAATAAAGATTCTATCTCCTATCTCCATTTGGGAAACAAGGGATTGTGGAATATCTGCAATGGCTTTTTCAGATACCTCCAGGACATATTCCACTTCTGCTTCAGGAAAATTTCCCCATATCTTATGATCCAGAAAGTGATTGCGGTATTGCCAGCCCCCTCCAAAAAGTCCCTGGAGTTGAGATCTTTTCACCCAGTGTTTTTTTTCAAGTGATGCAAATACAGAAGGTAAAATTTCATGTTGCTCAGAAAATAGAGATTGCAAAGACGGTAAGGATATTCTTTTTTTTTCATAAAGACAGGATATCACCTGCTGACTCAATACACTGGGTAATGTCCCGGCACCATGGGATTCCATTATTCCTTTGCCGGCCAGTTCAAGGAGAGCAAGAAAACGCACCACCTGATCTCCCGCGCCTTCACCACAGCAAATCCCCCAGAAATTGATCTGCTTTTCACGGCGGTTGGCCCTGCCGATGCGCTGGAGAAATGCTGATACGGAACCAGGGGGTTCATATAAAAGCACTGCATCCACATCTCCCACATCAATGCCCAGCTCAAGGGTGCTGGTGGCAATGCACAGGGCACAGGATCTTTTCCGGAACCTTTTTTCAGTCATCTTTCTTTCCCGGGGTTTGAGATTGGAATAATGCAGCTCTGAAACCCCTTGAAATCTGCCGGTTTTGCTGGCAATGGCAAACAACCTGTCGCAGGCAGCACGGCTGTTGGCAAAAACAAGTATTTTTCTATACTGCCAGGTATCATACAGATCATTGAGCAGGGCCGGGAATTCTGATTCCTCCTGTTTGAGATGAAGAAGGCGGGCAATGATTTTTCTTTTAACACTGGTGATGATGCAATGTGCATCATTTTTAAAACCAAAATAATCAATAACAGAATTCATCCGGGCAATGGTGGCTGACATGGCTATTTTCTGGAGTACCCGGCCTGTTCTACGTTCAAGGCGGGTAAAAAGATAAACAAGATGACGGCCCCTGTACTGGTGAATTAAATGATGAACCTCATCAATGATTATGGTTTCCACCCGGAACAGAAAAGCTTTAAGGTCAGCATTGGCACTTCCCAGCAGTACATCCAGGGATTCCGGGGTGGTGAACATGATATCAGGACGCTTTCCTCCTGCACGCTTGGTATCACCGGTCCGAATGGCAAGGTTGAGTTCCAGACGTTCTGTGATAACAGATTCAAACCTCCGTTTTAAATCCATGGCAAGAGCCTTGGTGGGGATGATATATAAAACAGCGGTTTTCCTGCCGGAACTGATTACCCTCTCCAGGCACGGAGCAAGCACTGCCTCACTTTTACCTGATCCTGTGGCAGCCTGGAGCACCAGGTCATGGCCCGAAAGGATGGGGGCAATGGCCTGCCTCTGGGCGCTGTGCAGGCTGGGAAAAGCACCATAAAAGGCACGGAATGTATTGGGAAGCTGTAAAAGGAGTGAGTCAGGCATTCATTACTTGGCTTTGCTGCTCAAGATCAAGGTGATTTACCAGGGATTTAAATTTCAGACGTGCTTCAACGCCGGGTAATCCAGACAGCGCAAGGTTCATTTGACTTTCCATTAAAGCCACAGGAGGGTTCCATCCATAGGCGGCCCCATGGACAAAAATGAGTTTATTGACCAGGGCTTCCCATTCCTTTGATGAAAGATCATGCAGGGTATGAATATTCACATTTTTCCAGGCATTGCTGTAATTCTTGCTAAAATAAGGGATCTGCATTGGGGGAGTCCCGTTTTTAGCATTTTTTTTGATCTTGACCCGGTCATAGGCTTCATCGGCAAGAAAGGTAAAAAAATCATTGGTAAAAGCGAAAACAGGATAAAATCCAGGTTTTTTTGTTTCAGGGTAAAAAATTTTATTGAGCAGCCCATAGCTTTTGCTGCGGCAGGTAATGCGGGTTTGTACAATGGATTCCCCTTCATCAAACAATAGAAGCCATCCCTTGAAACCTATCTTTTGAAGCAATTCTGCCATGCCCTGAACCATGGCAAGATACTGGTCCTGGTTCCGGCAGATCAAGGAACTTTCCTTATAAAAAGATACCTGGCGATAATAAAAAACAGAACTCAGCCTCCATGCAGGAATATTTTTTCCCATGAGGGCATTTTTCAGGATCCAGGAAAATTCTCGAGGTTTGAATCCGGCATGCTTTTTTAATTTTCTTTTTTTGGGGGGTATTGAAATATTTTTCTGGGCCATGGCTGCTAAAATTGATTTAAACCGATGGGGAATCTGTTCAGGAATAAGATCTCTCAAGGTTTTATATCTGTTTTCAGACAAAGCCAGCCATTGCCTGGCAAAGGTTTTCCAGACATTGACAAAGGAATTTTTTTTATTGGGAAATTCCATACCCGCCATCAATGCTCTGTAGACATCCTTAAAGTCGTGGAAAGGCACTTGTCGCGGGTCAAGATTAACATAACTGACCACAAAATTTTGAGCCAGAGCATTTTGTTTGATATAATTAAGGCTATGGGATTTTCCCTGGCCATAGGCGCCACAAATACACAAATGGGATGGCTTATCATTGTCAAGGTCTTGGACTCCGCTGTAAAAAGCTTTGTCTAATTTTGCCCTGCCTGTTGTGAGCAATTGTACTCCCAGGGGATCAAAAAGGCCTTCGCGTAAACGCTCCACTGCCCTGCGAAGTTCAAAATTGTCTGCTTTGTTCAGAAGGTCCTGAAAAATTGAATCATCCATTTTTTATATCTCCGGTCTTAACTTTTTGGTCTTAACTCTTTGCTCTTAATTTTTGATCTTATGGCATAATTTTCAGGTACTGGATCAATTATCCCAGGAAGGCTGTTTCTGCTCAAGTTTTTCAGCTTCCATTTCACGTCTGGTTTCAACAATCTGTTGGCCCATATCCATATCTTCCGGGGCCTCTCCCTGTTCAGCCATATCAAGAATAGTGATCAATTGTTTAATAAAAAGGCGAACTTCGCTGATTACACCCATCCGTTTCTGACTTGCACATATCTGTTCCATGAGTTCATCGCTGACCAGATCCATTGGCTCCCAGCGATAGGAGATCCCGTGGATGGTTCTCAAACATCTGCCAAGCTCAATCAGCTCGTCTGTTTTCAAAGGGGTTTGATGGATATCCACCAATACACCCCTGTAATTTAATTTTTTGGATTCTCCAATGGATCTAATGCGGCTCCACAAAGCATCATAGGACTTAAACCCCTTTTCCGATGTCAATACATCCGGGATAATGGAAAAAAAGATGTGAAGATATTGGGAAGATTCACTGTTATCAATGAGAAGACGTACATTTTCATAGGCTGCATTCCGAATGGAAGCGCTTTGGCCCACAACGGTTTCCATCTCATCCATGAGCAGAATTAATCCCTGATGGCCAATGTGGCGTAAAAACAGGATCAAAGAATTCATAAACTGCTTGCTGTTGGTCTTGTTCAGGAACTCATAGATTTGAAAAGGCTTGAGTTCCTTCTTGGTCACTTTGCCACCTTCAAACCAGTGAAGAAGAATCTCATGGTCAGCATCTTGTTTTTCTTCCTCCTGGTCGGGCAAAGGAGCAAAACGATTTTTTATCAATGCTGCCAGGGCATTGGCAAAATTAATGTCCATGCCGGGAATATTCTTGAATTCTTCAGCAAGTTCAATATTCTTCTTTTGACCTTCATCTTTTTGGGTATTGACGGACGTTGCGGCAAGCTTTTCAAGCCATGCCTCCAGCATGTTTCTGATTCCGATGCCTTGGAAATCGCCCTGAAGCTGTTTTACAATATTCTGATAAACTGTTTCAAATTTATGAATGGGGACTTCCCGCGTAAGGACCACAAAAGAGATGGCAAACCCCTTTTCCATGGCCAGATGTTTAATCAGTGACATGAAATGGGTTTTGCCATCGCCATAATCACCGCTGATAAAACGAACCTTGGAGCCGCCCTTGCCAATGTAATGTTCCAGGTCATCCTCAATAAAAGTAAGCCAGTTCTGCCGCCCCACGGTAAAAAGGGGGACATATTCAATGGGTACACTGCCCTTGCGGAGCTGCTCAATAATGGCACGGGCCTGAAAGGGTTCTAACTGGTTGATGTCTTGCTGTGATATCATTGCTGTTATTCCTGTTGTTTATGAAAGGAGATGGCTGTAATCCGCCTTGGTTCTCCCTGGCTGTCAATGAGCCATAGGGATGGACCACGGCTGGATGTGAGCTTAAGCTCGAACCCCTGGGATGTCCCGCCAATGCCGGCCTGAAAATAGCGCCAGATATCAACGGAAAATTGATCCAGGCTGTAGCCCTTGAATTTGGTTTTATCCATGTTTTGAAAAAAGGTTTTGTTCTGCAAAGAGATGACATACTCAAGATAAAACTTTTGAATAGAAATCGAATCACTAAACCTTAATTTTTCCGTTTTAATCAATTCAGCATAAACCTGATAAAGGGAATCAATAAACTTTTCAGGGTCATAGGGTCGATCGTAA
>Ga0164315_10004809_pt1 | contig 10512 bp, 8 predicted proteins | sample GuaBasSedimGuay6_FD_113737 | JGI IMG/M metagenome (GOLD analysis project Ga0164315, IMG submission 113737) | Subseafloor sediment microbial communities from Guaymas Basin, Gulf of California, Mexico - Guay6, Core 4569-2, 0-3 cm | ecosystem: Environmental > Aquatic > Marine > Hydrothermal vents >...
GTACTTACATGATCAGCATCAACATAAGGAGTATATTGGTTTATTTGATCTGATTTTGTACCACCAATTGCCCTATTAGTTAATATAAAATTACCTTCTCCGTAGATTTCAGTAAGCCTTATACGCCATTGCTCAACAAGCATGTCACCACGACCTGTTACATTCGCAAGATATGTACTGATGCTGTCCCCAACCAAGACATAATGCGGATTAAAAATTGTTGAAGAAAGAGACACACTTTCATGTACATATTCATCTCGTAATAACAGCTCCTCAGTGAGATCTTCACCATCAGCCCCTGGGGGCCCAACAGGACCAGTTGCACCTGTAACTATACTTGTAACAGAAGAACTTCCAACGCCTCCTCTAGTCTGTATCCAAATAAGGATACTACGTTCATGCACCCTACCGCCTGCAGTAGTTATATGATTGGTTACACGGTGATATGTATTTAATTTACCTCCACCAGATAACCATACAGTGGCCGTAGCAGAGTCGTTTGAAATTGAATCAATAGTGAGATCAATACCAGATGTGTATTGTGCTATTGCCCATGAACTATTAACAATAGTATCTACAGGATCTACTAATCCCAATAACCCACCATAATCGATTGTGTAATCCAGCACTTCGTCTGGATCTTTAATAGTTTGGAATTCATCTGTAGTTACTGTAGCACTCATAATATAAATACCCTGTGATCAGTGGCTGTAAATTTTCTTGAATCTGTTGCATTAAATAACTGACCTACCCCGATGGGCGTAGTAGTAGGTAAATGATCAAAAAATATTTGAGCAATCTCTAATTCACTTCTGTAATAATTATCTATTATGTGAATATCTCCTGAAGCTTCTCGGAAAGTATTCTGAACTGTAGCCCCAGTACCATCGGCATTTCTTATATAAGCTATGGTCATGTAACTGATGCCCTTTTTAGTAAGAAAACCAATTTACACCATCTGAGTATAAGTGGGCTGATTCATAATTTGTACTGAGTACATATGTTAGATTGCCATCAATTGTTTGAGCTGCTTCACAGTTAATTGTGATTGAATTTACACTGGCATTACCCCCGGCATCTTTAATAACTACTGAACGTCCGGTTATGGCGGATTCTACACTCATTAAAGTTAAAGCGGTAACAGCCCCAGTATTAGTATAAATTACGTGTAAAAACTCATCAGCGGGTGCTAGGTTATAAGCTGACAGATTTACAACTGTAATAGGTGGAATAAGATCTGCTGGTTGTAATGCGGTTGAGGCGAGTACGCCTTGAGCTGCTGTAGCGAAGTCTGCTGAATCACCTAGAGTAGCATCAGTAATAACGGCATTCAATTTAGCTAAAGTATCAATATCATCAACTATCAAATAAGACTGTAGATCTGTAATATCCGCTTCAGTCAGTGTAATAATACCAGTTCTGCCAGCGACAGTTGTTATCTGATCTGTATAATCCAAAAGTAACCACTGACCTGTATACACAGTACTTGAGGCAAGATCAATAAGAGCAAGTATACGATCACCAATATTACAATCAACCCCGTCAACTAGCCCCTGCGTCTCCACAACCCAACTTTCACCAGCAACAGTTGAAGCAGGGAAAGTACCTAACGAAGCGTCCCAGGATCCTTTAAGGACGACTGGAGTACCAATTCCGGCAATTGTAGTAACTAAATCATCAAGATCAACGGGTGTAGTGACAGAAATTAAATCTAATTTAGCACCATCTTCTGTGATACTACGGGCATTAACACTAACTGTAATAATGGCTTGTTCAAAATTAACAACCTTTTTAGCTACATAAGTATCAGTGCCTTGTGGGGCTTCTAACTCTTTACCAATACTATCAAAGCCAACAATTTCTAGTTCTGCCATGGTTATCTCTTGTGTCGGAATCCTGGGAAGAACTATAGCATTTAACCATTAAATTTTACAGGAACCTTGAGGAACAGCTATGTCAAATTTATACAGAAAGCTCGCTAATCAAATTGATAGCATCTTACACATGAGTGTATCTATGGACGCTCAAAATCAAATGCTGGAGATTGTCTTTAAAGATTCAGCGCTAGGACAACCACAAGATATCCCAGTAGATACTGTTACTACTGCCTACCATGATGAGCTTATGGCTCGATGGCAGAAAGATACCATTGAGTTAAATAAACATCATGAAGAACTTCGTATAGATTGGAAACGGCGGCTTGATATCGCAGAAGCTGAAGTACGTAATCTGACAAAAGATTTAGATGAATGTACTAAACCAAAAACAGTTACCCCCTATGTTCCTGATGCACCAGAGCTTGAGATGTTAGGAGATTACATTTCTAAAGTAAAATCTGAAATCTTACCTATCCGGCAGAATGCCATGGTCAAAGGTCTGGTTCAAACAAAAAAAGAAGCCGCAGAAGCCGATGCTGCATTTGATAAAGTACGTATGACTGCGTTCTATACAGATAAAGAACTTAAAACCATTGATAAAATGCCTACGTTTTCTGGGTATTCTCTTATCAAGAATAAATGGATTTACATCAAACAATCTCCTCTTAATCAATTAGCATTGGATGAATCACCATTTCTTAATCTCAGACCTAAACGTCCAGTTAAAGGTGGTCTGAATGTAAATGAAGTATGGCAACTTCGTCGTTATATTAAATCTGGTCGACGTAATTGCTGGATTCAAAAACGTATGGGATTGTCTTCTGCTGCCGTATCTCAGATGAAAAATGGCAGGACATACCAGAAAGTTCCTCCGGAACTTAAGTTGAATAAAGAAACTACCGTACATGCTGGTGAAGGTGTAATATCGCAAAAGTAAATGTTTAGGATTCTTGGTTCCTCCCTGGAAGACAGACCCTCAAGAATCCGGGCAGAGAGTGGAGATTCGCAATCTGACTCTCTTCTTATTAAGGAGCTGTTATGCAAATCAATTGGAAAAAAGTAGCAGCATCGCCAGGCTATAAGTCTCTGAAAGCTGCATGCATTAAGAATATAAAGGAAGATCAGGATATTGCATTACGCCATGGGGGTAGCCCCTTCAGAAGTAAAGCAGAGCTCAGAAGGCTTTTTGTGTGGGTCATCGGTAGGGCCACACATTATGCCTATAAGCAGGATAGACCCATTGAAGATATTCTATGGGCGTGGGAAAGTGATAGAGGCAACCAATGGTGGTTTGGTTATTACAGCAACCATAAACAACCGAAGTTACTGACTTATACATCAAGATATCGTGCTTGCAATTCAAAGCTGAGATCTAAAAAGAAACCGGTTAAATGGCCTGCAGCATATAAAAAGACCATGGCACGTCAAGCACGATATAAACGAAGTCTGTAAGTTGATTGCATGAGGGGAACAAGCTGTACTAAGTAGATAGTCAAGTGTCGAACAGTATTGGTAAGTACCTAATTAGAGTCGGATGTTCACTAAACTTGAATAATGTGCAAATATGATTCTTTGTGTAGACACCTATAAACTGTTTCACCAAATGACCTTTAGGGCTAACGTGACGACTGTTCAATCAACAGGGTCGGTGGAACACTATTAATCCGGGATAGCTCAATTTTAGAGCGCACCCATCGGTCACGGGTTCAACTCCCGTCCCTGCCTAGCAGGGTAGCTCAGCTGGTTAGAGCAATGGGGTGAGGTTGAAGGTGTGAGTCCTTCTCCCGGAACCATATCAAAGTCCCAGGTAGCTCAGTTGATAGAGCGCGCTTACCAAAACTAAAGCGAGGTCGGTGGTTTAATTCCACCCCTGGGAACCAATTTATTAAGGAAATCATATGAAAACTAAAGTATATAAATATCCTTTAGAAGATGCGATAGAATAATCATGACAACTAAAACACAACAGCAACAAAAACAACAGAGCTATAAAGCTTTAGCGCCTCGTATTCATGAGGTACAGAATAAGGGGAATAAATCTTCCAAAATATATACGGATTATGACCAACGGTTATGGCCAGTACCTCTTAAAGTACAGGGACATGGAACGGGATAAATAGGGAAAGATATGTATGAGAACCAGGAATCCACTCAATATGGCTGGTAGACGTTATTGTCGGAAGATACCTAAACATGTAAGACCTGATGATGTTGATGCTATTCGGTGTGCTATAAACAAAGCACGTATATCTCAGACTAAACTTTCACATGAATTAGGCATCTCACGTACTACATTACATCTTATGTTTAAGCATGAGATTGGGATGCGTAAGGTATATGCTTTGGCCATAACACAGGTATTAATGAATCATGAATCTTGAATGGATAGGACGTATTTCACTTGTAATTGGTGCTATGTGTGCTGTATATGTATACAGGAAGTACATGAAATGACTGAAAAACATTGCGATAAATGTACTAACGTGAAGATATATGATGATAAATATCGTTGTATGTCATGCTTTAAACAGTTCATTGTAGCCCCCGAGGAGGACGTTATGAACGAAGCAACTGTAGCGCCAGCCATTGCTAGAATTCAAGAGCTGGAATTTGAAAACACTAGCCTTAAATTGAAACTGGAAGCATTGAAGTCAGTAATCTCTGCTATACATGTCCCTGTACCTGTAAGTAAAGATGCTAGTGTAGCCATCTCTGGAATACAACATGGAGGTACAGGATGAATTGGTTAAAAGACCTACGATTTTTAACGGTAGTACTTGTGGTACTTATAGCTATGGGCGTATTCATTGGTGTTGTTCGTGCTGATGAAACAGTTATTACAAGGGGGGTTACCGATAAGGGGTACGTTCGGTTGAAGAGCACCACAAATACAGACGGTGTTACAACAACCAAAGGCACTATAAACGGGAAGTACGTTCGTACCAAAACCAGTAATGGTGTCACTAGGGGTACAGTTGGTGGTAAATATGTCAGGTTAAAAAGTAAGACAACTACTGATGATTTTAAACCTGATTGGGATCCCGACTGGTAATAAAAAAGGCCCCCGGTATATTGGGGGCCTTTAAGTCTATCCGTAACACCTATGTGCTTCGCATGTTAGCACACCCTACCTATCACCACCAAATGGATATAACATCACTTGCAGTAACGCAGGTGTAAGCATGTCCGCCCCATCCATTGTTCTCCATGGGAACAGATGTAACCTGGATGTCTCATCAAAATTATTCAGAAAGGCATAATCAGTCACATTCGAGTTGAATGGGAAACGTGTCATCATCTTTTGTATTGCCAAAGTTACTGTGGCAGATACAGGATGATTCTTATACATCCGGAACATAGGCTGACCAATTCTATAGAAATACTTACTGAACATAGAGAAGCCATAATCTTCTGCTACGGCCTGCCATTCATTTTGGGGTACGTCATAATAAATGTAATTATCAATGGCACTTTGAATAGCTTCTTCTGATTCTACACCACGTACTTCAGTGTCATATTTATACTGCACGTGTCGTGCAATGAAATCTGCATACTGAGTAGCGGCCAGGGCAACCTTAAAGGTCTGTGCACCTGGGACAATCATTATTTCTTTAGCAGCACTTACTGCTGCTGCAGGTATAAAACTATCTGAAGCCTCACCAACCCACTGCATAATCTTATTACGCCAATTCCATGCATCTGGTTCAAGCTCATCAGCAATACCGGTGAAGACACCTTCACCTGCTAACTTAGATATGGGGTTATTTGCCATGTTTAGTTCTATCTCAGCTCTTTTTGCTCTCTGACGTGCTGTAGCGGCACCCTGTGAGCGTTTGGTAGCCTGCATTTCCTGTTTTAGGTTGTATAGGGCTTCCTCATCCTTCATCCACATTTTAATGCCTTTAAGGCCTTGTATAGTCTCTTTGGTGATGTACTCTGGAGGAATACCTTGACCGGATAAGAACGCAATGTTCGAAGCCATATTACCCAGTACTACATCAGGCATTGTTAATACAATCTTGATCTTCAACAATCTGACTACATCCATCCATACCCTTTCTGCGGCTCTTGCAGCAAATGCATTCTTACCGAGCCACTTAGCATTTCCTATGCTGAGTTTACGGAAACCCAAAACCAATTTAATCGCGTCATCTCGTATATAGAAGTGTTCACTACCAAATAGTTTAGTTAACTCCTTTCTCATATCTGTTGGTAGTAAAGCCCACATTTCACGTGCTTTAGGATCTTTTGAATATTTACTGATCTCAACAAACCTCATGGTTTTATCCTTACCATGGCTGGCCTGGTATTCTTCATATAACAGCTTAGCTGTCTTTCTGTTGATATCAATTGTAGCTTCACGATCTTCCAAGCTGCTAAACATTCTGCCCAATAAATAATCAAAATTCTGATTAGATTCCAGTAATGTTTTTTTGTTATTTGCTGACATCATGTATCTGTAGTTTGATATCTCACCTTTCTCATTATGGATGGGCACAGAGCGTATAACATCACTACGTACATCTGGATTATCCAGTTGTTTTAAGACATCAGCCTCATTACGTGCCTTCATCATATTTACATCATATTTTGCAAGTGTAGTTGCAACACTGGTAGTTACACCATTTAATAATCTTAATGAGTCAAATGGGTCATGTCCTCGAGCCTCGGTATCTGTAGGGGATACCACTGTTTTTGAGTACATGGCATGTCCATCAAGACCTTTCCATATAATCATTGGTTCCTGGTTAGGATCACGTGGGTCACGTGGTAAAGCACCTACACGATGGTAGTTCTTATCCTGCATCTGCTTAATTTCATCTACAGCATGTGTAGTGAATTTGATGTCAATATCAGGATTATACTGCTCATATACATAACCACTATTCATCATGGCAGGATTACCCTTAAATGACCGTGCCAGTGACTCTTCTTTAAAATTCATATGCCGTGACATATAGGACTGGAAACCATTTGGAGTAGATATCTTTCTGCTCATTTCATGGTTTACGATATTAGCGAATCGCTTCATATCCTGCGGTGCTGTATTGTTGATTAGTTTCAGTGCGTATAGTGTCTTCAACTCATCGATAACTTTTATGGCATCATCCACATTTACTAATGGACGTTTGTTTAGCGGATTATTAAAGAAATTCTGATTAGCAATCATGTATGGGTTTTGCTGTTGGTTAGCTCTAGAGGTCTGGCCTATAATCATTAATTCAGCTAAACCCATGGTCTGATTATGTAGGATGTTATATAACTTCACATCCCCCTGACTTACCTGATCCAGTTCTGCTTCCCTACTGGTAATCTCAGCATCCACTGCTGCAGGACTATTAACCAGACGTTGTAAACGTTCCCAATTATTATTGGTACCTAAGAGTGCGGACAGATCTGCGCGCATACCTACATGAGTTAGTGCTGCTTTGTCTGCTGTACGTAGTTTCCTTCTAAAAGATGGATCAAAACTCTGTTGGATAGCTTTCTGGGTATGTTCAACCATACTACGACGTGCCCTATCCACAACCAGATTAGATTTACGTAACATTTCTTTCCAATGCATCAGTCCTTTTTGAGACGGCACTAATTCAGCTGCCATTTCCATCAATGCATTATTTTTCTGACCACCTAATTCTCTGAAGTATTCCTGAGCATGTTTCTGGAAGTCTTCATTTGAAGCATTCAACATTAAAGAGACAGCACTATATGCTGCCCGTTTGGTAGTACTTTCAGTAGTATCAGGTCGCCATTTTTTAGCGTACTTAGCTAGAGGCTCTGCAACCTTCTCACCAATCTGATTGGCTAACCAGCCATCCAATGTGTCCATACGAGGCCGTGAGCGCTGCTTATGGAGGTTCTTTTGCATATTCTGTATGTTCACACCAACGATATTTGCAGCCAGAACCTGTAACTCTTTATCAACCTTACCCGTAGCTGATTTATTTACTTTCTTAGTAAATAAACGCATTACACGCCCCATGATATTTACCAGGGACTGATATGTAGGACCTTCCCATATAGGTTGATTAGTGTTCGGAGCATCCATGGCTGCTAATAGTTCGATCATACGTTCATTAACTAAACCATTAATAAGAAACTCACTCATATCTCCGTTTTCATTATTGAAGATATAGTCATACCGTTCACGAGCCTGCTGTTGTGCATACACGATGTCACCGGTGGGTGACAGAGGCATCAAATCCAGTGGCTTGATGTTATCCCTCGCCAGGTTAAATAGTTTCGATAAACGCTGCTGTATGTCCCAATGACCTGGATCACGTTTACCGTTAACAGTCTCCTGTCCCAGTGCCCAACGTACTATTGGGTGTAGATATTCATGGACAACTACTTCCTTCATGGACATATCGATATTGGAAGTAAGCCTATTACCTGCAGCTTCTAGGTAAATTGTTGGGCCAATAACCTGTCCTACATTCCGAGTGCCATCAGGGTTCTGAGATATTTTCACAGTCAGTGGATCTACTGCAGCTATACCTGGAGTAATAATATTCTCAATTACAGAATCTAGACGTTGATCGTGTTTCAGGTTTTCAGGACTACTATCGTATTGAGACACATCGTCCAATACTGCCTTCATTTGTCCTGCAGGTAGTTGAGTGAGATACCTCTCAAGGAACTTAATAGTATCAATATCTTCTGAAGTAGAGCCCTCATGTAATAATGGAACACCATGTTGAGCAGATGCCTTAACAGCACTCGCTTGTGCTTGTCTATTCTCAAGGGTTGTGGGGGCAGCCATATCAATAATTAGACGTAAACTTTTGAGTACATCATCAAACTCATGTAAGAAAAGCATGTCAGTTACTTCACCGGCATTCTTATTTGGGTTCAATATAGCTTCAGTAGTTACATACGAAATCATCTCAGACACAACATCTTTCTGAGATTGTGGTGTATTGCGGGCTATAATCGTTTCTAAAATTACACCCGTATTAGCTCTAACCCTATTTTTCAAATTTTCAATAGGATTAGTTGTCTGTGGGGCATTGATCCACGATCTGGCCATTGCCTTCGCTTGACCCACAATCTCTTTAAACAACTCAGGAGCATTGGCTTCTGCATTATCAATGTAGCTACCAGTAACTGCGTGGAATGTCTCATGCAACATTGTTCCTAAGAAATTAGGTGCCCCAGTCCATATATTAATGTATGCAGGAGTACTGCCCTTACGGGGTATATACATCCCATTAGGGTTACCCCCATTCGGTCCAATTAATTTAGGATCAGATAGATATATTTGAATAGCACGAACATCTGGGGCATCTTGGACCAATGTATGTAGTTGATTAACTAATCCAGTCAGATTAGGATTACCGCCGGTCTTTTTAAGAGAATCTCTTAACAGATCCATAAAGTAACCCAGACCTATTTTGTTTCCTTTAGGGTTGGCTCGCATGAATTTCTGTATAACATCTATAGCACCATTCTCAGTATTTAAACCATTACTAATACCAGTGACTAATGCCGTGGTCATCTTGGCTTTAACATCTTCACGTACGCCATTTTGATCAACAGCCATGATGTGAGCGTTATATGCCTCTGTCAGCTCTTCTATTGTAGGATTTACCGCATCATAGATTGTAGGTATATTAGGTAGAGTGTCTAAGACCTTAGCCACATTAACCTCAGATAAACTACTTTCCATATAGTTATTCAGGTATAGCATCTCTTCCCAGACTTTTTTACGACCTAGATGGATGTCAGTCTGAGTACGTTTTATGTCACCTAAGACTTTATTAAATGCCTCTTGTGCTGTGTCACCTTCTCTTTCATACTTCGTTGCCAATGAGGCAAGTAGCTCAGTTTTTACATCATCTGTTAGCTGATTAGATGTTGGATGTAGCACTCTCATCATTGACACCATAGAACCAAACATCGCATCAAACATATTGTATTCATAGTTACGTTTGATGGCGGATTCGTTAGCAGATACACCAATTTGACGTGCCAGTGTGCCTTCGGCACCCTGACCGTCATATGTATTAGTGAAAGCATAATCTGCTAATAAATCTGACTGAATCACAGCCTCAATAGATTGGATTACACGTACTGCCGGCGCTACACCTGGGTTATCAGAGAAACCTCTGTCTTCAATAACCATGGTCAGCGCTTCTTGTAGTAGTGGATCGCCGTTTTTATCTACATCATTGACGAGTTGTTGCTTTCCTTCAAAGCCAATATCACCACGTACAATTGCGTTGTTGATATATAAGGCTGTAGATTCCCGTTTGACTGCTTCAATCTTATCGTTCAGACCTTTACTAACAGCACTAGGTATTCCTGGGAATAGGTTTTCATTTACTAATTGATCAACCAGATACTTGATCTGGGTAACATCCGGGTACATGCCTAGGTTAGATTTCTGGAAATCCTTTATACGTCTATCCAGTAGTTTCTGGAAGATAGCATTAGAGATGAAAGCCATTTGATGGACGGTATCTCTAGGTTTCTTTAAGTGAAAGAGTTCAGAATCAAGAGCTACATCTAACGCTTCACCGTATGTATCAGAAATAATTGTACGATACACTTTCTGTTGTGCCAGAGGAAAATTGACTACGGTACCTAAATTAACTATTTCATGTTCACCATATTGTTGTTCTTGGTCTGCATA
>Ga0164315_10004810_pt1 | contig 10512 bp, 10 predicted proteins | sample GuaBasSedimGuay6_FD_113737 | JGI IMG/M metagenome (GOLD analysis project Ga0164315, IMG submission 113737) | Subseafloor sediment microbial communities from Guaymas Basin, Gulf of California, Mexico - Guay6, Core 4569-2, 0-3 cm | ecosystem: Environmental > Aquatic > Marine > Hydrothermal vents...
GCTGGCGATTGATTACATCAATTCAAATCTCGACTAGTTCACCTTTTTCATCCCAGAACAAGCCGTTTCTATTTTTGATAGGACGGCTTTTCTTATTTTCAGCCTCCCGGAAAAATTAATGCACAGGAGTTAGCGCGTTGATTGGCAGAAGAGTTGTTGTAACTGGCATGGGTATGGTGAGTCCGGTTGGTCACACTGTGGCCGAAAGCTGGGACAGTATCCTGGCGGGAAAGAGCGGTGCAGCCCCTATCGAGACCTTCGATGTCTCCGCCTATAGCACGCAGTTCAGCGCCAGTGTTAAAGGTCTGGATATAGACGCTTACCTGCCCGCCAAAGATTCACGCAAGATGGACGTATTCGTGCAGTACGGTATGGTCGCTGGAATCCAGGCGATGGTCGACAGTGGGCTGGAAGTTACCGAGGAAAACGCGCCGCGCATCGGTTGTTCCATCGGTTCCGGCATCGGCGGTATCGGCCAGATCGAGAAGAATGCCGAGATCGTGAGAACCTCAGGTCCCCGCAGGATATCCCCGTTTTTCGTGCCGGGCTCTATCATCAATATGATCGCCGGCAACCTCTCGGTTAAATACAACCTGCAGGGACCCAACCTGGCGATTGTCACTGCCTGTACCTCAGGTACACACAATATTGGCCTGGGCGCTCGATTGATTGCCCTGGGCGACGCCGATGCGATGCTGGTGGGAGGCGCCGAAATGGCCACCACACCGGTCGGCCTGGGAGGCTTTGCCGCCGCCAGGGCCCTGTCTACTCGCAACGACGACCCCGCGGCCGCCTCACGGCCCTGGGACAAGGACCGTGACGGTTTCGTGCTGGGCGATGGCGCAGGTGTGCTTATGATTGAGGAGTATGAGTCGGCCAAAAAACGCGGGGCGAAAATTTACGCGGAAGTCCTCGGTTTTGGTATGAGCGGCGATGCCTATCATATGACGCTGCCCCCGGAAGATGGTCGCGGCGCGGCTGCGGCCATGCGCAATGCCATTGTGGACGCAGGCATGGCCCTGGACAAGATCAACTACATCAACGCCCACGGCACGTCCACCAATGCGGGAGATGTGGCTGAAAGCCGGGCCGTCGAGTCCGTGTTCGGCGCCGGCGCCGGGCAGGTTGCTGTCAGTTCTACCAAATCCATGGTTGGTCACTTGCTGGGTGCCGCCGGTGCGGTGGAAGCTATCTTTTCCATCCTGGCCATCCGCGACCAGGTGGCGCCACCGACGATCAACCTGGACAACCCGGATGAGGGTTGTGATCTCAATTATGTACCCAACACGGCCCAGGAACGTGTTATCCACAGCGCACTGAGCAACTCCTTTGGCTTTGGCGGCACCAACGGATCACTGCTCTTTAGCAAAGCAGACTGACCGTACCAGCGGTGCCGACACCAACTGCGACCTGGATCGATGGCGTACGCGCCGAGGCATTACCACTGCCGGATCGCGCCCTGGCGTTCGGCGACGGCCTGTTTGAAACCCTGCTGCTGTACCACGGCGACCCTCTTTTCACTGAGCTGCATATGCAGCGCTTGCAGCGTGGCCTGCAGGTGTTGGTTTTTCCCGATTGTCTGGCTACGGCCAGTGAACAACTGCAGGTTGCCGCCGGTGCCGTGCGCAAGCTGGGTTGGCCATGGGCTGCCCTGCGCTTAACCATAAGCAGAGGCCCTGGCCCCCGCGGCTATGCGCCACCCGTAGCGACCAAACCACGGGTTATCATTTCTGCCAGTGAGTTGTCTGATGACTGTCAACAGATGGCTGCCGCGGCGACCCTGTCTCTGGCGACTGTGCGTTGGCCTACGCAGCCCGCGCTTGCCGGGCTCAAACATCTCAACCGCCTGGAGCAGGTGTTGGCTGCGGCAGAGTGCAGGGCTGCGGGAACCGATGAAGCCGTCATGCTGGACCAGTCGGGACAGGTGGTTTCGGTTGTGGCCGGCAATTTGTTTTTGCTGCATGAGGAACGGCTACAGACACCTGTGTTGAGGGATTGTGGCATCGCCGGTACCCGGCGCCGACTGGTGATCGAGCAGTGGGCCACTGCTCTGGGCCTCCCTGTGCAGGAGTCCACCCTGAGTTTGCAGGACCTGGAATCGGCAGACGAGGTCTTTTACTGCAACAGCCTTAAGGGCTTGCGGCCCGTGGCCAGCTTTGGCCAGCGTCACTGGAGCAGCCATACAGTCTGCCAGGCGTTATTTGAGCAGTACCAGCGAGGGCTCCCTTGATACGTAAAATGTTAATGGCAGTCCTGCTTCTGGCACTGCTGGGTGGGTTTGCGCTGCAAGAATTGCAGCGCCGCTGGCGACAACCATTGAATATCCCCGCCCAGGGTTTCCCTCTCACGGTGGAGGCGGGCGATTCCCTGCGCGCCGTGGTGAATACACTACACCGGGAAGGCGTATTGGCTTATCCGAACCTGGTGGTGCTCTATGGCCGCTGGACAAGGCTGGATCAGGAGATCAAGCGGGGGGAATATTTATTACCGCAGCATGCCACGGCTGAGTCTATGCTGTTGCTACTGCAAAGCGGCAAGGTCATCCAGTATCAGGTTACCTTACCGGAGGGTATTACGCTGGAGCGAGCCCTGGACATCCTGGCGCAACAAAATGAATTGGAGCATGTGCTGGAAGGCCCCGACGATGCCAGAATTCTGGAATTGATAAAACCGCATACACTGCCAGAGGGACTATTTTTTCCGGACAGCTATCACTATGCTCGCGCTGCGACTGACTGGGATATCATACAGCGGGCCCATGGAGAACTGCAGGCGGTATTACAGGAAGAGTGGGAGGGCAGAGTGTCCGGGTTGCCCTATAAGACGCCTTACGAAGCGCTGACAATGGCCTCCATAATTGAGCGGGAAACCGGCCTGGTGCAAGAGCGGGAGCAGATCTCCGGTGTCTTTGTGCGGCGCCTGCACAAAGGCATGCGTCTGCAAACAGACCCCACGGTAATCTATGGCCTGGGCAGTGACTATGACGGCAACCTGCGCCGTGTGCACCTCGCTGATGACAGCAACCCCTATAATTCCTACCGCCACGGCGGTTTGCCTCCCACCCCCATAGCCCTGCCAGGGCGGGCGGCTATACACGCTGCGTTGCACCCGGCTGAGGGCAATGCCCTGTATTTCGTCGCCCGGGGAGACGGCGGCCATAGTTTTAGCGCCACACTTGCTGAGCACGAGCAAGCCGTGCGTAAATACCAGTTGCAGCGCAGGAAAGATTATCGATCCAGTCCGGGGGATCAGTAGACGCATGAGTTCAAGAGGTTTGTTCATTACCGTAGAGGGAGGCGAGGGAGTGGGTAAATCCACCAATATGGCCTTTCTGGAGGATTATTTGCGTGCCCATGGCGTGGACCTTGTGGTGACCCGGGAGCCGGGAGGCAGCTGTCTGGGGGAGGATATTCGGGAGATGTTGCTGCAGGTTCGCACAGAGCTGATGAGCCCGATGAGCGAATTGCTGTTGATATTTGCAGCCCGGGCGCAGCATATTAACGAGCGCATAGCGCCCGCACTGGCCGCCGGTCAATGGGTGCTCTGCGACCGCTTTACCGATGCAACCTATGCCTACCAGAGTGGCGGCAGGGGTATTACTATCGACACTGTGCAGCGACTGGAAGAGCTGGTACAGGGCAACTTGCGACCGGACTATACCCTGTTGCTTGATGCCCCTGTCAGTACAGGTATGGCCCGGGCACGGGGCAGGGGAGAACTGGATCGTTTTGAGCAGGAAGCGCTTGATTTTTTTGAGCGCGTACGCGAGACCTATCTGCAACTGGCGCGGGCCTCGACCGGTCGCTACCGGATCATCGATGCCAACGTGCCGCTGGAAGCCGTGCAGCGGCAATTGACAGCGGTGTGCCAGGAGTTTCTGCCCGGCATGGGTGTGGGGCACACAGCTTCATGATGGAGCACACCGGGCTGCAGTCGGTCAGTGCGCCACTGCCATGGCAGGCGCAGGACTGGTCACAACTGAGCCAACAGCTGGCAAATGGCAAACTGCCACACGCCTTGTTGCTGGCCGGTAATCAATACACCGGCAAGGCGCGCCTGGCCATGGCTCTGTCTCGGCTGCTGCTTTGTCACCAGAGCAGTGGCGGCCTCAACTGCGGACACTGTCACGCCTGTCAACTGAGTGCCAGTGGCAGCCATGGTGATTTTCGCTGGCTGCAACCGGAAGAAAAAAGCCGCGTGATAAAGATTGATCAGGTGCGCGCCGTGGTTGAATTTACCAACAAGACTGCCGGTCTGGGACAGCGCAAAGTCGTGGTGCTGGCCCCGGCGGATAGTATGAACGTCAATGCGGCCAATGCCCTGCTCAAGTCCCTGGAAGAACCCGCCGCGGATACTTACCTGCTGCTGGTCTGTCACCGCCTACACAGTTTGCCCGCAACTATCCGTTCCCGGTGCCAGATTCTGAAACTGGTAGCACCCGATATACAACAGTGCCTGGCGTGGCTGGACCAGGTTACGGGTGACAGGGCACAGAGCGAACATTTGCTGGCGTTGGCCGATGGCCGCCCCCTGCTGGCGGAGCAGCTGTTTTATGACGACGCAGCAGATACCCTGGCCAGGCGTCGTCTTGCTTTACAGGGTCTTCTGACCGGGCAGGTCTCAGCACCTGAGGTCGGGGCGCTGTTTGCGGAGGCCAGTGTGGAGGAGTTTCTGGCGCAACTGGCCGCAGAGCTACAGGGTCTATTACGCCGCGCACAAGCGAAGCAGCTAACAAGCCGACAGGGGCGTGCAGCTTTTACACTGTCGGATGAAATAGTGCGACTGCAGCGAGCGGTGAGCGCCGGAGCCAATCCCAATCGACAGCTGATCATTGAAGCATTGTCAGGTAAATTCGAACGGGAGTTGGGTGATGGCCGCCTTGGTGATAATATTCAATCGTAGAAAGGGGGTGTTCACGCATGAATGATGCAAGACAAAACAGTCGCAACGGCATACTGTCATTGACCATAAAGGATAAGGCGGTATTGTATTCCGCCTATATGCCATTTCTGGATAATGGCGGCCTGTTCGTACCTACCAACAAGTCTTACGGCATTGGTGACGAAGTATTCATGCTTTTGACTCTGATGGACGAAGCGGAGAAGATTCCTATCGCGGGTAAGGTAGTGTGGGTAACACCCCGGGGAGCCCAGGGCAATCGCACTGCCGGTATAGGTGTACAGTTCAGCGAACAGGATGCTGTGGCCAACTCAAAAATAGAGAATCACCTGGCAGGATCCCTGTCATCGGATCGACCCACCCACACAATGTAGAATTACTTCTATTAAAGCAACTTCTCTAAATATCGTATAACATGTTGATTTTACATATTTTTTGTCAAAAAAAATGGGTCCCGAAAGGGACCCAATTAAGACCATTAGGAGTGAAACATAAAGGAATTTCTTCCTTATAAAGGCATGGGTATGCCCCTGTGACTCTCTGATTTAACAAGGGGATAGAAAGCCACACTCTTAGTATCGCTCAAAATTGGTATTTTTCCACACCTGATTGGTCTATTTTTAATATATTTAGTGATAAGCAAATAACTTTTAATTCTAAATCGGCATAAGGGCTAGAAATGAGTGCCTCCGGCGAATTTCTTAGCGGCATTATTGAAGGGTTTTACGGGCGCCCCTGGTCCTTTGATACGAGGCTGGCATATGCCGGATACCTGGCACAGGCTGGACTGAACACCTGTATTTATTGCCCCAAGGCAGACCCGTTCCTGCGTAAACGCTGGCAGGAGCATTGGCCCCACAATGAGTGGCGACAGCTGCTGCAGCTGTCTGCCGCTTACCGGGAGCGCGGCATTGCGTGGGGGGTGGGTCTGTCGCCGATGGAGTTGTACCGGCATTACGGCACGGCTGAACGGCAACAGCTACAGCACAAACTGGATAAGCTGATGCAACTGGAGGCGCCGCTGCTGGCTATCCTGTTCGATGACATGCCCGGTGATATGGATGCACTGGCGGCGCGCCAGGCTGAAATCCTGGCCGATGTATGTCATTGGGTGCCCGGTGTGCGGGTCTTGGTCTGTCCGACCTATTATTCCTTCGACCCGGTGCTGGAAAAGTATTTTGGGCAGATGCCGGCTGATTACTGGCCACAGCTGGGTCGCGAGTTGCCCGAGGCGGTGGACATTTTCTGGACGGGCAATCAGGTTTGTTCAGGCGCCATCGTGGCCGACGACATACAGGCCATCAATCAACAACTCGGGCGGCAGGTCATGCTGTGGGATAACTACCCGGTCAATGACGGTGCATCACGCAGTAATTTCTTATATTGCAACAAGTTGTCCCAGCGCGACCCGGCGCTGCGGCAACTGCTTAGCGGTCACCTGTGTAATCCCATGAATCAGGGTATTTTATCGTTGCCTGCCATTGCCGGGCTGGCCGAGCTCTATGGCGAACCGGCGCTGGGTGAGGAGTGGCTGCAGCAGGTGCTGGGCCCGGTTACCTGGGAACAGTTGCAGCGTCACCGGCAGAAGTTTGAGTATGAAGGGCTGTCGGGCATGGGCGATCAACGCTGCCGGGAGCTCGCCAGTCGTTACGGTGAACTGCCCGGAGCTGCCGCGGCAGAGGTGGCGGGCTGGCTGCGTGGTGAATATACTTTCGACCCCGCTTGTTTAACGGATTGACAGGGCCTTGAGGCATCAAATTCCCCATTCATCACCGGTGAGCTGGACCAGGGGGGAGCCTCAGGCCTGCTACCGCAGCTGGAATTTGGCACTGGCTGCCGGCACTGACGCTTTACTGTTGGTGGATTTTACGTTGGACCAGTACTGGTTGCCGGGGGTACCGTCACTGTCACTCACGGCACTTTACTGTGTCAGCGGTGGGCGACTGCAGGTGGCGGTCACCGACCAGGCCCTGACGGCCGGTGAGTACTCTGTACTGGCGCAGTTCGAACTCTGGGCGCGGCAGTGTGAGTTGGTTAGAGCGACACCCGGCGCACCGTTGGAGCTATTGCCCACCCACATTACCAAGCCTTGGGGTGGGGAAATCTGGTATACCGGCGTGGAGCAGCGCGGGGTGTGTGAATTTGCCTCGCCAGGCGGGTGCACGCCGATACCCTGGTTGCAGGCCGTGATGCCGGAAGATGCAGCCGGAGCGGCCCATCAGCCACTGGTTTTGCTGAAAATACTGAATCCGGCAACCCAGCCGGTGACAGGTGATCTCTACTTTGAATTGCATGAAACAAAACGCGAGGTGTATGTCGTTACACAAGTGGATGCATCTGCCTGGCCGGACGGAACTGGTTATATCCGCTATGGCTTCGACCCGGAGCAGGTCGCCGCCGCAGTCAATGAGCAGGACTTTCGCAGTAACTATCTGGTGGCCGTTCAGGCCTATGAGCGGGTGCGCCGCGCACTCGATGAAATCCCCGAGGGTGAATGCGTCAGTCCACAACAGCTGATGCTGGAGCAGCAACTGCGTGAAGCCATGCACAGTTTTACTTATATGAGGCCATTGCGGGTGGGTGACGTGGTTGTGGTGCCACCACTTTTACCTCACGCACTGCAACACGGGGTGCGTACCATAGAATTCCAGACCCCGGTTTATGAGCGTAAGATACTGTCTTTCGCGCAGAAAGTGTTGACCCAGGATCACTGGGACACTCGGGAGGCTCTGGCTCAGGCGCTGCTGCGCCCACCACATGAAGTACCCTTTGAATGCCTGCGGCGAGAGAAAGGCGTACTGGTGGAGCGTATCGTGGACTTCCCTGGTTTCGAGGTCATGCGAGTCCGGATGGAAGGGAGGACTGGGCTCAATCTCAAGCCGGTAGCGGGTTATGCCCTGGTGATAGTAATAGAGGGTGAACTTGCCCTGGGGGGCAGCACTTATAGTGCGGAACAGGCCCTGTTGTTACCCCGCGGATACCAGGACAGGCTCATCCCCGTGAAGCCCGCGCAGCCACTGGTTTTGCTGCTTGCCTTACCGCGCTGTTGAGTGGTTGAACCGGGGCCGGCTTTGTGGCAGAATCTGCGCCCTTGCGACAACCCCCAGCATAAGACTACAGTCGCTCTTAACCCTCAGCAATCAAATGGTTATAATGGTTTTATCATGGGTTTTCTAGTTGGCTGTCGGGGTTTCATCACCATGCGGAAGTGGCGAAATTGGTATACGCGCTGGATTTAGGGTCCAGTGCCGCAAGGCGTGAGAGTTCGAGTCTCTCCTTCCGCACCATTTTTACGGCAGGATTTACCGCTGACCTGAGCCCGGTGGATCCTGTCAACAAACATGAGCCAAGAGTGCTCGATAGCTATCAGACAGATTGTGAGGAAATACCATGCAGGTTTCTATTGAAACGACTTCAGGGCTGGAACGCCGCCTGACCGTAGGAATACCCGCGGAGCGCATCGACGTTGAAGTGAACAGCCGGCTGCAGAAGGCGGCCCAGAATGTAAAGCTTCCCGGCTTCCGCCCCGGTAAGGTCCCGATGAAGGTTATGCGCCAGCGTTTTGGGCCGGGTGTGCGACAGGAGGTGCTGGGTGAGGTCATGAGCCAGTCTTTCCAGGAGGCGGTGGTGCAGGAAAAGCTGCGCCCGGCAGGCCAACCCAGTATTGAGCCAAAAAATATGGAGGCGGGCAAAGACCTGGAATATGTCGCTACATTTGAAGTATTTCCGGATGTGGAAATTGCTGAAATGAAGGACTTCGCTGTGGAAAAAGCCGTCGCTGAGGTCACTGATGAGGACGTGGACAACATTATCGACGTTTTCCGTAAGCAGCAGGGCAGTTGGGACACCGTGGAGCGCACCGCGGTAGAGGGTGACAAGGTCAATATTGATTACCTCGGCACCAAAGACGGTGAGGCTTTTGAAGGCGGGACCGCGCAAGGCAGTGACCTGGAGTTGGGCTCCGGCCGTATGATCCCTGGATTTGAAGACGGTCTCGTCGGGATGAAGGCCGGTGAGGAACAGACCTTGCAGTTGAGCTTCCCTGATGAATACCATAGTGAAGAGCTCAAAGGAGCGGACGTAGAGTTCAAAGTCACCTTGAACAGTGTGCTGGAATTGGTGCCGGCCGAGCTTGATGAAGAGCTATTTGCCAAGTACGGTGTGGAAGAGGGCGGTGAAGAACAATTCCGCGAGCAAGTGGCCGAGAATATGTCCCGTGAGCTCAAGAACGCCGTAGCGGGCAAGCTCAAGCAGCAGGTGATGGATGCGGTGACCAGTGCCCATGAGTCTCTGGAACTGCCCCAGGCGCTGGTGGATCAGGAGATTGGCGCACTGCGCAACCAGATGTTCCAGCAGTTTGGTGGCGCCGCCAACGCGGACATGGACCTGAACTCCCTGTTGCCTGATGAAATGTTCTCAGAGAACGCAGAGCGCCGCGTCAAGCTGGGCCTGGTCATGGCGGAGTTCATCACCAAGCACGAGTTGCAGGCGGATGCTGATAAGGTGCGTCAGGCCATTGAGGAAATGGCGTCTACTTACCAGGACCCTGAAGAGGTTATCAATTACTATTACTCCAACCAGGAGCAGCTTGCTTCAGTTGAATCGAAAGTATTGGAAGACCAGATGGTTGAAAAACTGCTGGAGAATGCCAATATAACAGAGAACGAGTGCAGCTATCAGGAAGCTATCAGCCAGGAGCAGGCAGGGGCCTGAGGTTGCCTCCCGGGTGGTGTATGACACCGCCCTAACGTACATAATCTATCATCGGGGACAGTACACCATGCCAATTCAGTTCGACGGGCAGAACAACAACACAATCAATAACCTGGGCCTGGTCCCCATGGTGGTGGAGCAGACCGCCAGAGGTGAGCGTTCCTATGATATTTACTCCAGGCTGTTGAAGGAGCGGGTGATATTTGCTGTTGGACCGGTGGAAGATTACATGGCCAACCTGATCGTGGCCCAGTTGCTGTTCCTGGAGTCGGAAAACCCGGACAAGGATATTCACCTGTATATCAACTCACCTGGCGGCTCGGTGACCGCGGGCCTGTCCATTTATGACACCATGCAGTTCATCAAGCCCGATGTCAGCACCATGTGTATAGGCCAGGCGGCTTCCATGGGGGCATTCCTGCTCTGTGGTGGCGCCAAGGGCAAGCGTTACTGCCTGCCCAATGCCCGTACCATGATCCACCAGCCCAGCGGTGGCGCCCAGGGTCAGGCCACCGATATCGAGATACAGGCCAAGGAAATCCTCATTATTCGCCAGCGGCTGAATGAGTTGATGGCCGAGCACACTGGCCAGAGCCTGGAGGTTATAGAGCGCGATACTGAGCGTGATCGCTTCATGGATGCGCAGCAGAGCGTGACATATGGCTTGGTGGATGAAGTTGTGAATAGTCGAAATGTCGCTGAATCGTAATTCCAACTATCTTTTTTTAGTGCCCATTGGGACTTGCAAATAACGGTAAAAAACATCATCTTAGAGGCATCAGGTGATGAAGTTAATATATTTAGGATGTAAGGCGGTTGAATGAGCGACGAAACCACTAAATCTGGCGATGACGGCAGCAAGCTGTTGTACTGCTCTTTCTGTGGCAAGAGTCAGCACGA
>Ga0164315_10004811_pt1 | contig 10512 bp, 6 predicted proteins | sample GuaBasSedimGuay6_FD_113737 | JGI IMG/M metagenome (GOLD analysis project Ga0164315, IMG submission 113737) | Subseafloor sediment microbial communities from Guaymas Basin, Gulf of California, Mexico - Guay6, Core 4569-2, 0-3 cm | ecosystem: Environmental > Aquatic > Marine > Hydrothermal vents >...
TCGCAGAGGCGGAAAATCAGCGAGCAGCGGCGCGTAAAACTCGGGCGGAGTCGGAACAACTTGAATTCATGAACACCATCCGAAAACTTCGTTTGGTTCTAGAAGCTCAACTAATTATAATCGCGGACGAGAACCCAACAGACACACAGCGCCTAACAGGCCTCGTTGAGGTTCTCAAAGATGTTGCACAGAAATCGTGAATGTTTGCAATGATAGGCTTTGCTGTCTAACAATATCATTTCATCCTACATAAAGGGGTAAACAACTTGATTTCAGGTTACATTTTGTGACTAGATAAAACCTATGTGAATGGCTACTACTATCATACAAGCGGAATATCAAAGTTTAATTTTTGAGATCCGCGGTTATAAGGTAATGATTGACACAGACCTCGCTGCTCTTTATGAAACAGAAACAAAAGTTTTAAAACAACAAGTAAGGAGAAACATTGACAGATTTCCCCAGGATTTTATGTTTCAATTGACAAAAGAGGAGCAAACTCAACTGGTCACAAATTGTGACCGGTTGTCAAACCTCAAGCATTCCAGTGTATTGCCAATGGCATTTACTGAACAAGGTGATGCTATGCTTTCATCTGTCTTAAGATCGAAAAAAGCTATCAAAATCAATATTGAAATAATGCGTACTTTCGCTGTCTATAGGGCTATGTTGATAGAAGATAAATCTCTTAGCAAAGAGATTAATGCTCTTGATGAGAAAATAAACGAAGTGTTCAGATACATGCTTGATAAAATCGATGCACTTCATCAAGATAAAGCAACACCAAGAAAGAAGATTGGCTATAAGGACTACCAGAATGAATAGAAATCCAAAATCCAATCTTTAGATTAGCCGCAGAGCCAAATGAAAAAAATCCTTACAGGAAAGGTTTGGCCTCAAAAGGCATATGAAATTAGACGTAGAACAATGAACTGTGCTAAAATCTGACTAATTTTCAATCAATTTTGAGACTTCGACCTGAAGACTTGGATGATGATTAATAATAATCCTATTGTGTGCGCCAATTATGTTACGGGCATTCTCAAGTTTGACTCTGAATCAACTTTAAGGATTCCGTTCAACGGCACGTTGGGTTTTCTTGTCAGATAGATATTCTTCAAAACTTTTAGGCTTGTCGGCATAATAGCTTGCAGGGCACTCAATAATAAACCTCACCTGGATATTCTCTACTCATGCTTAGGATTGATATATTTTGGGGTAACTCCAATATTCTTCTAAATTTACGAATGATTGAGACACGAAAGCGGGGTTTATTACACAGATATTAATTCATAACTAGCGGAAAGAAAGAAATGATGAAAAGTAGATGCTTGGTAATAGGGTTTTTAATGCTTGTATCGGGATCTTTGGCTGCCGTTACGGACAGTGCTGGGACGGAACTCAAACTGAAAGAATCCCCCCGTTTATGGGTCAGTCAGGAAACGGTGCATCATCTCAGTGATAAGTTGCACACTCCTTACCTGCAGAGCCAGGCCAGGAGAATAATCGAAGACGCAGACTGGTTGGTTGACATCAGGCCGATCGCCGAGGGGGAGGGGAAAGCATATCAATATGGAACCCGGGCCATTGCCAGTCACCTGCAGTGCCTTACTGCAGCGTGGGTGCTTACCCATGAAGCAAAATACCGGGCGGCCGCTATTCGGCATATGGGCAATTTAATGACATGGACTCATATCAGTTGTGAAGCAAGACCCACTACGCCTGCCGATACGGAATTGCCCTTCTGCCTGAGCTATGGGGAGCATGCTGCAGATATCGGGTTTATGTATGACGTTTTTCGCCCTGATATCACCCCTGAAGAGCAGCAGGTCTTTTTCGATGTACTCGACCGTTTCTACCTGAAAGAAGCGCTTAAATGCCTGGAGCAACCCCCATGGTGGGCCAATCAGAGCTGGTCCAACTGGAACGGGGTTTGCTGTGGAGGAATGGGAATCCTGGCACTGGCTTTCTATGACGATCGTCCAGAGGTCCGGAACCTGATTCCCTTTGTGGAAAAATCACTTGGTGAGTACTTCAAATCCTATATAGAAAATGGTGGCGGTTGTCATGAGGGCACCGGCTATTGGAACTACGGCATGCATTATGCCATGCGTTACCTGCTGAGCTGGGAAAATGCCACCGGGCTGAAACACCCGGCCTTCGAGATCCAGGAACTGGGAATGTCTCTCAACTTTCCCCTCGATTTCACCGGCATCACCTTTGGAGATAATGACGGCTGGGGCCCAACCGGTATGTATTTCATGTTGGCGAAAAGGCTCAACAATCCCGATGCGGCGCTACGGGCTGCTACCTACCTGCCGGAGCAAGTTGCAGCAGCCCCTCAGGAGAGAGAACGTTTGTCACGCATGGCAACGGGGGACATCCTCTATGCGGCCGATTTCATTCCTTCGACGAAGGAGATGGAGGAACTCAGGAAAACCCACATGCAGAAGAGGGAGCCTGTTGCCCGGATTTACAAAGGATTGGGGTGGGCAGCTCTGGCGGATGACTCCGCCTTTCCCACCCTGCGACTTTCTGCCCGTGGCGGATCAAGTGAGATTACCGGACACGGTCACCTCGATCTCCTGAGTTTTATTTGCATGGTTAATGGTGAACGGATGATTGACACTCAACGGGACCATGGATATATAAGCACTACTTTCTCCGGTCGCGGTCATGAGATTTACAGCCGAAGCGCGGCTTCAAAGAGCACCCTCTTCGTCGACGGCCTCGGCTGCCGCGAGAATGCCGTCTGTGAAGAGACCGAAGTGGAGAGAGATGACGACCTTCTCGGCATCCGTATCGACGGTTCCAACATCTTCCTGGTTCGATGGAAAAATGATTTCATCGGCCGCCACTTCCTGATGGTGGAAAACCGGTACTGGCTGGTGATCGATGCGGCTCCCGGACACATCATGGAGTCGCGTTTTCATACCTATGCCGAGTGCACACGTGGCACGGACTGGCTATCATTGAAGAGCGGCAAAGAGCAAATGATGATGACTTTTGCCTCCCTGGGCGAGGGTGAGATGCAGGAATCACTCGGCATGCCTGCCTCTCCGCAGGAACAGACCCGTATTTTCCGATGGATGAGCCCGGGTGGACAGGACAATCTTCATGTAACTGCTCTGAATCCGGGAAACGAAAAACTGGGGCTTGAGCTGAGCAAAGCATCGGATGGTGGATTTGCTATTAAGGTGAGCGGCGCAAGCGGCTACCAGCGCACCATCCGGCTTACAGCCGAGCTGAAACTAAAGAAATAGACTGGATTTTATAAAAATGACAAAAATGAAACAACGATTTTTACTTGCACTGGGATGTTCAATTCTGATTTTATGTGCAAATGCACAAACTAAATCAATTCAAAAATCACAGGTTTTAACCGAGGTCTCGCCGGAAAGTGTGGGAATCTCTTCGGAACGGCTGGCACGAATCGACAAAATGTGCGAAGAGGAAGTAGCGAACGGAAATTTACCCGGGATCGTTGCGCTGCTTGCCCGAAATGGAAAAATTGTCCAGTGGAAGGCCTACGGGATGGCTGAAAATCAAACGGGAAGAAAACTTAAGCGGGATGATATTTTTCGCATTGCCTCCCAATCAAAAGCCATTACGGCAACAGCAGTGAGGATGCGCTGGGAGGAGGGGAAATTCCGACTCGACGATCCTGTTTCAAAATATATTCCTGAATTTAATAACCAGCAGGTACTGAAAACTTTTCGCTACGGGGATACCACGTGGACTGGCGAAGCCGTTAAATCGGAAATTACCATCCGGCATTTATTATCCCACACTTCGGGATTAGGCTACGGTCTAATTGATGGTGACGAACGTATTAAAATGATTTACCAAAAAGCCGGGGTGACTGATCTCTTCACAACTGAAAGCATTACCATTGCTGAAAGTGTAAAAAAACTGGCAGAATTGCCGCTCCATCACCATCCGGGTGAAAAATTTACATACAGTGAAGGCCTCGATGTTCTGGGCTATTTTATTGAAGTGGTTTCAGGAGTTCCCTTTGATAAATTCTTAGAAACACACATTTTTAATCCGCTGGGAATGAACGACACCCGCTTTTATTTGCCCGAATCGAAAGCTGACAGGCTGGTTACAGTTCAGCAAAAAGTGGACGGCAGATGGGAAAAATACCCGGTAACATTTTACGATACCGATTACCCCATCAAAGGGGCCAAAAGTTTCTTCTCTGGAGGAGCCGGACTTTCCAGCACTGCAAAAGATTATGCCACTTTTTTGCAGATGTATTTAAATGGAGGAGAATACAATGGGATCCGGCTATTGAGCCGTAAAACAGTGGATATTATCTTAAGCAATCAAATTGGAAACATCTGGGGTGATGAATCGAATACAAAATTCGGACTGGCATTTGATATTCTGACCGAGTCGGGTCAAATCAAAGGAGGCAAGGGCAGTGCTGGAACTTTTGGATGGGGCGGCTATTTCAACACGCAATACTTCGCCGATCCAGAGGAAGAAATAATTGGAATATTGATGAAACAAACTCAGGGTCCAGTGAATGATGTAACAGGCTGGAAATTCAGACAGCTGGTTTTTCAAACCATTGACGATTAGATACGGAATGTTAAACAGACTTCTTCATATAAGCCTAGCTCTTGCCCTGACAGTTACACCTGGAATATTATATGCGCAGGATAAACCGGTAATTCCATCCCGGGTAGTTGTCGAACTTAACATCGGGCAGACCACGGAGATAAGCCTGGCCAATGGTGAGACGGTGAAACTCACTTTGTTGGGAATTGAGGAAACACGGGATGATGTTCGCAATATCATACACGAACTAAAGTTGCGTGTAAAAGTTGATGGGGAAGAGGTGGAATTGGTTTGCGGAAACTACAATTTGCCTGTGGCTGTCGGGAAGGTAAAGATTGATTGTCCGATTGCGAAAAATTACCTGTCCAATTCCATGAGAGACCTCTGGAAAATTTCGAAAGATGCGCGATTCAGGCTTTGGCCAATTGATTCTCCATATCTTAAGGAGGGTACTTTTGGCTATCCCATTAAACAAAGGTGGATGGCCAGTTTTACGCATTCAGGTAGTGAACCTTCGCTGACAGGTTGGGGGGTACGATTCGATTGGAAAAAGATTTACTACCATGAGGGACATGACATAGGAGGCGCCGATGGTTTGGACGAGATCCTGGCTGCCACAGACGGCCGGGTGGTATCAATTAGAAATCAAACCCTTGACGGATTCGAAGATATGCCCGTTGGCGGAAGAGAGGACCGGCTCATCATTGTTGACGAGCGCAACTGGCTCTATCTGTACAGCCATCTGGACAGTACCGATCCGTCTATCAAGCCGGGCGACAGAGTAAAGCAAGGACAGCCTTTGGGCCTTATCGGAAAAAAAGGCGGTAGTGGAGGAATTGTACATCTCCATTTTGGAATATTCTGCAAGGATGAAAAAACAGACGAATGGGTGGTAGAGGATGCTTATCCTTATTTGTGGGAGGCATACAAAAATGAATATAAGCCGGTCTTAAAAGCAATAGCCCGTCCGCTTCAAATTCTGCTGGCGGGACAAACAGCCAGGCTTGACGGCTCAAAATCAATGGGTATTGATCATCCGATTGTTTCGTATGAGTGGTATTTCCGCGACGGAAGTAAAGCCGGCGGAGCTGTTCACAGCAAACGATATGAAAGGGTGGGTGCATATTCGGAAGTACTAAAAGTTACAGATTCAAAAGGGAATATTGATTATGATTTCGCCACAGTCTTTGTATACGACAGGGAGCATCCCGAAGAAACCAACATCGGATTTATACATCTGGCCTTTCATCCTACTCTGGATTTGAAAGCCGGCGATGAAATCACATTCCTGGCAAGAACATTTCACACTGAAGCTGTAAAAATAGCCTGGGATTTTGGCGACGGGACAAGCATTGTTGAAAGCATCACAAGTGGCATCACAAAGAAAAACCACAGTAGCGGAGCCTATGAAAAAGTAATTCATGCCTATTCTAAACCGGGACATTATGTGGTCACTGTTCGAAGTGCGGGGGAGTCGGGTATAAATTCAGTAAGCCACCTGCATGTGCTTATTGATTAAAACGGCTTTGGAGAGTCTACGCTGCTAAGAATTGAATTATTATGAATTTTTTTTCAGTACTAATTAGAATTCTAACTATTGCAATTGCATTCTGCATTTTAGCTGGTTTTGTTAACTCAACAGAGCGCCAGGCTCGGGAGCTTAACAGCGGAACCATCTTCACGAGCGAGGGATGGACCATTGAAACGCAAAGCGGCCCCGGGCGACTCACGATCAAGCACGAAGGTCTGGGAACGATTCTGTGCGATGTTCAACTGAATCTTGAAGCGGACGGGGTTTTGCAGGAGCTGAAACAATGGAATGTGGAGATCAGCGGTCCCCGGACGATTACGTCATCATCCCGGTCAGGGGAAACCGGCGGCCCCGACCGCTTACTGGTGAGAACCATCCAGCCTTCAAGCACCTGGATCTTCGAGCCGACCCGGGATTGCCTGAGGATTTCCAGTACCGCTCCCGGGGCGGTTTTAACCGGGCAGGCGCCGGTTTCATCGGCTCGCGGACTGGCCCGCTTATTGGATTCCGACGGGGCACCCGTCACCTGGCAGGGTACCGGCGAGTGCGCCGGAACGTACGGCGGGGCTTATACCCGGATCCCGTCGTTCCTTCCCCGGGAAAATCCCGAGTGCATGTACTTCACCCTCGGGCAGGCGGGAGGATCTGTCTTTCACAGCATGTTCGACCGGGAAACGAATACGGCCATTCGATTTACGCCGCAGACCCGATTTTCGGAGCGGGCAGTGGGCGGGGAGCAACTCGAGTTCACAATGCCCCTCCCGGGACCGGGCCTGGTTCGGCTGGTTCCCGACTACTACACCAAGGTCCTGGGAGTTCCGCGTTACGCCCCGCTTGACCTCTCCATTTTCGACAGGGCGCCGACGGTGTGGTGCAGTTGGACCAGCTATTTTCCGGACGTAACGGAAGACGACATCGTCAAGAACACGGACTGGCTGGCCAAGCATCTCGCGCCCTACGGGTTTCAATACATCCAGATTGACGACGGCTACGACCGTATCCCCGGACAGTTCGGTCCCGAGGGGCACCACTGGATCGATCATTGGAACAAAAACAAGTTTCCCCAAGGACCGGAATGGATCGCGGGGTACATCAAATCGAAAGGCCTGCGTCCGGGCTTATGGCTGGTTCCCAACGGCTATGCCGGCGCGGTCGAGGACCACCCCGACTGGTACCTTAGCGACAAGGAAGGCGGCTACATTCGCGTTTACAATACGCCTGCGTTGGACGCTAGTCATCCCGAGGTATTGGGCTTTCTCCAGGAGCTTTTCGGCACCCTGGGAGGCTGGGGCTTCGAATACTACAAGTTCGACGGCGAGTTCGCGGTGCCGGCTTACGCGCCAAGGGTAGATTTGACCCGCCGCCATGATCCGACGGCGGATCCACTCGAAACCTACCAGCGGAGGCTGGCGGTTATTCGCAAGGCGGTCGGACCCCATACATTTGTCGAGGGCTGCCCTTCAGGCACTCCGCTCAACGGGATCGGACACTTCAATTCCTACTTTAACGGGCAGGACGTCTACAACAACTGGCAGGGCATGTTCGCGTTGTTTAGCTCGATCAACGCCAACACCTTCCTGAACCGGATGCTTGTCTTTGTGATGCCGGGGGAGGGTGTGGAACTGGGCAGGCTCATGAGCGTCGAGGAGGCAGCGCGCAAGCGTTCGCCGCGTGTCATCGATAACGCGCGGGAGCGCGAGGACCCGATGATCGGCATTGGAGTCACGCCCGCCCAGGCCCGCACGCTCGTCAGTGTGGTGTCGCTTACAGGTGTGTCCTATCCGCTGGCCGGTGTGATGCCCGAACTGCCGCCTGAGCGCTTGCAGCTGTTGCAACGCACTATGCCCACGATGCCAATCGCGCCCATGGACCTATTCAGCAGGGGCACTGAAGCCGACTGGGCACGCTTTCGACATGTCCGCGCCGACGACCTCATCCACCACTTCCCGGAGATTTTCGACCTGAAGGTTGCGGCGAAATCCGGAACCTACGACGTGGTGGCGCTGCCTAATTGGCGGTCCGATCCGGTAACGAAAACCGTGTCACTCAGCCGCCAGCTCGGGCTGGATGCCGGTGAAAAGTACGTCGCCTTCGATTTTTGGAATCAAACGCTTCTGGGCGTGGTGTCCGATCGGATGTTCGTTGAGGTCGAAGGCCACGATACCCGGGTGGTGCTGGTTCATCGCTTGTTGAATCGCCCGCAGTTGATCGGCACCTCGCGGCACATCACCGGTGCTTATTCCATCCAGGACCTTTCCTGGGATGCGGCGAGTATCACCCTGCAAGGCCTTTCCGAGATCGTGCCGGGGGAGGACTACACGCTTTTCATCCACCTCCCGCCGGGTGCTCCGGCGACCTCGACGCCAATGGCCTCGACCGGTGGCAACCCGATTCCGGTTCGGAAGGAGAGGAAAGGGGACCTCTTGTCGGTGAGTTTCAAGAGCCCGGAGTCTCCGGTTACCTGGCAAGTCAAGTTCTGAACGATGAACATGGATCGCTACCACCAACTTCATACTGCAACAGTTTTTGATTAAATTTGAAGATAGATGCAGAATTTAAACAAGGGCGTTTACACAAAATATTCTAAAGACCCAATGATATGTTGAGATTCATCTTATATGCTATCATTATAGGGTTAATTTTATTCCTTACATCGTGCAACTACAAGGAATCTATAAAGGAGCGTCCAAACATCATCCTGATCATGTCCGACGATATGGGATATTCGGACATCGGATGTTATGGAAGTGAAATAGAGACGCCGGAGCTGGACAGGCTGGCTGACAAGGGCATTCGTTTTTCACAGTTCTACAATACTGCACGCTGTTGTCCCACAAGGGCGTCCCTGTTAACCGGGTTGTACCCGGCGCAGACAGGAATGGGATTTATGACGGGTGACCAGGGGAATCCTGGATACCGGGGTGAAATTGGCAAACAGTGCGTAAGCCTTGCAGAGGTTTTAAAACCAGCAGGTTATTCTTGCTACATGACCGGGAAATGGCATGTGACCCGAAAACATGAAGGTGTTGATTCTCCCAGGTACAACTGGCCTATGCAGCGCGGATTCAATAAGTTTTATGGTACCATTACCGGAGGGGGAAGCTACTGGGATCCCTGGATGTTGATTCGCGGCAATACATTAATCACTCCATACAATGATCCGGAATACAATCCGGACGGATCCTGGTATTATACCGATGCCATCAGTGACAATGCAATTAAGTTTGTTGAGGAGCACGTTCAGGAAGCTAAAGAAGATCCCTTTTTCATGTATGTTGCTTACACAGCAGCACACTGGCCTTTGCATGCACCTGAAGAAGAGATTGCCCTTCATAAGGGAATGTATGATGAAGGCTATGCTTCTGTCAGGGAAAAAAGAGTTCAAAAGCTGAAATCACTGGGCCTGTTTGATGAGCACTGGCAACTTTCCCAGGGAGTGGCAGATTGGGATACTGTTCAGAACAAATCATGGCATATACGAAACATGGAAGTATATGCGGCAATGATCAGCCGGATGGACAGAGGAATCGGGAAAATAGTTGATGCCCTGGCAAATAAGGGAATGCTGGAAAATACCCTGATCCTTTATCTGCAGGATAATGGCGGATGTAATGAAACAATTGGATTCCTTGCAAAAGATTGTCTATTTGACTCGCTTCCCGGATCTCCCGTTTATGAACCCATGGGCCCGGATGAACTGCAAACCAGCCTGGCTCCCAGGCAAAATCGCGAAGGTTTTCCTGTGGTGATCATGAGTGAGAAAGTGATGTCCGGTCCCGATCATAGCTTTCACGCTTACGGACCTGCCTGGGCCAATGTTTCCAATACCCCCTTCAGAATGTTCAAGCAGTGGGTGCACGAAGGCGGGATCTCCACCCCCCTGATAGCTCACTGGCCGGCCGGAATAAAAGATCACGGACAGATTCGCCATCAATCAGGACATTTAGTTGATATCATGGCCACCATTGTGGATATTGCAGGGGCTGATTATCCGGAGGAATATGAAGGTCAGGCGATACTACCCATGGAAGGCCAAAGCCTCAAGGACGTATTTACCGATAATGAAGCCTTGAACAGGGAAGCCATTTACTTTGAACATGGAGGCAACCGGGCTGTGAGACAGGGTAAGTGGAAACTGGTCTCGAAAACTGAATCCCGGAACTGGAGATATATCAGGATGGACGAAATACCTTTGGAAAAGTGGGCCTTATATGATCTGGAAAAGGACCGGACTGAAACAAGCAACCTTGCGGGACAGTACCCGGATAAAGTAAAGGAAATGGCCCGACTGTGGCAGCAATGGGCTGAGCGTACCCATACCATACCCAAACCAAGATGAAAAAACCACACTCTTTCTTGGCAATAACAATGTCCATTCAGATTGGTATTAAAGTTATTGTAACTTCAAAATGAGA
>Ga0164315_10004812_pt1 | contig 10511 bp, 10 predicted proteins | sample GuaBasSedimGuay6_FD_113737 | JGI IMG/M metagenome (GOLD analysis project Ga0164315, IMG submission 113737) | Subseafloor sediment microbial communities from Guaymas Basin, Gulf of California, Mexico - Guay6, Core 4569-2, 0-3 cm | ecosystem: Environmental > Aquatic > Marine > Hydrothermal vents...
GAGTCGTATTGATTACCCACCTGATTCGTGTGACGGAAGAAGAGGATGATCTGAAAGCCCAGAAATTCGATCCCGAGCCCAGTTCAAGCTACCATGACATGGGTACGTACAGTATTTTTGTCTATCGAGGTATGAAAAGCTCAGACCCGACGCGGTCTGTGACACGCGAATATGTCCGGCTGCGGACCCAACTCTACGATACGGCCAGTGAAAAACTGATATGGTCTGTTTCCTCACAGTCTGTTGACCCGAATTCGGTGGACACCATCTTTCGTGAATTACTCGATGTCATTATGAATCAGTTAATAGCAGACGGCTTTATAGGATCTTAATTTATTTTATTTTCTCCACTCCTGGTATTTCCGCCACTCTCGCCATTGTTGAAATTCCTCGTATTCCGGGGTGCCAACGGCCGACTTTTTCCAAAGCAACCATTCCCGGTAAGCTTCAAAATCTTCATAGTCGGATGTAACCGCAGGCTGCTCCGTGCCCGCTGATGAGGTTGCTATTGTTTGGGAAGGAGATGCAGGTGACAAACTCTCTTTATTTGAATCGTACAGTACTGCTCCATCTGGACCCTTGGTGAATATGCCTGGTCCTCTGGGAATTTCACCAGCCTGAGGAGGATCAAAAGGCTTGCCGGCGCAACTCCAAACGCCCATGATCATTATGGACACCAGCAAGACCATGGGAGTAAGCATGTTACTTGCTTTTATAATAAGTTTCCATGAAATGATTTTAGAATTTAACACGTGTACCTATCATGACCTGCTGAATGTCCTCTATATTTGAAGTATCATCGCGGTCAAGTTCAAATATCCGATAAGTACCGTAAAATTCAACACCATTCCAGGGTTTCATCACATAAGCCAACCCGTAGTTTTTCGATTTGTCCTTATTCTGATCCAAGTCTTCAGTCACACCATATTCAACGGCAATGGCGTGGATGTCGAATTTGTATCCCAGCTTGCCGTAGTAGTTGACAGGGTCCCTGCCTGTATTGTCAATGTCACGTGAACCGGAGGACACAGTCAGGTTGATACCCGAGGTGTGCAACCAGGACACCGATCCGCCAATCTGGGTCCATTCCGGATCCTTGCGCTTGTTGGCATCTACATATGCGATGGCCGCGGTAATTTTTCCCAGGCTGTCGAAATCTCCCGAATAACGTGCTGCCAATTCATAGGCATCACCGTTGGTACCACTGACCGATAGTGTAGCTCCTCGAAACTTGGGCGTGTCGTATCGCACGCGATCGTTGCGGCTTAATCCGTCAAAATTGGTGCGCGTACTACCAATTGTGGCAATTTTATTATCGTCATCGTCGCGGAAATTTATACTCCCGGAAGTATCACCAACTGATGAGTACATGATTACGCTGGTACCGGACAAGTCCTCTTCGGAGGTTCCGTTGCCTGCACCATCCCCCTGGCCAATTGAAACTTTACCGAAAGGCATCACAAAATAAGCCTCCATTTTTCGTTCATTAAAATCCGAGGTGCCATCATTTTCTTGCCCGATGTCCACGTTACCGGATCCGTTGGATACAAACTCATTTTCCCAAACCACACCAACTTTGACGGAATCATTAACCTCCTCGGAACCTGTAAGGCGAAAACGGGTGGAAGAATTACCATTGTCCACATTGAAAACTTCTGAATCTTCTCCATTATCTGCCCACATGACCGCACGGTTTATTTGGCCGGAAAGCTTTACCTCCACAGCCTGAACAGGTTGCAGTCCCAGTAAAATAATGACTGCAACTATGCTTGAATACGAAAGATACTTGAAAAAGTTATTTTTCATTGTTTTATCCTCCAGGGGTTATTTAATAATAGAAAAAATCATATATTACATGACAGTATACTATTGATACTTTATTATTCTTAAATTGTCAAGATAGCTTCTTTGATGCAAATTCAATGCACCAAGGTTTTGGAGATGAACACAGGATAGGATATAATTAGAATGACAAATATACCAGGGAAGGTCAACCGGAGACAGGTTGGGATTTCCCCAATTATTAATGTGATTGTTGGGTGTAGTGTGGGGAACTACAGAGTAGCAAAATGAAACAGGGACTCAGAATTGCTTCTAAGTCCCTGTTTTAATTGGGTGGCGACCCCAAGGGGATTTGAACCCCTGTTGCCGGCGTGAAAGGCCGGTGTCCTGGACCAGGCTAGACGATGGGGTCGTGATGTTTGAACATTGTTTTGGTGGGCCGTGCGCGGCTCGAACGCGCGACTCTCTGCTTAAAAGGCAGATACTCTACCAACTGAGTTAACGGCCCGTGTAAAACAATACTCTTTAACGGTAATTTCTGTAGGTGTCAATAAAAAATTATTCGCTTATTTGATTATTTTCGCCAAAATTCCGGCGCCAAAAGGATGATGACGGTATAAATTTCGAGTCGACCCAGGAGCATGCACCAGATGAGGAGCCACTTCCCCAGCGTCGGGATGACGGCATAATTTTCTGCGGGGCCGACCAGGCCGAACCCCGGTCCGACATTGCCGATGCAGGAGGCCACAGCCGCCAGGGATGTCACAAAATCGACTCCGAGGCCCGATAGTATCACGACGCAGATGGCAAAGAGACCGATATAGAGGGCCAGAAACCCCATGACGCTACGGATAATCTCTTCCGAAATGGGCTTGCCGCTGATTTTAATATGGGTTATGGACCTGGGGTGCACCAATGAGAAGAGTTCTCTGGCACAATACTTGAACATGAGCATGATTCTGAGGCATTTGACCCCGCCGCCGGTAGACCCGGCCGACGCACCGATGAACATGCACAGAAACAGTATCAACTGGGACATGGCCGGCCATGTTTCGTAATCTGCCGTGGCATACCCCGTGGTTGTCAGGATCGACACCACCTGAAAGGCCCCATACCGGATGGCATCACCTATAGTATGATAGATTTCTCCATAGATGTTCCAGCTTACCAGCAGCACCAACAGCAATGAAAAAGAGAGGAAGAAACGTCCTTCGGCATCCCTCCATATTGCCAGCGGTTTTCCTTTCAACATCTGATAATGCAAAGAGAAATTGATTCCAGCCATCAGCATGAAAAGGATAAAAACAGTGTCGAAATAGGCATTGTTATAATGGGCAATGGAAGCATTTTTAGTGGAAAACCCGCCGGTGGGCATGGTGGTAAATGTGTGGCATACTGCTTCATAGAGATTCATGCCGCCGGCCAGAAGCAATAAAATTTGAAGAAAAGTGAACAGGACGTACACCTTCCATAGCGTAACGGCGGTTTCTTGAATGCGGGGTTTGAGTTTGTCAGGGACCGGGCTGGGGACTTCCGCCTTGTAAAGTTGCATGCCGCCGATCTTCAGAAAGGGGAGTACGGCCAGGGACAGTACGATGATGCCCATACCACCGAGCCACTGGATATAGCTTCGCCAGAACAGAATTCCCTCAACATGGTTTTCGATGTTGGTGAATATGGATGCCCCGGTGGTTGTAAACCCGGATACCGATTCGAAGAAAGCATCTGTGAAGGGCAATCCTTCGCAGCCGATATAAAATGGCAGGGCGCCGAAAAGCCCCATGGCTGTCCATCCGAAGAAGACGATGGCCATGCCTTCCCGCTGGCGGATGTCGGCGATTTCGGCACCTCGGAACCCGATGGACATGGATGCACCGAACAGAACCGTGATGGCCAGTGAAAGTAGCATGGGGATACCACTGCCATCCCGGAATAAGAGGCTTACCGCAAGGGGAGCTGCCATGGTCAGACCGAAAAAAAGGGTTAGCAACCCCACAACATAGAGTATGAGGCGCCAGCGCATTAGAAGAATTCCAGTTTGACGGTCAGAATTTTTTCGATTTTAGGAACTGCCTGCCTTTTGGCAAAAATAATGATCTTGTCACCCGGTTGCACCACGGTGTCACCGGTAGGAATGATGATGTTTTCCTTGCGAACAACACTGACAAGCAGGGCGCCTTTGGGGAATGCAACTTTTTTGATAGGTTTCCCGATAATATCGGACGTTTCCAGGGCCACGGCTTCCAGTACTTCTGCCTGCTCACCCTTCAGGGTCGTGGCGGACAGAATTTTCCCTCTTCGGATGTGCTGCAGAATGCTGCTGATGGAGGAGCGCCGAGTACTGACCACCTGGTCTACCCCTATGGTGGACAGCAAGGGAAAATAACTGAAGCGACTGATTTTCGTGATCGAATTTCGCGCACCCATTCGTTTGCCGAGGAGGGAAACAAGAATGTTGGTCTCTTCATTATCCGTCACGGCCACCAAGGCATCCATGTCCCGGATGTTTTCTTCCCTGAGAAGGTCCTGATCCGATCCATCCCCGCACAGAACCACCGTTTTGTTCAAGGTCTTGGCAAGCGCATTGCAGCGATCGTTGCTTTGTTCGATTATTTTGGTGTGGATCGATTTTTTTTCCAGCAAAGCTGCCAGGCGGTATCCGATTCTACCACCGCCGACAATGAGAACCCGCTTGAGGGGTTCATCGTGTTTGTCGAACATCTCGAGTGTTTCGGAGAGAATATTCTGTTTGCAGATAAAATAGACCAGGTCGTCGGGTATCAACCGATCATTGCCGCTAGGGACAATGAGTTCTTCATTGCGAACGATGGCGGCAATCAGGGGTCGGGAATCTCCAAAGATGTCGGGAAGGTCAGAAAGCGCCGCCCCTGCCATGCGAGAGGTTGCGTTCAGGGTAACACCGACAAATTTGATGCGGCCACCTTCAAAATCACTTACATCGACGGCACCCGGGACACTGAGAAGCCTGTCGATAGTGTTGACGACTTCGATCTCCGGGTTGATAATGGTGTCGATATGCGGCGGATTATCCCGGAATATCTGGTGATAAGGATCATAAGCGGCATCGCGAAGGCGGGCCAGTTTCTTGGTGTTGGGTGAAATGATATGAGCGGCAAGGCAGGCCACAAGGTTCGTTTCGTCACTGTCCGTGACGGCCAGCAATATTTCGGCTCCTCGAATGCCGGCTTCATCTAGAACGGCAGGGTTGCTACCGGATCCATGGATGGTCTGGACATCGATGTGGTCGGTGACGCGGCGAATCGAGTCCATATCCTTGTCGATGAGTACCACATCCTTATTTTCCAGGGCAAGACGACCGGCAATGTGAAATCCTACCTCACCAGCCCCGACGATAATGATCTTCAATGGGTTCTACTCCCTTAAAATTATACAACTATTCAAAATGATATGGTATTTATGACATTAACCATCTTTCCAGCAGTGACTTTATTATAGGGTGGAGAAGGTGTCAATGGCCAGCCGGGAATTGAAATAAAATCCTATGAACGATTTAAAATATCAAATGACTTGGAGAAGAAAACAGAATAGCCCTCCCGATGCCAGCACCAGCCAGTCGCTTTTTCGGGCTGCCGGGGTTTCTACAGACTGGTTTTCATCGTAGCATCTTGCGACCATAGCCATGGCAAGTTTGTCTGCGTCCTGAAATACGCCGCGCATCAGCGGCATGACAAAGGCTTCGACCCGATAGAGGGGATTTTTTCGGAGCTCCACACAGCGGGCTTTCTGGGCTTCAGAAATATCACGTGTTTTTTGAAAGATGACCGGTATGAAGCGTACAATCAATCCCATCATGGTTGCCATGCGTTTCTCGGGTATGAAGGGAACAGGGGCCAGGAGCTGCTGTACAGACTTTTTGACGGCCGAAATACGGGTGGATGAAATAAAGAGGAAACCCAGCAAAACCACGATCAGTAGCCGCCAGCACACCATGGTGCCTTCCATCAAACCTTGTTTGGATATGGTAATCCATGGCATCTTGACAAGGAGATCACCTTCGGTTGAAATGAGCCTGAGAATGAACACAACCAGCAGCAAAATAAAAAAATAACGCAGATCTGCGATCACGGATGTGATGGGTATCCGGGCGTGCAGGAAGAGAAGTGCCAGCAACAGCGTCAAGCCGAAAAGCCCCGGAAATGATGCATCGAGGATGGACAGGCTGAACATTACCATCAACACGATTTTAAACCGTGCATCGAGGACATGCAGGATCGAGTCTCCGTGGCGGTAATGAAAGGGGGTCAGGGTTGCCATGGACACTTTCCCGGAGCAGAAGCCTCCATGAAAGGCAGCTTGAGACCGAAACCGTCGGCATCGGCCAGAACGGCTTTGGGCGCTCCATCTTTCACTATCCTGCCATTTTGCATGATGATCAGCCGGTCGGCCAAGTGATACACCCTGTCGAGTTCATGGGTGGCCACGATAAGTGTGTGCCCGTTTTGCTGCAGGTGAATCATCTGTTCCAAAACCTGGCAGGTGCCCGGGAAATCAAGATTTGAAAAAGGCTCGTCAAAAGCGATTATCTGTGGGCCCATGGCCAGTACTCCTGCGATGGCGAGCCGCCGTTTCTCACCGCCGGAAAGGAGATAGGGCGGTTTTTCTGCCAGGTGCGCCATCCCTACCGTCTCCAGGGCTGTCTGTACTTTTTCTTGAATGATTGATTTTTTAAAGGAAAGATTTTGAGGGCCGAAGGCGGTATCCTCCCAGACTGTTTCTCCCACGATCTGGCTGTCGGCATCCTGAAAGACCATACCTACCAATCGACGCGCCCGCTGAAGATCCTCTGAAACGGGACAGCCTTTCAAGAGGATGGTTCCTTCCGAGGGGGAGAGAATGCCGTTCAGGTGTTTCAGAAGTGTCGACTTGCCGGACCCGTTGGGCCCTGCAAGTATTACGAATTCCCCTGAACAGATGGTGAGGGTGACATCATCGAGACCTACACACTGATCTGAGAACCGATGGGACAGGTGCTCGATGGAGATGATCTCCTGCCGGGCTGACTGGGTTGTTTTGGACGTTGAGTGATTTTGAATCATAAGGCGTTTGACTCACTATATTCGTTGTTGACTATGCCAGCCAAAAACTCAGCAGGAACAATGGAATGATGGATAAATGGAAAAATGTATTTGGCACAAGGTTTTAATCCGAAGCACAAAATTCGAAATCCTAAACAATACCTAATGAACCAAATTCGAATGATCAAAACAAGACCTTGGAGATGCAAGTTCAAGCACTATGTTTGAATCATTTGAGCATTTGATATTTGGATTTGTTTCGTATTTCGATATTTGAATTTAGAATTTAGAATTTATCACACGCTGAATGTGCATAATATTAATCCCTTATAGGGTTGAATCAGTGCCGGGCCCTTAGGACCCAGATATCTACAATTTTATCATCGGCCGCAGGGACCTGGCAATGAAAAGGGCTGCCGCTATCTTTACGGCATCACCGATGAGAAAAGGAACCATTCCCACGAGCAACGACTGGACGACTGTCATGCCGGTAACGATACTCAGCCAGGTAATCCCACAGGCATAGATGACGGCAGTTGCCGCGATCAGGGCTGCGATCCCGAACAGGATTTTTCCCCCGGTCTTTTCCGTGACGATGCCGATGATGGCTACGGCAGGCAGGAATCCAAGAAGATAACCACCGGTGGGACCAACCAGATGACCTATTCCACCTTTGCCACCGGCGAACACCGGAAGACCCACCGCACCTGCCAGCAGGTATGCAGCGATTCCCATCATACCCCATCGGCTGCCCAGGAGCAGGCCGGTCAGGTAGACAAACAGGTTTTGGAGAACAATGGGCACCGGTCCGATGGGTATGGCAATGTAGGCGCCGACTGCTGTCAAGGCTGCCAGAAGGGAGGCATAGGCGGTCATTCGAAGTTGGTTCATGTGTGAAAACAGTCTCCGTAATAGATTTTCTTCAGACTTCCGTCTGCCGTGCGCACAACCAGTGCACCGTTTGGGTCCACATCCAGGGCCTTTCCTTCTGTAACACCCTGATGCGAGACGATCCTGACCTGCTGTCCCAGGGTGGCGGTACAGGTTTTCCATTCCGCAATGACGGTAGGCAGATCCGGCTGGTGGATCCTGTTTTCCAGGCGATCCAGGAATTCAGATAGAAACGCTTTTCTGGAACAGGTTTTTCCGGAGATATTCTTGATGGATGTTGCGAATGGCAGGTCAGGAGGCAGGTCGTTGTTCATGTTGATACCGATACCGATATTGACAAACGAGACCTGGTCGCCTGCGGCCTCCATTTCAGACAGCATTCCAGACACCTTCCTGCCGTGTATCAGGATATCGTTCGGCCATTTGACACGGGCATCAACACCACAGAATTCCTGGAGTGTCCGGGCCAGAACAAATGCCGCACCGAAATTGACCAGGGGGCTCATCACCGGTGGTATGTGAGGCCTCAGCACCAGGGTAAAATAGAGCCCGCCTTCTGGTGATATCCAGTTGCGGTCCATTCTGCCTCGGCCGCGGGTCTGGGTTTCGGCAATCACGACGGTAAAATCCGGGCAGCCCTTTCTGGCAAGTTCCCTGGCAATATCCATGGTTGAACTTGCTGTATCAAAAAAATGTATACGGGATTCTCTTTCAGGCAGTTCCCAGGGAAAAGGGGTATCAGGAGATTGGACAAGACGATATCCCTTGGGACTGGAATGGATGTCGTATCCGCACGCTTGGAGTTTCTGAATATGTTTCCAGATGGCCACCCGGGAGACACCCAGATGCTTACTGAGAGCTTCGCCGGAAACAAAATCTTTATTTTCGCGAAGTATTTTGAGTAGTTGAGGCTTCATTTAATAAAATGCTCCAAAAAGACATAATATTATTTTAGTTAACCATATAGGGCACGAAGGTTAACGCAAGGTGAGAGGAGGTGTCAAATAAAATCGTAGTCCGAATATTTCATGAAATGTTCGGACTACGATTTTATTAGGGAAAATATGTCAATTATTAAACACTATTGCAATGGAAAACCAGATCAGGGACGTTGGTAATTGGCCACATAAAAATCATCGATGATGCCCTTGGCTTTCAAGGAATCGCCGTAGGCCCGTGCAGAGGCCTTGTCGGCAAAGTGGGACAGTCTGACCTGATACCATTTGCTCTTGGCGCCCTGAGCTTTTGTCCAGTAGGCATCCAGGCCCATACTTTTCAGTTGCGCAACATATTTATCTGCATGTTCGGTTTTGAGATAGGCGGCAACCTGGAGGGTATAGGGGTCGGTGACCACCACGGTCGGAAGTGCTTTGATTTCTTCGGGTTCCGGTCTGTTTTGCATCAAGTGGGTCGCCGTATTGATAACCAGTATTATGAGGCCTGCACCGGCCAGGCATAGGGCAGCCCACCTGAGTACCGGTCTTAATGCATGGAAACCCCGGATGCGTCCATACGTAGTCGTGAGCATTCCGGCGGATAACGTCATCGCAGACACAATGCCGGTGGTCAATGTCCGGGTGGCCCATAGCGTGGCAGTGGCCAATGTTTTCACAATGCTGGTTTTTGGGTGTGTATCAAGTTTTTCCGCTGGGGGGGCAGCGGACTTGAATTTCGCAACCATTTCACCAGCGAGGTTTTGTCGATTTTCGAAAGTAATGCACTGGCTTCCTTGAAAGAAGCTGAATCGGTACTGTCTGCATGTGTCCCGTGCAAACAGGCAGCAAGGCCATGGATGAGATGACGCCTTTTCCTGTCCAACTTATATGCTGTCAGATAGGCTTGCAGGGCCCATGGTTCCGTGCGTCTTTTTTTAAAGAGCAACTCAGCCATGTGGATGATGATGCGTCCATCAATAGCCTTGTTGTTTTCGATGAAACGGCGATAAGTCTGCAGTGCTTGAAAATCGGTTCGCCCGGTGGAAATATAGCGTCGGGCAATCGATGCCTGAATCGTGGGGTTGGCGCTCTGAGTTTTTCCGAGGGAGTAAAGCAGATCTTCAATCTCTTTTTGGTCTCGGTCTTTGTTTTCGAGCCGTTGCAGCCACGCCTCGGCAACCGCCTGGTCTTCCGGGCGCATTTTCAGGTAGGTCACGATGGCGTCCTCGGCTTCGGGGCTGATTTTCGTCTGCGTCAGGTAGAAACGGGCCATGTGCCCGGTCAACCCGCAGGCACGTTTCTCCTTGTTGAACGGCGAGATGAGGAAGCTGTCAAATACGGCAACGGCTTTGCGGAGCAGTTTTTCCGCTTGGGACGCTTTCCCGGCTCTCTCCCAGACAGAGGCTTCGTTGATAAGGTGTTGAACCCGATTCAGCCCAAACCTGTTGAACAGCCAGCCGATGGCAAAGAACACTGCCACAAAAACAGGGGCTGCCAGGGCAAATGCCCATTCGAGTCCCAATGGCATTTGAATTGCCGGTAAAGCGGCCAGTGCTGCGAGGCTTCCAACCAGAATGGTCAGCCATATTCTGATCGAAATATGTCTCAGTGCATGGACCATGGTGTTTCCTATCTAGTGCCCATCCACAAATGGTCTTTTTCCGTGATATCGGCGTTGGACGCCATGATTTAACTCCTCAAAATAGCACGCTATTACTCCGGATTAAATCTGTCGTCCGCCTTGATCTCACGCAAAAATCCTCATTTCTGGACGGATACTAACTACTAAAGTAAAGAGCGACAACGTCGCGTATGATAAAATCGTGCAACGATTTTATTGCCATAA
>Ga0164315_10004813_pt1 | contig 10510 bp, 5 predicted proteins | sample GuaBasSedimGuay6_FD_113737 | JGI IMG/M metagenome (GOLD analysis project Ga0164315, IMG submission 113737) | Subseafloor sediment microbial communities from Guaymas Basin, Gulf of California, Mexico - Guay6, Core 4569-2, 0-3 cm | ecosystem: Environmental > Aquatic > Marine > Hydrothermal vents >...
ATAGGCAAAGAAAAGATTGCCAACTGCATACTACCAATTTCAAACTGCCTATTTTAAGCCTTTTCTTTCTTTTTGCAATTAGTGTCAATTCCAAAAGGGGCGTACAGAGGGCAAAAGCTAACAAAGCTTGTAAGTACAAATACCCCGGCAAATACCAAAAGTACAATTCCCAATATCCCTGTGATAACACCCATGTAATAAAGTATCCCCACTACAACTGCGATTAGGATCCTGATGAATTTATCGGCCATTCCCATGTTTTTTTTCATTGTTTCTAGTTTTTAAGATTAAACATTATAATTATTATTTTGCAAAAGTATTATGTGCGGTAAACCTGTGCAGTGACTTTTGTCACAATAGGTCGAAAAATATCGAGAATCCTTACCAATAATGATTATTTGGCGTATATCCACGTTTATTAAAATTTCTTTCCTAAAGATAAACCATTCAAATCAAAAAAAGTTTACAAATTGTGTGTCCAAAAAAATAGTATTTTTAAAGCCTCGTTATACGAAATATAATTTATGGCCATGGTTGACAGTAGCAATTCACAAAATGCAATACGCGATTATCAGAAAAAAATCCAGGAACTTGAAGACAAAACAAATAGGTTTGAAAGCATTTTTCAAAATGCACAAATCTGCATATTCCATTTAAGCCACGATGGAAAAATTATCCTTTCCAACCCGGCGATGCATAAATTATGTGGTTGTGGTTCCCCTGAACAATTTAATTCTATATCAGATATCGGAAAAGGCTTGTTTGTGGATCATAGAGAAAAAGATAGCTTATTTAAAATACTCAATAACGAGAAAACAGTAAATGGTTTTATCACAAAGTTCAAAAAGTGTGATGGGACAACCATAGATGTTTCGATAGATGCCTCGATACAAAAATGCCTGACCGATAATTACACGGAGTTTTACGTACAAGAGTCCAAAGAAGACAAATTGTTTGGCAAGCACAATCATTTCTTATCATCGGTAGTTGAGCAATTAGCCGAAGGGATGGCCATTGCTGACATGGATGCAAATTTGCTATTTGCAAATAGCAAATGGATAAGTATGCACGGTTATGAAAAGGAAGAAGAACTGATTGGGCAAAACCTAAGTATTTTTCATAACAAAAAACAGATTGAGGAGGACGTTGAACCATTTAACCTGAAAGTAAAAGAAAGGGGGCACTATACTGGTGAAGTTGGCCATATTCATAAGGATGGTTCAATTTTTCCCACACGGATGACCACTACATTGCTAAGGGACGAAAATAATTTGCCGTATGCTATTGCAGGTGTGGCCACTGACATAACCGATAAAAAACTTTCTGAAAAAGCATTGATGGAAAGTGAATCCCGTTATCGGTTATTGTTCGATTTATTGCCTTATGGCGGCGAAGTGATCAACACAAAAGGGGAAATTATTAATTGCAGCAAAAGCACGGCCAAAATGTTGGGTTATGAAGTAGAAGAATTAATCGGGAAAAACATCACCACTTTGCTCGACCCTGATTCTGTAGAAACATTCAGAAAAAAATCCAAATTAATTATAAGTGGGAAATCCCAATCTGCTGAAATATGTATGATCCGTAAGGATGGGACAAGACTGCGTGTTTTGCGCGCGGCACAACCGATTATCGATACCGATGGTAAAATAGAATCAATAATTGCTTTATCTGTCGATATTACGATGAGGAAAAATACTGAAAATGTATTAAAAGAGCGGGAGCAATGGTTGTCAACAACACTAAAAGGCATAGGCGATGCGGTAATTTCCACTGACGAAAAAGGCAAAGTAACCTATATGAACCCCGTAGCTGAAGAACTTACCGGATGGGAACTGAATGAAGCAGAAGGCGAAAAACTTTGTGATGTTTTTAGAATTGTAAATGCAAAGACAAAAAAGGAAGTCAATAACCCGGTAATCATGGTTTTGGAAACCGGAAAGGTGGTTGGCCTGGCAAATCACACAATGTTAATTTCTAAAGATGGAAAGGAATATCAAATAGCCGATTCCGGTGCACCAATAAAAGATGCTTCCGGAAAAATTACGGGTGTTGTCCTTGTTTTCAGGGATGTGACCAAGGAGTACGGGATGCAGGAAGCACTTAGGGATAGCGAGAATAATTTAAGGGCACTTTTTAATGCAATGACAGATGTTGTGTTTGAAATGGATTATAATGGCACCTATCTCAACATTGCACCAACATCACCCGAACACATGTTTATGCCTTCGGAAGAAGCAATAGGTAAAACACTACATGATTTATTCCCAAAACCCGAAGCGGACAAGTTTCTTGGGTTTGTTAGGAAATGTTTGGATGAAAATAAAATCCTTACCATTGAATATCCCATGGTAATTCAGGACAAGACCACTTGGTTCCATGGAAGGGCAACCCCAAAAACCGAAAATAGTGTTTTTTATATTGCAACTGACATTACGGCACTCAAACATACCGAACAGGAATTGAAACAAAGCCTTAATGTTTTACAACAGGAGCGTAATGTGTTTGTTGCTGGGCCTGTTGTTTTTTTTAAGTGGAGAAATGAAGAAGGCTGGCCTGTTGAGTATGTTTCTCCAAATGTGATAGAGGTATTTGGCTATTCAGTTGAGGAGCTTACATCAGGGGAGCTTTCCTATGCCGGGCTCATTCTTTCAGATGATTTAAATCGTGTTGCCGATGAAGTTGCAGGTATTGACAAAATTGATATAGATAGTTTTGCTCACTTGCCTTATCGTATTAAACGTAAAGATGGGGAAATAATCTGGATAGATGACCATACCACTGTTTTGCGCAATAAAAATGGTGAGATTACACATTACCTGGGTTATATTGTAGATTTTACCAAACGTAAACAAGCGGAAATCAATCTAAAAAAATCTGAACAAAAGTACAGGGCGCTATTTGAAGGGATAAATGATGCTGTTTTTGTACACTCCTTTGAAAAAGAAGGTTTTTCAAATTTTATAGAAGTAAATACAATTGCTTGTACAAGGTTGGGATATTCCAAGGAGGAACTACTTAAACTTTCACCTAGAGACATCAGTTTAACTGAGGATGTTGAAAAACGGGCAAGTGAAAAAAGCAAAAAGGAGCTTTTAAAAGACAAATGGTGGGTGTTTGAGACTGTGCATGTTACCAAAAATGGTAACCAATTCCCTGTCGAAATAAGTTCAAGGGTATTTGAATTGGAAGGGAAACCTGTAATTATGTCTTTGGTTAGGGACATTATGGAACGTAAGCAATCAGAGAAGGCACTCCTGCAGAGCGAAGCAAAATTTAGGGGGCTCATTGAATCTTCGGGTGATTGGATATGGGAAGTAAATGCTGAAGGTGTTTATACTTATGCCAGCCCGCAGGTTAATCAAATATTAGGGTACGCCCCTGAAGAAGTTGTTGGCAAAACACCCTTCGACTTTATGCCAGCTGAAGAGTCCAAAAAGATTAAAACGGTTTTTATGGAATTTATTGAAGCTGGAAAATCAATTGTTTCTATTGAGAATATCAACATACACAAAGATGGGCATCAACTGGTTTTAGAGACAAGTGGCGTTCCTGTTTTTGATGAAAACGGAAGAATTGTTGGATACCAAGGTGTGGATCGCAATATTACCGATAGGAAGCAAACTGAAAAAACGATCCAACAACAATTACTTAATTCACAAGCTTTGAACAGGATAGCAACAGTTGTGAGTTCTGAAAACAACCCGGATGTTATCCTCGAAACATCTGCCACTATTGTTGGGGAAACACTTAAAACGGATCGTGCCATTATTTACAATGTTGATTTTAATAAAGACCAGATAATCGGGCTTAGCGAATGGTTAAATAATAAAGAGCATGAAATCGGCCCAACATTGGGAACTTTTAATATAGTGGTTTTTGGTGATGCAATAAAATGGCTTTGGGAAAACCGTTCTTTTATTGAAAGCCATGATGATCAGGTTGCCCAACCCTTACAGCAAGATGGTTCAGGTGCATTATTGCACAATAATATGCAGATAAAAAGTGGGCTTTGGATCCCATTCAATTTTCGCGATGATGGCTTTCATGTCTTGGTTTTCAATCAGGTTTTATATCGCCGGACATGGCAAAAAAGCGAGCTGGATTTTATTGAATCCGTAACTAATCAAATAAGCATAGCACTGCAAAAAATCAAGTTTCTAGATGAGTTGAAAAAATCTGGTGCAGCCCTGCAAAGCAGCGAATCAAAATTCCGTCTCCTGGCAGAAAATGCCGTTGACTTTATTTTCTACATGGACTTGAAATTCAAATTCAAGTATTTGAGCCCTTATGTTTATGATTCAATGGGTTATCTTCCTGAAGAATTAATTGGGACACGCCTGTATAAATATACCTCCCGAAAAGAGTTTGTAAAAATAGTACGTGTATCAATGGGGGTAGTGGTAAATTACAAAGCAAACCCTGTTGTCCTTTTTCAAACAAAACTAAAACATAAAAACGGTATTGAAATCCCTGTTGAGATTTCAGGTAAAGTGGTATTGGACGAAAAAGGGAAACCAATAGGGCTACAAGGAAGCGTAAGGGACATAACTGAACGCTACAAAGCTGAAGATGATTTGAGGGAGAGCGAAGAAAAGTGGAGGACACTTACCGAAAATTCAGCGGATCACATCATGTTGCTCGACAGTGAATATATTATCAGGTTTATCAATCATACGGTACCAGGCTTGAAAATGGAAGATGTCATTGGAAAATCGAGTTTTGATTTTGTCCCTTCTGAGTACCGCCAGGTAGCAACAGATTGCTTTGAACTGGTGAGGAAAAAAGGAGAACCCAGCCACTATGAAACCAAGTATATCCAAGCTAATGGAAGTACGATGTACTTTGACGTACGGATTTCAGCCCTGAAAGACAAAAACGGGAAGATTACAGGCCTTATCAGTACTTCTAATAATATAACAGAACGTAAACAGGCAGAAAAAGAGATGGAGAGGCTGAACGAAAAATTAGTAATCCAAAACGATGAATTGACCGAAAGTGTAAACCGAATCCAACATATCAACAATAAATTGGAAAAAGCCCTAAACAGGGCCGAGGAAAGCGATCGTTTAAAGTCATCCTTCCTTGCCAATATGAGCCACGAAATAAGGACCCCCATGAATGGGATACTGGGGTTTGCAAGTTTGCTTAAAGAACGATCGCTTTCGGGCGAGGAGCAACAAAAGTATATCGACATCATCGAAAGCAGCGGAAAAAGGATGCTCAATATTATCAATGATTTGATAAATATCTCAAAAATAGAATCGGGCCAGATGAAAGTATCCCTTTCAGAAACGGATATAAATGAACAGATTGACTACATTTATACCTTTTTTAAGCCAGAAGCGGAAATGAAAGGGATTAGATTGTCTATCTCTAATTCATTGCAAAATACAGAACTGGTCATTAAAACAGATAAGGAAAAGATTTATGCAATACTTGCCAACCTGGTGAAAAATGCCATTAAATATACCAAAGATGGCTTTATAGAAATTGGCTATATATTAAAAACAGATAGAGAAGATGCCGAATTGGAATTCTTTGTGAAAGACACCGGGATTGGGATTGCCAAAAATAAGCAAAAGCTTGTTTTTGACCGTTTTGTACAGGCTGACCTTTCATTGTCCAGTAATTATGAAGGGGCTGGTTTAGGGCTATCTATCTCAAAAGCCTTTGTGGAAATGCTCAATGGGGAAATTGGGGTTGAAAGTGAGGAAGGTGTTGGGTCCAGGTTCTATTTTACTATTCCATATTTGATCAAGGAAAAAGAAAAAAATGTCTCGAAAGAAGAAAATAATCAAATTAAAAGAGGTATGCAGTCTGAAAGCCTGAATATCCTTATTGCCGAAGATGAACAAACCGCAAAAGCTTACCTGTCAATAATTATTAAAGATATTGGCAAAAAAATCATGTATGCAGAAACTGGGCTTGAAGCTGTTAAACTATGCCGGGAAAACAAGGATGTTGATTTGATTTTAATGGATATTAAAATGCCGGAAATGGATGGTTATATTGCTACGAGTTTGATAAGGGAATTCAATAAAGATGTGATTATAATTGCGCAAACAGCTTATGCCCTGGCAACAGATCGCGAAAAAGCGATAAAAGCAGGTTGTAACGATTATATTTCCAAACCAATTATCAAAGAGGATTTGTTGGCAATTATTGCGAAGTATTTATAGCAATTGCAAATATATTGTTTTACAAAAAAGCCCTGCATTTGCATAACGGGGCTTTTTATTTTGGAAATTAATTGTGAAGATTTTAAATTTATCATCCGATGACTTTAAGTCATCGGATGAGTAATTTTAAGCTTAATCCTGAACAAAACTGTTAAAACCAACTTGAGGCAGGTGAAAAACTTAACCCGCTATTATATCTTAATTTTTTAGAAAGTTTGTTACAGATATTTTATCCTCCGTATCAGTTTTTAATAAATAATAACCAGGAGTGAGTTGACTCACTTCCACAGAAATTGAATTATTGGAATTTGTAATTAATTCCCCACTCATCATCACTTGTCCATAAATATTTATAATTTCCCATTTTCCATTTAGAATGCCAGTTTTCTTGATTTTAATATTTAATTGATCACTTACCGGATTTGGAAATACATCAACATAATTGTCTTTGTATTCAATTTCCCCAGTTGATGCAGGTATTGCCACATCTTCAATCCTATAAATACTTTTATTGGCAAAAGTATATAGGTGGGTTTTAAATACCATCATTTTCGGGACACATGGGCCACCAACACCTTGCTGAGGCAATCCCCCTTGAATTGGTTCTGCCCAATTATCACCAAAATCAGAGGTAGAAGTAAAGCTGCACCCTCCTCCTGCATCCTGAAAAACCATCCATATTGTTTGGTTATCGGTTGCCATACAAATTGGATAAATCCCAGAACTGTTCAGTCCATTATTAACTTCCACCCAAAGTGTATCGTTAATACCAGACCTATATATTCCTTTGGGGTCATAGTAACCTCCAATCCCAATATATTTATAATCTCCTGATTTAATTACAGGTGCAATAGTTACCGTTCCCGATCCTATCGGAGAGCCATTGCTCCCATATCTTTGCCAGCTTTGCCCTAAGTCGGAAGTTACCCATGTACCGGCATTTCCACCTGCAGGGTTTGTAACCGTAAATACCATATCACCGATTGCTTCAAATCCCAATATAACACCACCTGGCGATGTACATTGAGTCCATTCGTTACTTGACAATGAGGAAACAAACAATTTGCTCTGCCCTGCTTGCATCATTAAATTGCCATTTGGAAGTTCAACAATTTTTTCACTTTTTTCGTATCCGGCATAACCTTCAACTGCAATAGCCGACCAGCTTGTGCCATTGTTTGATGATCGGAACACAGCTCCTCCCAATGGGTTGCCACTATAATTTGTGTTCCCACCAACAATTAGGTCGCCATTTGAGGCTGTCAGGATTGTGTATGCAGCTTCATCGCCAAATCCGGCATCGGGAAGATCTGCAGTTGCTGTCCAGGTAAAGCCTTCGTCGGAGCTATACATTACACCGCCTTCTGCCAATGCAGCATAAAGTACATCCCCTTTGCGGGCAATATCTTGGATGTTGTAGTCTGGATGGATAACTGTTAACGAATCAAATACCTGCGAAAAGCTTAAGGTAATTGACATTGTAAAAATTGCGATAAAGAGTAGAGGTTTTTTCATTTTACAGAAGTTTTAAATGTGAATAATAATAATTTAACTTCGGCAAAGATAGTATCGGGCAATCCAATACTTGTTAGGGGGATTATCGTAATTTAAGTAGGGTAATAGTCGTAATTTGGATAAAAAAAGAAAATCCAGGGCTTGACTTTAAGTCGAACCATGGCTACTATTGGGCTAATAATTCAGCCCAAACTCCCCTTCGGTTATCGTAACTATATCGTCCGGATCACCGGTATTTATAGCTGTAAATTCAAATGTCCCTTCAATCCTTTCAGCACTATGAAAAGCAACTTCAACTGTACCAGGTGTGAGACCGGCAATGGCATTTCCTTGGTTACAATCGTAAGTAGCATAAGGGCCGACAGTTAGCCATTGGCAACCGGTTATTTTATCAGGATTGGAAACGTCATAAGTACCAACTCCATCAAAATCATATAATCCTAAAACTATTGCTTCTGTAGCATCATCTGCTCCCCTTAATTGGTGAACCGTTAGGCCACCAAGTGAAATAATTTTCGCATAGTTAAAAACGTCATCATCTTTTGACAGAAAATCAACCCCATCAATCTTACACTTAACATATTCTTCCTGTTCAGTGGTAGTTGGTGGGTCTTGTGTGGTTTCATCTTCTTCAGCTTTTTTGCATGAATCAAAAAATATAAAAGAAACTGCAATTAATAAAATAGTTGTGAAATTTTTCATTGTTTTTTTGTTTTTTATGTTGCGACTTAGATATTGGACAAGACGCATATCCATTTTTGTTTTACTATTTGTTTTTTGTGTGCAAGTACATTTTTATAAAACAAGCTTTTTGCTATTTAAATTTTGGTACTATTATAAATTTAGTGGATAACAAGAAAATATGATAAAACAACAACTGTTATAATGCTTCAATGATTGAATGATTGAATGCGAGAATAAAAAAATACAGTCGTAAACCACACCTTGTTATTGCCTTATACAATGCATGCATTGAAGCATTCTTGCATTGAAGCATTCCCACATTAACATAAAGTTGTTTTAATCGATTTAATGACAATATTTACCCACTAAAAAGGTAGTAGAACCTTATTTTCTATACACTTTCCAGATTTTTGTAATAGGTAGCATATAATATATCTCAATCATTGTACTCCCTCCATTAGATTTACTAAACGTAGATGTGCCTTTTACTCCAACTGCACCTAATTCTATTGATACACCGTAAGTTACGCCCCATTCGTTTTTGTGTTCCATGGGGTTGTTGGTAGTGTTGTTGTCAATAGTTGGGTTTTGGGCAAAAAAATTATCTGTATAAGCTTGAGCTGAATCTGCATTTTCGTAAATGGCATCTTTTGGCATGATATAAGAAAGCCCAATATGAAAATTTAACCTGTTGAGGGGTGTGGTCATTGCGCCCATGTTTCTTGTGGATGCAGGTTTTGCCAAAGCGAAAAACAAGCCTACGATATTCAACCCAGCTTCAAATGTAATTTCATTTGTATTTACCAATCCCTTTACTTTAGAATTATCGAAATTTTCCCGGGTATATCCGTCAACATTGTTATTCTCCTGGACACCCGTGGCCATCTTGCTTTTCTTAAAATAAATATCACCACATAAATAATTTATCCTGCCCGAAATGCCTAATCCATAGGAGTGATAAGGCTCCAATAAATCTTCTCCGATAGCTAATAATCCATAGCGCGGGGTTATTGTCCAAAATGGCCCCACATCCTTAATATGAAATGGCTCCGAACTGCTATAACTAGAAACGCTATACCAGCCTCCGCCCATTGGTGTTGCTGATGTATGGGAATAATTATTTGTTCCGACCCTGGTAAGTGTTGGGTCGAACAAAGTGCGCAAGGCATCTAATTGCAAACTCAATTCAGGGTAAATGTTTAATCCATTTCCTGTATAATCAATATTTGCCCGGGCTTCAATAATTACAAAAGGTAGTTGAAAATGGATAGAAGGGGCAAAATAAATACCATGGCTGCCGTTATCATTTACATATCCCCCACTAAATGCAGGCTGAATAAGAAAGCCCTTCACATCCAAAATCCTTTTTCCTATCGAAAACAAACCTGAAGGGGTAGTGTAGCCAACTGCCCACCGACTGCCTTTTTCTATTGTCGTATCGTTCTGGTTTGTAGGGGTCCCTTCCCAAAAAGAAGCTCCAATATCAAGATGGTTTCTTCTATATCGAAGAGCTATGGTGCTTTCATAATTGCTCCATCCTTTAACCGGCTGGATGAAGGAATATCCTAATGCATATTTTGAAAAACCCGGGTTTATCTCATACCTGTTCCATATCCTATACCAAAGGCTCTCTTTTTTGAACTGTGCATTTATTTGTTGCTGATAAGTATCTTGCTTTTCTATATCTGACTGATTGTCTGTTTGTCCAATACATATTGTTATGCTAAACAAACAGAATATGAACAGTAATTTTTTCATCTGTTTATAATTTTGTTTCTAAGAAGACTGCCTGGGCTTTCCGTTTTGTCACCGCAAAGGCGCATTAGCGTTAACCTTATACCAAAAGCGGCAGGGCCGCGAAATATTTGTAGCAATTATAATCGTCCGAAAGGCAGGTACAGAGTACCGAAACATAAAGGACAATGGGCAATAATGTTGTTTCCGCATTTCCGCATAGGCATTAATCTTATCTGTAATCACCTGGTCATCACCTGATCAATCCCCTACGGGGAAAGTCTAATTTATGATTAGATATGTTACAATAGTAAAATGCCCTACGGGCAAATTGCACCGCTAAACTATACTGCGTAGCAGTTTTAACTATTGTAAAAAACAGATAATAATAATTC
>Ga0164315_10004814_pt1 | contig 10509 bp, 8 predicted proteins | sample GuaBasSedimGuay6_FD_113737 | JGI IMG/M metagenome (GOLD analysis project Ga0164315, IMG submission 113737) | Subseafloor sediment microbial communities from Guaymas Basin, Gulf of California, Mexico - Guay6, Core 4569-2, 0-3 cm | ecosystem: Environmental > Aquatic > Marine > Hydrothermal vents >...
AAACCGACGCATTGTCAAAAGTTGACTTCATTTCCTTTACTTTTGTATCTACTATACCAATATCGACAGTTCCAACAGAATCACTGCCTTTTGCCCTCACTATTTCAAGACGGCCCATACCCTTTACAGAAAAGGCCGGAGCAATTGACGGAGGAATTTTTACATTTGTAGTTCTACCTGGATATACAGGAATCATCCGGCAGTGAGCTGCTGTAAGGGCGTGACCTTCTGGAATGACATCAATACACCACAAGCCTGGAGGCAACCAGAATAATGCCTCCCCTTCAGGGGTCCTGTCTGCCTTCATTGATGATTCAGTAAAGCCTGGATGAGTAACCTTACCAGAAAACTCTGTTTTAACAGATACCTTTCCCCAACTAACTCCTTCAATCAATAATCCACCAAGAGCGTCGCCTTCAGGAATCTGAATAGTTGGAACGGAAGTGTTGTAATCAATTTTAACTTCATCAGGATTTGAAAGGTCACCATTAGACTCAATTTTGTAACAGAACTCACCCTTGACCTGAGGAATAGAGTAACACTTATGAAGAGATGCATCTTCGCCACGAAGTAACATTGAATAGTGAATGTAAGTAATGAGATCTCCATCTGTTTCCTCACGGCATCCGCCTAAAGCAAAGGATTTTCCATGGTCAGGACTGACATCAAGGGTACCAAAGGCTGTACCATCACTCTTACAAGTGAAATACCACTCTTTCTGTTGTTGTGTAAATTTCAACGTCATAGATTCACCGGGGCTGATAAATCTTTGACGGATAGCTACAACAACTATTCTGTCAGACTCTGGTCTAAGAGAAATATTAAGAACCTGTTGCTCGTTTTCTTTTAGTGAAAGAGTAACCAGTTCCTTATGATTTCCTATAAAGGTGGCTCCCTTGACTTTCAAATCGGCAACTGCGGCCTTCAATACCTTTTGAGGTTCAGTCGTAGAGACATAGTAGAACCATTTTTCTCCTGAAAATATATTGTACCGCTCACTGTTGTTATCATCGTAGTAGTAAAGATATGTATTCTCGTAAGCCGAGTAATACTCAGCATTATCCAAAATAGTGCAACCTTCAGGTAATACAGGATAACCAACAGAATCTGGAGGTGGTGCAGCGAAGATGTTTGATGGCTGGGAAAGCACAATTACAGAGATAATAAACAAAGCCAAGATTGCAAAAACCATTGATGGTGAAAGTCTGGTGACACGAAACTTAATATTAAAAAAACGCATAATAAATTTACCCCATATCTTCTGAGAGGAACCCCCTCCAGAACCAACAATATTAAAAATCAATTTGGACATAATAGAAACTCAGGTTCTCAGTTTATCATTATGGAGACTATATTGGAAGTCCACCTGATAACTATAATCCACGGAACTAACCCCCATAACTTTAGCAAGAGAAATGAAAAACAGGAGTTAACAATGATGGTCGCAAAATTAGACTTGTTAATGTGGTAGAATATGAAATCATGAAAAATAGTAACTTTACAGTCATTGCTGTTGACGACTCGAAATCAATTCTAACCTTTATACGTTCCATACTGGTTCGTGAGGGCTATTCTGTGTATACAGCAGAATCTGGTGCTCAGGTTCTTGAAATGATTGAAGAAGTTGTGCCTGACATTTTTGTCTGTGACGTTATGATGCCTCATATGGATGGCTTTGAACTATGCGAAAAACTTCTTGCCAACCCTGTAACTGCAACTGTTCCCATTATTATGCTCACAGCTCAAGATACCTTAAAAGATAAAGTAAAAGGGCTGGATATTGGTGCTGTAGACTACGTTACCAAACCGTTCAAGCCCGATGAATTAAAAGCAAGAGTTCGTGCTCAACTAAGGGTTAAGTCTCTTCAAGATGAACTCAGAAGAAAAACAACAGATCTGGAAGCTTCTCAGACTAAACTTAATGAATATGTTAATGAGCTGGAAATTGCAAATAAGAAGATTTTGAACAATCAAATACGCCTTGAAGAAACACTTCACCTTGCTTATAATGTGCAGCTTCAATTGCTTCCTCAATCTCCTCCATCAATCCATGGATATTCGTTCACCTCATGCTTTGCACCAGCCGAGAGCATTGCCGGTGATTTTTATGATTTCATTCCTCTTGATGAATATCGCACAGGTATAGCGATTGGTGACGTAGCCGGAAAAGGAATCCCTGCGGCACTGATCATGGTTCTTGTAAAGACGCTGCTAAGAGCAGAAGCAATGAAGTCATCTTCTCCTGCTACTGTACTTGCAAACCTGAACAACATTTTGCGGGAACATCAAAGTGCTCCGGAAGCTGTAACTCTATTCTATGGAATTTTAGACATTGAAAAGAATTCATTCACCTTTGCAAATGCTGGCCATGAATTCCCATTCTATCTTTCTGAAAATACTACACAGGTTATGGAACTTGGAGCAGGCGGGCCATTTTTAGGAGTTTTCCCTGAAGTCGTTTACAATCAGGCAACATTGTATCTGGAAGAAAAATCTAGACTTATCCTTTTTACAGATGGTGTTCTTCGCAGTTCTTATGATGAAGTACCAATTAAGACAATTGAAAAATTGAAACAACTTGTCTATAGCGAAAAAGAGGTAACTCATAAAGAGTTTGTTAAAAAAATGTTTGCAGAAGAGGTACTGTCGGGGGAGCATAAGCTTCTTAAGCAAATTGGCAATGCCTCAGGAAAAGATGATACAACAATAGTCTTATGTGATGTACTAAAACCAAGGCCATCTGACAACCTTGCAGAAATTGTTATCAGGAATAACGTTCGCAATCTGGCTGAAGTGAGAGAATTTTCCTATGCCGTTTTAGATATTGCAGGCATGGAAAGAGGTCGCAGTTTTGATCTGGTATATTCGATTGATGAAGCAGTCCTCAACTCGATTATTCATGCCTATGATGGTGAAGACGAAAAAAGATTCATTACTATTTCTTTTAAAAAACCTGAAGATGGTGACTTTATTGAAGTTGAGATTATTGACAATGGTAAGGGTTTGAACCCATCTATACTCAATAAGCAGAAAATGATTCTTAAAAACAACCTCCTTGTAGGTAAAGGACGGGGACTTGTAATGATCGATTCTCTTGTAGATGATTTGATCATTAGAAAAAGTACTTCTGGTGGAACATCCTTACTATTGAAAAAAAGTCTGGAGTAAAACCATTGGTTAATATTTGTATCATGACATATGGATGCCAGATGAATGAATCTGACAGTTTAACGTTAGAGCAACAACTTGCAGCAAATGGTTTCGGGCTTGTTGATAATGTAAAGACAGCAGATGCAGTAATCCTCAATACCTGTTCAGTAAGGCGAAAAGCTGAAGAGAGAATATTTGGTCAACTAGGGCATTTAAAATCAGAAAAGTCAAATAGAGAAGGTAAATTTGCCATTGGAGTAATCGGCTGTATGGCTGAAGGAGCCCGCGAAGAATTAATAAAACGGGCACCATACATAGATTTTTGCCTGTCACCAGATGAAACAGATTCTGTATTAAACGAATTGCTCACTATTTTTTCTATTGATGCAAACAATATCGAAGCCAACCTGCAAACCAGTTTACCTGGCGACCCATTTCCTTTTAAGCGATACATCCCAATAATGCGTGGTTGTAACAACTTTTGCACCTACTGTATTGTTCCATTTGTCAGAGGAAGAGAAAAAAGTGTCCCGATTAAAGGAATCAAAGAGAAGCTCACTAGATTTATAGATAAGGGTGTAATGGAAGTCACACTTCTTGGACAAAATGTTAATTCTTATGATAGTGATAAAGTGAACTTTCCGGTGCTACTGTCAAAGTTGTGTGAACAGGCACCACAAATTGGCTTCCGATTTATGACATCCCATCCTAAAGATATCTCCAACGAGTTAATTGATGTAATGGCTTCATATGATAATGTACTTCCTCACCTCCATCTTCCGATGCAATCCGGGTCAAGTGCTGTATTAAAAACAATGAACAGAAAATACACTGCAGAACATTACCTTGGAAGAATCCAAAGACTTAGGGATAAAATTCCTGGAATTGCCATTACAACTGATATTATTTGCGGTTTTCCAGGTGAAACAGACGCTCAATTTGAAGAAACTCTGAATATGTGCAAAACCATTCGATTCGATTCAGCCTTTATGTTTTATTATTCAGTAAGAGAAGGCACTGCTGCTGCTGACTTCCCCGGCCTCCTTCCAAAAAATGAAAGAAAAACCCGATTACAGTCTCTAATTAAAATTCAACAAAAAATATCGAAAGAAGTAAACTGCCGTCATTTAGATGAAGAACTGATTGTTATAGCAGAGCAGGTTAGTCGTCGTGATTCTAAGGTTATTGCTGGACGTACAGGTCACAATAAAACCATTCTTTTTCCTGGCGAAACAAGTTGTATTGGACAAAGACTAAAGATTAAATGCACCAAAACAGATACGTGGACCCTTTTCGGTGAAAAAATTACCGATTAATCAGCAATCAGCAATCAGCATATTTTACAAAATCTTCTTTTCATTGATAGTTATACGCCCTGTTTTTGTATTAAACAGAACCTTACGACCTTGTTTCCCGCCTGTATCCTGTGCCACAACAGGAATTGAGAGTTTTGTAAGAATTTCCCGAGCACCTTGCACATTACTTTCAGGAACATTATTTTGACTGGAAATAGCTAAAATAGATGCCCCTCCCACTATCTTAGCTACAATATTGCAACGATTACCGTCTCTGTTTTCAATCCTTCTGACTAGTTCAGGAATTGCCAGATTGCCATATTTGCCAATGACTTCGATAGCTTTAAATCTTGAAGCATCTTTAAATTTTGCGAGCAAAAAATGATTCATTCCGCCTATTTGCTTCACATGATCGTAAAGACATACAGCAACACAGGAACCTAGGACTGTTTGAATAAACTCACCTGTTGAAGACACGTAAAGTTTTCCTGATTTTAAAAAGTATGGTTTTGCAATCACTTTAAACCTAAACCTCTTACCTGTCTTCCTGAAGAAGCATAATTGCTCTAATTGCAGCCAGTACCCTATCTGCCCTGAGTGGTTTGACAATATAATCTCTTGCACCAAGACCAATTGCCTTAGTCAGCCTTTTTTCCTGACCGAGAGACGAACACATAACAACATTTGACTGAGGATCAATTCGTCGAATTTCCTGCAATGCTTGAATACCATCAATGCCGGGCATTATTATATCCATCATTACGATCATAGGTTTATGCTTGTTGTATAGTTCAATGGCCTCTTCCCCATTGCTTGCTTCTGCAACAACAATGAAACCTTCCGGTTCAAGGATTCTACGCATCACAACTCTTGTATAACTTGTATCATCAACAATCAACACTGTTTTATCTGTGCTTTTCATTTACTACTCCAGAAAACTTCTATTTGAATGTTTCACAATTTCTGCAAGCGACTCAGGTTCAAAAATAGCCAGTAAATACAATGCCATAGGTTTACTATCCCGCATAAGAGCTGATTCAGCAACGAAAATTTGGTCACCTATTGAAGCATATTTTATTTGTATAATATCCATTATAGCAGCAGTCATATCTTTTGCATCAACTGGTACAGTAGGTAAGACTTCCATATCTGTTATTGCAGCAATAGAATTTAAAAATGCAGAACCAAGGATATTACCTGTTTCACGTAAGGCACTTTGTCTGTTCTCTTCAATTTCTTCAGCAGATAACTGGTAATTGCCAAAGAGTATAGAGACAAGTTCATCAGCCGATTTTTCAGGTAAAATCAAAAGTATTTCACCTTTACACTTACCTGTAATTTCAAGCATAACTACGGACACGATCTGTTCAGGGTTACCAATAAGATCTGGAATGTCTTCAAGAGGAACCTGTTGAAAGTTCATATTAGAGAGGTGAAAATTATCACCTGACATAATAGTTAAATCCTCTGCAGCTTTTTGCGAGCTCATTTTCCATACTTTATTAAGAACGGCAACAGCTTCTTTACATAGTTTGTTGTTCTCTGAACTCAAAGCACATGTTCCTTCCTGAACATTGAATGTCCTTTAAAACTAAGAGGGACGTCTATCCCATGGAGTGTTTCCGAATGACCTAGAAACAAATATCCACCTTCATTTAATTTATCATAAAAATTCTTTATAATATTGATCTTATAATCTTTTCTCATATAAATCAGTACATTTCTGCAAAAAATAATATCAAAGGTTTCTTCAGGCCATGTATCAAGCGTTGTAAGATTAGCTTCTTTAAAGGATACACAGCTTTTTACCGTACTAACAAGTGTTAATTTAGTATTTGAATTTTCATTTTTTTTGTCCATAAAATATTTATCAACAATAGACTGTCTGACTTCTTTCATCTTTTGAGGAGCATATGAGGCAATTCTTGCTTTTTTCAAAATTTTACTATCAATATCTGTAGCAGTAATGGAAAGAGCACTTAAATTTACAGCAGGTTTTGCCTCAAGACAATTTATTGCAATTGAATATGCCTCTTCCCCTGACGAACAACCGGCAGACCATATTTTAAGTTTTCTCTTACTGGTCAAAGAATTGATTTTACTTAATTCAGGCACAACTTCATTCTTTAGAAGTTCCATTTGCTTTGGATTTCTAAAAAATGATGTTTTATTGGTTGTAATTGAACAAACCAATTCATGAAGATCACGACGTTCGCTATTGTTAACAAGCCATTTATAATAATCACCATAGCTTGAAAGTTCTTTGGCAATAAGCACTGGACGAAGCCGGTTTTTAATGAGTTCCCGTTTTGCAGGATTGAGTAAAATACCCGTTTCCCGGACAATCAACTTCTGCAAATCTGTGAACTCATTGTCACTGATTTCTAAAGCGAAATAATCTATTGTATTCTTTTCCTTCATTAAACCAGTCTACCACAGTTTTGCAAGCATTTTAAAGTGTACATTTTCATTCATTGGCTTTACTGCCTCAAATTTTATTTAACCAAAGGAGCACAATTAAGTTTTTGTTTGAAGAAATTTATGCCGATAGCAGGTTATAAGTATTTTTTGTCTACAAAAGGAGTATTGAGTATGGAAATGTCTACTGCCATTGAAGGATTAGAATCTTATGATGTTGAACTTACAAGGAAATCTCTTAAGTTCCTTATACAAAGTGGTTCTGACACTGCAATAAAGTACATTATGCCTCTTACCATACATCCAGATGTAGCCATCAGATATATAGCAAAAAAAGCGGTAAAATTAATTCGCTCTAAACCTTCAAGAGCGCAGGTTGAAACTATGCAATCCATCCAGAATATAGAAACGACCAAAACTTCACAGCCAGCAAAACCATTAACATCAACGCTGCCAATGGAGACAACAAAACCTGTCGCAACTAAGCAAGCAACAAAATCAACGACAATTCCAGGGATTCCACACTTAAAATCCAATACTGTGCCACAATATAGGCGAAGCTTTATAACAATCTAAGATACAACGGGGAAAAAGCTGGAGTTACAAAATTCTATGAAGAACTACTGGCTGAAAATACAAGCTACAGAGAGATTCTGTCCTGTTGTTCAATTCGTGTTATTGAAAAACAATGACTTGCAGTAAAGGTACATTCCTGGAAATTAACAGATGTTATATTCAATCGCTATGTTCCCAAGGCTGGTGATTACCGTGTTAAGACAAGGCGTGGTGGAAATCATGTTGATGTCTTTATTTCATGGGATAAGGAAAAACAGGAATGCTATGTCATTGGCGGGAATGTTGGCGACAGGGTCATGGTCAGGAAGATGACCATTAAGAGAATGATTGCCGATGGCACTACTCATATCACTGAGGTAAAGGGCTTTCACCGCTATATCCCGTGATAGAGGCTACCTGTTCGTTATATACATTATGTAGGGTTTCATTGTTGAGACGAGAATTACCCGGATGTAGAAAATCACTTAGGAGCTCTGGAAGCGTCTGAATTAAAAACCTCTATTTTGCCTTTCTTAATACAAATTGATAAATAAATTTAATCATTTTGTTATGTTTCAATCACCTTTTGCCGATAAATCTAAGGAATAGGCTACAGAATGTCTCTGTAAACCGTAACTTTTGTTTATCAAACCTACAAAAGAGGAATGAAAATATAGTGAATTGTCAAAGTAGAGCAAATGCAGGAAGAAAATTTCTTATAGTTATTCTCTTCCTTTCTCTTCTTCTATTTTCAGCAACAATTGTTGAAGCTGCCTTAGATTCAGGATCAGCCAACCCATTCACTGATGTCCCTAAAGGACACTGGTCAATAAAAGCTATTGATAAACTGGTTTCTGAAGGGCTCATTGAAGGTTTCCCTGATGGTACCTTTAAAGGGGCAAAAGTTATAACAAGATACGACCTTGCTCTTTATCTTGCCCGTATTCTTGCAAAAGTTGATGAAATGAAAGCTGCCGGTGCCTCTGTTTCTCCTGAAGATACAGTAACAATCTCCAGACTAACAAATGAATACAAGGCAGAACTTGATCTACTTGGCATAAAAGTTGACCAGATAGAAAAGCGTCTTTTAGATGTAGAGCTAAAAACTGAAAAACTTGATAAAGATTTATCCAATATCCGAATTGAAGGATTTTACAAAGCAGAACAGGTTTTTGTTGATGAGCCTATAGATTTTGTAGGTTACCCCTACATGCCTTATTGGGGAGACAATCCAAATCACCACTACGAAAGAACGGGGCTAAATCAGGATTCAGGATTACAAAACCTTAGACAGCAGATTTATCTTCGATTCATTGCGTCACCTTATATTGGCGGAGAAAGAAAGCGAGATATTGAGACCTTTGTTGAACTTAAAGGTGTACTATCAGGTAACAACGATGCCCGTCTTGATTACCGATTCAGCGACCCACCAATTGCCGGTGATGAAATCGATGATTTTGCCACAGGTATTATTGATGAAAAGAAAGTCTCAGTAAACCAGGCTCACATGAAAATTCATTCAAAGAGAATGGATATTAGAATTTTTGCAAATGAATCAATTACAGATATTAATGATCCTGCAAATTTGCTTTCAGGCACAGCATTTAGAACATGGAGAGCTGACTGGTCTAAAGCTTTCAGCTTTGATCAGGGAATAGAATTTGATGGTGCATTCAAGAAATTCTCATATTTTGGAAGTATACTAAAAGATATTGGGCTAAGTGGAGATGACGGAAATAACCACGAAGATTTAACAGAAGACTTTGACCCCACCCACAGTTACGATAAAGATGTTTTCAGCAGTCGATTGACTTATGACATGTTTAAAGACGATAGTGGCGACAGCAAAAATAATCTACTTATTGGTGGTACCTATGTTGAAACAATCTGGGATTATGATGAAGAATTCCAGTTCAACAAAGTTCTTGGCTGGGATGTAGCCTTAGCTCATGAATCAGATCACATTTTTGAGCTTACGATTAACCCGATGGTAAGCCATGGTCGTAAAGAAGACGAAAGCAAAGGCGTTCCAATTCATGATACTGCTTTAATGGTTGATGCAACTTACGAGTACAAAAAACTTCTGGCAACATTTAAAGCCTATCGTTTCGGACGGGACTTTCAGACAGGCCCTGCTGACAGACCGTGGATTGATACAGGCATTAACTCAAACTTCAGACATAAAAATGTTATTGGCGAACGCCTTACAAGAACACAGTTAAAGTTTGATTTGGGAGATTCATTCATTCAGGGAGTTGATGATTTAACCCTTACCGCCCTTTACGAAACAAAATCATTTGAAAAAGATCCTGATGAGCCCGATGAAGACAGCGATGGTGTTACCGGTACTCTTGCATACTTCCAGGCTCTTGCTGATTTAAGTGACAAAACCTACGTAGAGTGGAAAACAGAACATCAAAAAGATGTACTGGCAGGTGAACAGGGTGCGTGGACTCATGACCTTAAAGTTGATGTCAAAGTTGTTGAAGATACCAGTATTGTTGGTGAAATTGGCTTAATGGATGATCCTGACAGACCTGATGATTTCGGAAAGTCTTTTGATCTTAATCGCGGAAAAATAAGTGTGAATTCACAAATAAATAAATGGCTTTTTCTTAATGGTTACATAGAACATTACAAAAACAAAAAAGACCATTCAAGAAACTACTATAACGGTCTTGATCAAGACTCATTCGGCGGGGAAATGACCATTAACTACAAAGACGATCTTACCCTTAAAGGCTGGGCTGATAGAACGGAAGTAGAATCAACACTTGATCCAACAGCTGATGGAACTTTTGATACTGTTGTAGGCGAATTTGGATACAACTTTACAAGAGCTTTAAAAATGCGCTGGGTTCATGGTTTCAAAGATTCAAAGTATGTAAGAGATGATAATGACTTCGTTATAAATGACTTTATGGAAGTTCTTTACAGACCAACTGAAGATACAGAATTCCGCTTTACCTACGGGTATGACTATGAAAATCCCCGTGATGGCTGGGATAATGGTGTTCTTGAGTTCTGGCGGACAGAAAAAGTATATCGCATTGCAGCGCAGACAGACTTTTAGGAGCTTTGAAGTGAACTT
>Ga0164315_10004815_pt1 | contig 10509 bp, 11 predicted proteins | sample GuaBasSedimGuay6_FD_113737 | JGI IMG/M metagenome (GOLD analysis project Ga0164315, IMG submission 113737) | Subseafloor sediment microbial communities from Guaymas Basin, Gulf of California, Mexico - Guay6, Core 4569-2, 0-3 cm | ecosystem: Environmental > Aquatic > Marine > Hydrothermal vents...
GGGGCACGCCGGAGGCATGCCGCACCCGGGAGCGCACGCCTCCGGCGTGCCTCTGTGACTCACCTGTCACGATCATTGCGGACGGGCACTACACGGATTGGAGATAAGAAAAGGATTTTTTTGTCCTCGTTCCCACGCTTCGCGTCCTGTAAGCTGTCGGCCTGTCCGGGGTGACCCGGAAGGCTCCCCCATCGGAAGGTGGGCAGGATCGCCTGCCCCGTGTGCAGCACTCGGGCGCAGGGACAATAGGTGTCCCGGCTGCATTCCCACGCAAATCTGTCCTGAGCTTGCCGATGGAGCGTGGGAACGAGATACTACGCGTTAAAATAGCCGGCAAATCCCCGGATGCTGTTGTAAAAAAAGCCCTTTTCCCGTTTCTGCACATCAGGTTCCAAGTGATGCCACCCCGCGAGCAGCGGGTCTTTTTCCAGCAGAACCGCCATGCACTGATCCAGAAAATCCGGCTCATCCTGGCGTGTCATCTGCGTCTGAATCACCTCGGCCCATCTGAACAACTGGTTTTTATGGCTTTCAAGAATCTCCGGGGTTTTTTGGCTCACCCCGAAATGCCCGAAACAAATCAGAGTGTGGGGGACGGTCAGCAGGGTGTCAATGCTTTGGACACTGGTTTCCAGGAAAAACCGGGGCGGAGTGGCCGGCCTCAGATAGAAACCGCGGTCCGGGAGTTCAGCGTAAACCCCGCTGGCCTCTCCTGCAAAAAGATAGTCCCCGAACAGATAGCTGACATGGTGGGGCGCGTGTCCTGGCGTGAGAAAAGGCCGGATGCCATGCTCGCTAAACCCGGCCGCATCGTGAAGCTGTTCCACGGGAACCGGCAGAATAGGACCGTAGGCCCTGGCCGTGTCCCCCAGGGTTTTAAGGCTCCCCTCCCACAGCCGGGACGGGTCTGCCACATGCCGGATGCCTGATCCGTGGCAGACCACAGGGGTATCCGGGAACCGGGAAATGAAATCGCCGATTCCCCCTGCATGATCAATATGGATATGGGTCAGAAGGATGGTGTCGAGACTTTCCACATCCGACTGGTTCAGTGCCTTGAAAAGCCTGGGAATCGTGGCCGCAGGGCCGACATCCACCAGAAAGGTTTTCTCGCCTTTGTACAACCACGAGCCGATAAAAGACCTGAATCCCGGTAAATTCTGATCCAGCGGAATCAGCCAGAGATTCGGAGCGACTTTCCGCACGTTGACTTTCTGCATGTTGAATCAGCCTCCTTAGAAGTGGGAAGCGGGGTTAGCCCAGCCCCATCTGTTCCTCAATTTTCCTGATCTGTGAAAGGAGGGCCTCTCTTTCCTCATCATCCAGTTCATCTTTTTCCAGACGCAGCTTCAGCCCCAACAACATCATCTCTGCCCGATAGTCCGTACAAGTATATTCCATTGTTTTTCTCTTGTTCATATGTTTATCATCACAGTCCTTTTTCTGCCCGTTCAGCCTTGAAAAATTCCAAACAGTTTTGGCGAATTTTTGCAAATCTCAAGAGAATGTCCCTCACAGAAATATCTCAGTTTACCGGAGATCAGCATTTTTCAGCCTTTGATCTTTTGCAGGGACTCTTTGTAAACACGGTAAAACGCGTCGTTGTCCTTGAGACTCCGTTTGAGAAGTTTCTCCGCCTCATTCAAATCCTTCATGTTGATCAGCACATTGACGCTCTTATTGAATGCCATCATGTTGTCCATTGAGTTGAAACGGGTGGTGATCAGCGTGATGAACACGTTCCGCCGAACCACCATGGGAAGCTGCTCCAAATGTTTGAGTACATGATTCATATCCGGATCCCGGGTCCCGAAACGCTCATTCAGCACCACCACATCAAAGTCGCGAAGACGCATCTGTCGGAGTGCGTCCCGAGGGTTCGGAGATTCCATGATATGGTATTCCAGATTTTCCAAGGCTGTTTTGATCTTTTCACGGGCTTTTGCATCTGACTCGCACAGTATGGCGATTTTTGCGCCATCTTCCAGCATATCAAAGGGATTGGCATCATCATCATCCATATCCGGTTTCGCGGCCGCGGGTTTTTCGGGCGGTGGCGCAGCTTTCCCTGGCTTTTTGGACGGCGCTGGTTTGGCCGGTCTTCCTGCCGGGCTTTTGGAAGATGCGGACGCACCTGACTTGTTTTCAACGGAAATTTTGTTTTTGCATTTGGGACAGGCAATGGCGAAAACCTGGCCCTTGGGAATTTTCTGAATTTTCTTGTCAGGGATCTTGATCTTGGTATCGCATTTGTCGCATACGACATCCATCATTCATTCTCCTTAAATATCCATTTCCAAATTTTCAATATCTGTGGTGGCTTCACCCCGGTTGCTCTTCACCCTGTCAACGCCCCGCCCCACAATGCCTTTGCGGGAACAATACGACATAGCGGTTTCCTCGGTGATGAGGCCCTTTTCATACAGCTCAATCATATTGTCATCAAAGGTGATCATGCCAAAGGGCTTGCTGTCGTTCTGAATCTCATAGTAGGTCTTTCCCTCGGATTCGCCGTTCAGTATGGTTTCCCGGATTCGCATGTTGCTCCCCAGGATGTCAAAGGCAGCCACACGACCGCCGCCCACTTTGGGAAGGAGTCGCTGGCACACAATCCAGCGCACCGTACCAGCCAGACGGATGCGAATCTGTTTTTCCTCCTCAATGCTGAACATTCCCAGGATACGGTCAATGCTCTGCCCCGCGTCCACGGTGTGAATCGTGCTGACCACCAGATGCCCTGTTTCCGCGGCACTGAGACCGATCTCAACGGTTTCCCTGTCCCGCATTTCTCCCACCAGGATGACCTTCGGGCCTTGACGCAGGGCCGCCTTGAGGCCGCTGGAAAAGGTGTCAAAATCGTTCCCCATTTCCCGCTGATTAAAGGTGGCTTTCTTATGGGGATGCGAGAATTCCACAGGGTCTTCCAAAGTGACCACATGCACGGCATTGGTCTCATTGATCTCGTTGAGCATGGCGGCCAGGGAGGTGGATTTTCCGCTTCCGGTGGATCCCGTGACCAGGATCACCCCGTTTTTCTCCTTTGCCATTTTCAGAAAGGCTTCAGGAAGATTCAGATCCTTGCAGGTGGGAATCTTAGTTGAAAGCTGCCGAAGGACAATGGAGTACATGCTCCGCTGTGCAAAGATATTCACCCTGAAACGCGCCTTGCCAGGCAGTGCATATGCCAAGTCGCATGAGCCTTCTTTCAGAAGGGTTTCTGTGAGGCGGCGATCCCCGTTGATCAGATTCAGCGAAAAAATCTCGGTCTGAAACGGGGTCAGTTCGCTGAAGGGCGGATCCAGATCAACCCCGACCAACTGGCCTGCGCTCTCCACCTGGAAAGGCTTCCCCACGGTAATATTCAAATCAGACACACTGCTGTAAGCATCCAGCATCCGGGTAAGGATGAAATCAATTTCCTGTTTTCTCATAACAAGCCTCCGAAGTGAGAAATGGAATTTCCAACTTCTGATCTGCCATTCTCAATAAATTAGTCCAGCACGTCGGGCGGTTCTTTCAGGTATGGGACAAACCTGGCTTTCTCAATGGATTTCTGATAGGCTTCTTCCGGATAGAGCCATCCCTTGTCCAACATTTCCTGGATGTGGTCGTCCAGAAGCTGCATTCCGTACTGTTTCCCTGTCTGTATGGCCGAGTTGATCTGATAGGTCTTGTTCTCACGGATCAGGTTTCGCACCGCTGGAATGGCGATCAGTATCTCCTGGGCACAGCAGCGTCCTTTTGGCTTCTTCTTGAAGAGGTTCTGTGCCACCACCGCCCGAATGCCGTCCGCCAGGGTGGAGCGCATCTGATCTTGCTGATTTGCAGGAAACACTTCGATGACGCGGTCCACGGTTTTGGCCGCACTGCTGGTGTGAAGGGTTCCGAAGACCAGATGCCCTGTGGACGCGGCTTCCACCGCCAGGGCAATGGTTTCCAAATCCCGCATCTCGCCGACCAGAATGATATCCGGATCCTCCCGGAGCGCACCTTTGAGCGCGGCGGAAAAGGATTTTGTGTGGGTTCCCACCTCCCGGTGATTCACAATGCAGCCCTGGCTTTTGTGTACAAATTCCACGGGATCCTCAACCGTGAGGATGTGATCTTTCCGCTGCTTGTTCGCGATGTCCAGGATCGCTGCCATAGTGGTGGACTTCCCGCTTCCTGTGGGGCCTGTGACCAGGACCAGTCCCCGTGGGAGCATTGCCAGCTTTCTCAGCACCGTTGGCAGTCCCAGCTGATCTGCGGTCAGTATTGTGCTTGGGATTTCCCTGAAAACCGCGGCGCATCCCCATTTCTGCATGAAAAAATTGGCCCGGTATCTGGCAAGCCCCGGTATTTCATACCCAAAATCAACATCGCCGGTTTCCTCAAAAATCTTTACCTTGTCCTCCGGGGCAATTTCATAGAGCATGGCCTTGAGTTCATCATTTTCCAGCGTTTTGTATTTGACCCGCTCCAGGTCTCCTCGCAGTCTGAGTGCAGGAGGCTGCCCTGAGACAAGATGAAGGTCCGAAGCCCCCTGATCGTTCATCAGTTTAAAAAATGCATCAATTTTTGCCATCAGCCACCCTCACTTTTGAATATCAGCAGATCAGAAAAGTTCGTAGTTCCGCCTTCAGGCGGTCTGCCCCGGGCAGTTTGGGTCTCTGCTTCCACAGAAGCCGCCTGATCGCTGAACGACGAACCATATCCGGATTTTTCCGTTATTTTTGATCTGCTGAATATTGGGAACTTGAAATTCAGCACCAGATTCAGACACAGAATGACGCGGAGAAGGCACTGAGTGACCGGACATTCTGTAGTTCTATGCCCTAAGAAAGCTACATCAGCCTTGCAGCCAGGCTGTAAAGGCTGCCCACAAGCAAATTGTTCAGAAAGGTGATTGCCACAAGAACAAGAATCACTGTGAAATCAATCCCTCCGAAAACCAGGGGGATTGCTTTTCGCACCTGGGACAATAAGGGTTCTGTGACATTATGAATAAAACGGACAATCGGATTATAAGGATCGGGATTCACCCATGATAACAGGGCACGGGCCACAATAATCAGCATATAGATATTCAGAATCATCTCAAGAACCACTGCAATCGCCTTTATCAAATGACCAAAAACAAACATAATCGTCAACCCTTTTTATTTTCTTGATTTTTCATAATAAAAAATTATAAGTTTTCCAGATGCCCTTGTCGGAAGAATCTTGGCCTGGTGGCCATGTTTAACCCAATATTTATTCTTGATTTTAAAAAATAAGTCAAGATTTTTCACGTCTGCCCGACGTGCATCTTTGAAACAAAGCGCACAACAAAGGAGGTAAAATGGAAAATTCCAATAAAAAGATAGGGTTTATCGGTTCAGGAAATATGGGGGAGGCTTTTGTAGGCTCGCTGATTCAGGCGGAAATTTTTTCCCCTTCCATGATATATGTGACGGACATCAGCGAGGATCGCCTTGCGCTGATGCGTGAGACTTACGGGATTCACACCATGACGGACAATGCGGAGCTTTTTTCCACATGTGACATTGTGGTCTTCGCTATCAAGCCCCAGCAGATGGACGCGTTGCTCTCGGAAATCGCAGGGGGGGCGGATTATGGTGTGCCCGAGCGAAAGCTCCTGATCTCCATTGCAGCGGGAATCCCCATCCGAAAGTTTGAGGACACACTTTACGCGCCGCTGGATGAGGCCACAAGGAAGCGCCTGCCCATCGTCCGGGTGATGCCAAACACCCCCGCGCTGGTTCTGGAGGGCATGTCTGGCATGAGCGCGAATCCCTCTGCCACATCCGAGGATATCACTCTTTGCAAAACCATTCTGGAAGCAGTGGGGCAGGTCATTGAATTTAAGGAGGATGATCTGGACGCGGTCACCGGGGTGTCAGGTTCTGGCCCGGCCTATGTGTTTTATCTGGCAGAATCCATGATTGAGGCGGGGATCAATGTGGGGCTTGCCCCGGATGATGCCAAAGCTCTGACCCTCACCACCATAAAGGGGGCATTGAAGCTCATGGAGGAGCGGGATGAGTCTCCCGAGAAACTGCGCCGGAAAGTCACCTCTCCGGGCGGGACCACAGAGGCGGCCCTGAAAGTCCTGGAAGGTAACGGTGTCAGAGGGCACATTGTGGATGCCATTGCCGCGGCCACCCACCGCTCAAAGGAACTCAGCAAGTCCTGAGAGGATGAGGATTGGAGAGGATGCGCCATCAACAGTGCCCCTGCAAATGCCCCTACGATTTTCCACTGGCCATAATTAACACGAATGCCTTGTCAAATTTGAAACAGTGAACTGAAAATGCTCAGGGCACTCGGCCTCCCCCTTTTTTAAAGGGGGACTGAGGGGGATTTTTCCGGCAGCGTCGCCCAAAATCCCCGCCCCCCCCTTACGAAAGGCAGGGCTGTCAAGTTCTTACCGGGACAGCGTCAGTTCCGTTTTTCTTAATCTCATGGGAAATCATGAGACGGACTTCTGGCCACGGAAAACACGGAACATATTTTTTTTCCGTGTTTTCCATGCCCGGGATTCTGTCAGCGGCCTCTTTGTCTCTCCGCTGCTCTGCGGGAGACAGAATATTTTCTCGCAGAGCCGCGGAGGCGCGGAGATAAGAACGCAGAGGTTCTTATTTTTAAGCAGAGAACTTAACAGCCCTGCTTTACGAAAGGGGGAAGAGACAAGTGGAAAAGCAACTCATAAAATCAGAGATGAGAAAGCGCTAACTTGCAATTTCAATAATATTTTAGTAGGAGAATACGCCGATGACGCGAAGACGCGTGAGAGTATTTTTCTGAACGGGGTCTCTTGTCAGCGAACATCTGCATTTAACTCAGAACAGGAGGAGGATATAATGAAAAAATCTGTTGGAGCAAAAACACTGATTTACCCGGCACCGGTTTGGATCGTGGGAACCTATGACCCGGAAGGAAAACCCAATGTGATGACCGCCGCATGGGGGGGAATTTGCTGCTCCAGTCCCCCTTGTGTCAACGTTTCCCTCAGAAAAGCCACCTATTCATATGGGAACATTGTGGCACGGGAAGCCTTCACTTTAAGCGTTCCCTCGGAGCAATATGCCAAAGAGGCGGATTACTTCGGCATTGCAACAGGGAAAAACACGGACAAATTTTCCGCCACCGGCCTCACCCCGGTCAGAAGCGAGCATGTTGACGCACCTTATATCGCGGAGTTTCCGCTGATTCTGGAATGCAAGCTGTGCCATACCCTTGAGATCGGATTTCACACCCTTTTCGTCGGTGAGATCATGGATGTCAAAGCGGATGAGTCTGTGTTCGGGGAAAATGGATATCCTGACATTGAAAAAGTGAAACCCCTGATTTTCAGCCCGGAAGCTCGTGCATATCACGGCGTTGGGAAATATGTCGGGAAAGCCTTTTCCATTGGAAAGGAAATAAGGGGATAAGTTATGCGTGTATATGCTGTAGCGGACATTCATGGCAAGCAGGATAGGATCAGACGCATCCGACGCAATGTGTTAAAATTCAGACCGGATGTGTTGGTGATTGCCGGGGATCTCACTCATTTTACCCAGCCTGCCCGCGTGATTGCCCAGTTAGGTGAGATGCCGGTTCCTCTGCTGGCCATTCGTGGCAACACGGATCTGGCAAGAGTCGAATCCCTGATGGATCGCCATCCGAACATTTCCTCTCTGCATCTGCGGGAGATTCGCATGGCCGGGATCCCTTTTGTGGGCGTAAGCGGCACACTGCCCCTTCCTTTCCGCTCACAGATATGCCTCAGAGAAACGCAGCTCATTGAGAGGCTGGAACCGCTTATCCGAAGAGACTCCTTTCTGATCGCGCATCCTCCGCCCTGGGGGATATTGGACAAAGTGGCTGGCAGGTTTCATGCAGGATGCCAGCACCTCCGGGAACTGATTTTCAGACGCAGGCCGGCGGTGATGATCTGCGGTCACATTCATGAGCAGCCCGGGCTTACATCCCTGGGCAAAACCCTTGTGATCAATTGCAGCATGGGCAGAGCCGGGGAAGGCTCTCTGATTGATCTGGATGAGAAGGGAAAAGCAAAAATTACCATGCTGTAAGCTGCACAGGGGCACAGAAAATATCGCCCCTGCGCGCATGAGAACTGATTTGCCCAGCCCTTAGTATGCTTTGTAGCAAAGGCCTTCCCAGTTGGCAGGTGTGTTCAGGCGTTCCTCAATATTCACCTCAAAAAAATCTGCAAGTGGTCGGAATATCTCAGGATTTTTTTTATTAACCTTCCGAGCAGCGGACAACACTGTTTCCAAAGCATTCTGAGTCAGCTTTCCCAAAGGCTGCCGGCATCCCCCTGAGGGCATTCCCAGAACAGACATCAGTGCTTTGGCTGGCAAGGGATTTCTGGCCCGGAACATCACATCCCCGTAAGAGCTTGTTTCCGTAGTTTTCACCATGATGATTCCAAAAAGCGGTGCCAGCGCGTCTGCAATCTTCTGAGCGGCCTCGGTGTCCCCCTCTGAAAAGAGACGAACCATGTCAGCAACAGCCCCGGGCGCGATGTTTGATGCAACAGAAATGACACCAGATGCCCTCACGCCGGGGTCAGCCATCATTTTGAAAGTCATGCCGTCATCCCCTGAGAGGATGGTGAAATCCGGCACGCAACATTCCCTGGTACGTCTCATGTTTTCAATATTTCCGGTGGCCTCTTTTACCGTGCTGACGTTTTTGAACTCCCTGCTCAGAAAGGCAAGGTCTTCTGGCAGCAACTGGGTCCCCGTCCTCCCCGGAATAATATAAGGGACGACCTGAACATCAGGAAAGGCTTTGGCAACAGGGGCGATGTATTCCCTTCGGATTTCAAGTGAACTTGGGCCATTATAATAGGGATCCACAAGCAGGACAGCATCTGCACCCGCGTCAACCGCATGTTTTGTGGCTTCAATCGCTTCCTTTGTGTTGTTGCTGCCAGTCCCCGCGATACAAAAACACTCCCCTTTTGCCTTTTTTATAACACTTTCAATAAGCGTATTATGCTCATTCCAGGTTAATGAGGGGCTTTCCCCTGTGGTCCCCACAGCCAAAAGCCCGGTGATTCCGTTTTCGATCTGGAAATCCACAAGGCGGGAAAGGCCCTCGTAATCCACGGCCCCATCCGAGAATGGCGTGATAAGCGCAGTATAACTTCCTGTCATGATAAAATATCCCCTTTTTAAAAATTCGGCATCAGGAATTAGAAAACGAAAAAAATCTGATTCATAATCCCTTAAAAAGATAAGTAATACATCAATAAAGACAGTTTGTTATAGTAGAAGATTCATTTTCTGTCAAGCAACTTGTTCCAGCCTCCCGAATTTTCAAGTTCCGGAGAAATCATGGACTGATCACCAATCTGATATTTTAAAAAATTTCTCTTGACTTTTTTCAGAGAAAGACATATATTTGTTATGAAATATAAAGTATGTTGTTTTTTTAAGAAAGCAAGAGTGCCCAAAGGAGGTGATAAGGAGTTTGAATCATTCGTTTATTATGCATAATGAAGTAAAAACGCAACTTTTTCTAAATTCAGGAGGAAGGTAAAATGAAGAAACTTTTAATGCTCACAATTTGTTTTTCAGTCACATTGTTTTTTGCGTCAAATGCCCTTGCGTACACATATTACCCGGACACTTACACGGGGGGGACTGAGGGTACCGCATCCAAGTATTTGTACAACGATGATGACGTGGTGGCCGGAAGTCAGTGGAAGGCAGATAACTGGTTTGATGTCAGAGGAATGGAAGTCGGTATTTCAGACAACACGATGTTCGTCGGTATTGATACGGACTATTATACCAATGTGGCAAATTTTGGAACCGATTATGGCGATCTTTTCATTGATGATCAGATTACTGATACCGAATGGGATTATGTTTTTGATACCAGTGAGGAAAGCCTGTATGACATCAGGGATGCACAGGACAGTATTCGATACTCTGACGATGTGGGGAAGGATAATAAATGGACTTACTCATACTACAGGCACAATGAGGAAGTTCTGATTGATCCCACTGGCCTGACTGCAATCGGAGATGGGACGACCACTGGTTTTACTAATGCCGGGCGGACAGCAGGTGAGTTTCTCTGGATGAGTTTTGACATCACAGGCATGAACCTGAACCCGGATTCTTTCAGCCTTGCTATCCATTGGGCCCAGACCTGTGGAAATGATGTGATTAAGGCGCATGTGTCCACTCCCGAACCCTCGACCATGCTGCTTCTGGGTTTCGGCCTGATTGCCCTTGCGATGCTCAGAAAAAGATTCAGCAGTTAAAAGCTTTATTATAAGTTTTAACGACACCAACATTAAGGCAGAGCTTCTCAGCTCTGCCTTTTTTATTGAGGGGATTGAGGGGCAGGGCTGTTAAATTATAAGTAAATTGTATAATTTTAGCACTGTACAGGACAAAAAATGGTAATACGTTGATATTATTAAAGGCGGCAGCTCCGGCTAAAATAATATGACTACCCGATATTAAATATTATTCAGAATAATGCATAAATTTTTGTCCTGTA
>Ga0164315_10004816_pt1 | contig 10509 bp, 6 predicted proteins | sample GuaBasSedimGuay6_FD_113737 | JGI IMG/M metagenome (GOLD analysis project Ga0164315, IMG submission 113737) | Subseafloor sediment microbial communities from Guaymas Basin, Gulf of California, Mexico - Guay6, Core 4569-2, 0-3 cm | ecosystem: Environmental > Aquatic > Marine > Hydrothermal vents >...
AATTGTTTAAAGAGGTAAACAAGAATGCTTAGATTAATGCGAGATTACGCCACGAGCTGGCTAATAAAAATTATCCTCGGGGCCATCGTGATTGTATTTGTTTTCTGGGGAGTTGGGAGTTTTCGAAACCGAAAATCCAATGTTATTGCGAGTGTCAATGGTGAAGCCATCTCTCTTGAGGAATACCGGTCCACATACAACAACCTGCTGGAACAGATGCGACAAAGGTTTGGCGACAACCTGAACGAAGAGGTGCTGCAGATGCTTCAGTTGGATCAGCAGGCACTGGACCAGTTAATTGAGCAACGACTCCTGATGCAGGAAGTGGCAAGGCTCAATTTCAGGGTAACGGATGAAGAGGTTGTCAGAGTCATCCAAAATATCAGCTCTTTTCAAACCAATGGCGTGTTCGACAGCCGTCTCTATACGACTGTTTTGAACTACAACCGGATGACGCCCGAAGGTTTTGAATCGGCCCAAAAGGCAAGACTGCTTATCGAAAAGCTGCGCACCTATCTTTTCAACAACTTCCAGGTATCGGAAAACGAGCTGAGAGAATATTATGACTGGAAAAACGTAACGGTGTCCATCGATTATGTTCTTTTCGATCCAGGTACATATCAGGAGATCGAGCTGACTGACGAAGTCCTGGAGACGTATTTCAACAGCCATAATGAATCTTACAAGACCGATCCCCTGTTGAAGGTTCAGTATCTTCATTTTGATCCGCAAGACCACAAAGCTGAGGTTCAAATTTCCGCGGAAGACATAGAAATCTATTATTTTGACAATCGAGAAAAATTCGCGACACCAAAAACGGTTGAAGCCAGGCACATCCTCTTCAAGGTAGATGCCGAAGCACCCAAGGAAGCGATTGATGCGGCGAAGGCCAAAGCCGAAGATGTCCTTGGACGGGTTCGAAAAGGAGAAGATTTTGCATCCATGGCCAAACAATACTCCGAAGGGCCATCTAAAGAAAATGGCGGTCAATTAGGTGCTTTTAAGAAAGAAGATATGGTGGCACCATTTTCTGAAAAGGCGTTTTCCATGAAACAGGGCGAGGTGAGCGAGCCGGTGCGAACCCAATTCGGGTGGCATTTGATAAAAGTGGAGAAGGTCAACGAGGCATCGGTCCAGCCCCTGGAAGAAGCTAAAAAGACCATTCGGGCGACCCTTACGGACGATCAGGCAAAAACCCTGGCCTATGACAAGGCAGAGGCGTTTTACGAAACGACCCTGGAGGGGGACCAGCTTGCCGGAGTTGGAAAAGAAATGAGCCTGGAGGTCAAGACCACGGGGCTTTTTTCCATGGTGGGGCCTGAAAAAAACATCAAAAACCGGAAAGCGTTTGCCGATGCGGCCTTCGCTCTTTCCTTGAATCAGATCAGCGAGATACAGGATTTTGATGATGGGTTTTACATTCTTCAGGTCGTTGAATCCATTCCCGGGAAGATACCGGAGCTGGGGTCTGTAAAGGAAGCTGTTACCAGGGACCTGATGAAAGAAAAACAGGCTGCCGTGGCGGAGGAAGAGGCAAAAGCGCTCCTGGCTGTGCTGAAAAGCGGCACAACTGCCGGTAACACCGGATCCGACATGGGAGTTGCCTTTAAAACCACCGACTATTTCAAGCGCAATGACCAGATAAAGGGCATTGGCTGGGAAAGCGAGATTTCCCAGAAGGCCTTTACACTTTCATTGGCTCAACCGCTTTCGGAGGATATTGTCAGGGGGAAAAACGGGTTCTATGTTATTCGTCTCAAAGATCGAAGATTACCGGATCCGCAGGGATTTGATAAAGAAAAGAAACTGCTCCAGGAGACCCTGAGCAATCAAAAGAAATTGAAAGCCTTTAATTCATGGCTGTCAGAGATGCGTAAAAAAAGTGAAATTACAATTCAAGAGGGGTTTGAACCGAAATAGCGAGCGTATTCCCCGTAGCTTGTTGCAGGGTTCTTCAATAACACAGCGGCAGTGCCGTTCAGGGATACTGCTTTTAGGTGGATGAGGGATGGGTGACGGTATGGCGAAATCAAAACGTGACACCAGTGCAGAACAATCACATATCATCAAAAAATGCCCCGAATGCTATACCTATATCCCCCTGGATGCTTTAAAATGTCCATCATGCAAAGTAAGGGTCGGTAGAGTCGACAAGCATGGTATGGCCACCAGAAATACGAACTGGGGCAGTTATATCATCTGTATTCTTGCCTGGGTGGCATTTGTGATTTACATATGGTTCGCTTTTTTTCGAGCGTGATAATGGCAAACCTTACCCAAAAAGATAAAGCTTTTCTGGTGCGGCTGGCCCGATCCGTTATCGAGGCGGCGCTGGACACGGGTCAAAAAGAAGCCCTGCCGGATGATGTCTCGGAAGCGGTAATGAAAAAAGGTGGCTGCTTTGTGACGCTTCACAAAAAAGGCGCCTTGAGGGGCTGTATCGGGACCATCGAACCGGTGCAATCCCTGGTAAAAGGCGTGGAAGAAAATGCCATCAATGCCGCCTTCAAGGATCCACGGTTTTCGTCCCTGCGTATCGAAGAGCTTCCAGAAATCGATCTGGAAGTCAGTGTCCTCACCGTACCCCAAAAGCTGATATTTAAAGATTCTGAAGACCTCAAGCGTCAGCTAAGGCCCGGCATTCATGGGGTAATCCTGTCCAGCGGCTGGCGGAGTTCCACATTTTTGCCCCAGGTCTGGGATCAACTCCCCGACCCGGAACTTTTTTTAAGGCACCTGTGCGAAAAAGCGGGTCTGCACGGAGACTGCTGGCAGGATCCGGAAACGGAGATCGAGGTGTATGAAGCTGTTTATTTCTCTGAATAAAATCGCTGGGCAATTTTATGGTTTGTTGGGTTACTTGGGTTTATTGTGTTTATTGAGTTGCGGACGGTTATTGGTCGACCTCAATAGCCAGCTACCCTGAACGGAGAACAACCCTATAAACACAACAAACTCAACAAACACAATGAACAGATAGTCCCTCGGCCCATTAGTGGCTTTTTAGCAGTTTAGGCTGTAGGCTGTTAGGTGCCCTTCGCTGATAGCTGTCAGCCACCCTCCGACCCTTGTATCCCCCTCGACCCCTTGAACCCTTCAGTTAATACACTGTCTCCCTCGCCAATACATCCAGAGGAATTCCATCGAGAAATCTTGACGGGCGATTCAGAAATGAACCTGATATCCGGTCAAAGAGCTGGCCCGGGTAGGTGATGAACAGGTTTTCTTTTGCCCGTGTTGCAGCCACGTACATCAACCTCAATTCCTCTTCCAACTCTTCCCCCTTGTTGATGGCATGGGCTGAGGGAAATCTGCCGTCCAGCGCCCAGATGATAAAGACCGTATGCCATTCAAGCCCTTTGGCCGAATGGATAGTGGAAAGGGTGAGGCGCTGATCTTCCGGGATTGTCATGGAAAATGTTTCATCCACGGCGGTGGTCGGCGGCTCAATGGCCATATCTGTCAGGAACGATTCCAGGCTTTGGTACCGTTCCATAATGGCCAGCAACTGCTCAAGGTCTCTGGCGCGTTTGGGGTGGTCGTCGTATTTTTTTTTCAGGACCGGCAGGTAGTGGGACAAGACCGCTTCTCCCAGGGTGGATACGGACATCCGGCCAGGATCCATCGCGGCAAGGAGCTTTGCCAGGTCCGCCACCTGTTTTGAAACCCGGTCGCTCAACGCCGCAGTTTGAAGGCCTTTAACGCCATTTCGCTGCTCTTGAATGGCCTTGAAAATATCTTTGGCGCTTTTGGGCCCGATACGATCCAGGAGCAGAAGGATTCGATACCAGCTGATAGTGTCTGCGGCATTGTAAACCACCTTTAAATGAGCCAGGACATCCTTGATATGTGCCGAATCCATAAATTTAAAGCCACCCACCTTGATGAACGGAAAGGCTTCCCTGCTCAGTTCGATTTCGAGATCAAATGAATGAAAGCCTGCCCTGAAAAGGATAGCGATTTCATTCAATCGAACACCCTGCAGAGACAAGTCTTTTATTTTGTCGATTACAAACCTGGATTGACTGTTTTCACTACCGGATCGAACCAGAACCGGCAGATCGTTTCCCTCTATGGTGGAAAAAAGGGTTTTGGTGTATTTCTGGGATGCCCTGTCGATGATGGTGTTGGTAAGGGTTAATACCGGTTGAACACTTCTGTAGTTTTCCTCCAGACGAATGATGGTCGTATCCGGGTATCTGTTCGGAAATGAAAGAATATTTTCGATGGCGGCGCCTCTGAAAGCATAAATACTCTGGGAATCATCACCCACCACCATGATGTTTTGGTGTTGCTGGGTCAAAAGATACAGAATTTCAGCTTGAACCTGGTTGGTGTCCTGGTATTCGTCCACCATAAGGTATTGATACGTGGATGCCAGTCGATCCCGGATGTCTGCATCTTCGCTCAGGAGCCGGTGTAGACAGATGAGAAGGTCGTCATAATCCAGGAGGCTGTGACCGGATTTATATTGCTGATAATCGTTGTGAAGATTCACCATTGCATCCATGTGCTGTTTCAGGTGAGGATGGTCTTCATAGATGATATCATCCACGGATAGAACCTTGTTTACGGAAGCGCTGAAAATGCCGGCAAGCGTTCGATTTTTAGGAAACGAGCGATCTTTCAATCCGGCACCCGATTCCTTTTTGAGGATACTGATCAGATTTTCCATATCCACACGATCGATGATGGTAAAGGCGTTGCTCAGCCCGATACAGGAAGCATATCTACGCAGAACGGCATTGGCAAACGAGTGAAAAGTTCCGCCTGATACGCCTTCGCATCGGTTGTCCTGGAGGTCGGAAGCCCGCTTCAGCATTTCCTGAGAGGCCCTTCGCGTGAACGTCAGCAGCAGAATGGACGCGGGGGGAATACCATCTTGTACCATTCTGGCGACACGGTAGGTCAATGTCCGGGTTTTTCCGCTCCCTGCTCCTGCTATAACGAGAAGGGGACCGTCATTGAATGAAACAGCCTCATACTGGGGCTGATTGAGAACATCTTTATATGCAATCATTGATTTTTGGCTCATAAGGCTTAACTTAATAAAAGTTGTAACAGCTTATAGACGAAGGCATACGCGAATGTCAAAATAAAATCGCTTTGCGATTGCCGATCTTACCGCATCTACGGCGTCAGATGCCATACCGTATAGTTCACTATTCGGTCTTCGCTCTTCGAGCTACGCCCAGACAAGAGCGGAACAGCGTCTTCCTTGTAGCTACGGCAACCTCGACAATCGCTCAATTTAGGAACTAGTGTCCGTCCAGAAATGAGGATTTTTGCGCAAGATCATGGCGTCCAACGCCGATATCGCGGAAAAAGATCATTTGTGGATGGGCACTAACTATAGAACGAGATGCAAGGATGGTCGTATGCGTAAAATAATATTTGCCATTATTTTGTTGGTCGGATTTTTCGGACTATTCGGTCCTTATGATGCCATTACCCTCATGGCAGCACAGCAAAGTGCCATTGCGTTACCACAGTCTGTCTGGCCGCATGAAAAAAGTGATTTGCCATTGGACCCTGAAATGGTTTTCGGCCGGCTCGACAACGGGTTCCGGTATGTGCTGATGCAGAACCAGAACCCCAAGGACCGGGTGAGTGTGCACCTGAACATTCAGGCGGGTTCCGCCAATGAGACAGATAGCCAGCAAGGCCTGGCCCACTTTCTGGAGCACATGCTCTTCAACGGGTCGGAACATTTCAAGCCGGGTGAATTGGTAAAATATTTTCAAAGCATCGGCATGCAATTCGGGGCTGATGCCAACGCCCATACCGGTTTTTTCGAAACTGTGTACGATATCTTTCTGCCGGATGGTCATGAAGAAAATTTTCGAAAAGGCCTTCTTGTGATGCAGGATTATGCCAAAGGGGCGCTGCTCCTGGAATCGGAGATAGAACGGGAACGCAAAATCATTCTGGCGGAAAAACGTCAGAGGGATTCGGCCTCATACCGTACATTTGTTTCGGGACTCATGTTTGAACTGCCCGATGCCCGAATTACCCGACGGCTTCCCATTGGCAAAGAGGAGGTTATCCAGGAGGCAACGCAGGCAGATCTAAAGGCGTACTACGATATGTGGTACCGACCGGAAACGATGATACTGGTGGCTGTGGGTGCTTTTGACATGGACATGGCATCGGCCCTGATTTCGGAATATTTTGCATCCTTTTCCCCTAGAGCGGCGGCAATGCCGGAAATCGAATTTGGCGATGTCCAACACAAAGGTGTTCAGGTGTTTCATCACCATGAAGCGGAAGCCGGAAACACGACGGTGACCATCGAGGTTTTGAGCAAGGAGCCGTTAAGGCCGGATAGTCTGGCGTTCCGTAAAGGGCGTATCAAAAAGCGTATTGCCGACCAGATCGTGCAAAATCGACTGGACGCACGCATCGGCACACCCAAGACTCCCGGTACCTCCGCTGGGATCGGTTCGGGTCTGTTTGTAAAACAGATAGCCTATGCCATGATATCGGCCGACGGCGCTCCCGATGAATGGAAAGCACTTCTGGGATTTTTAGAGCAGAACTTAAGACAAGCCCTGGCCTACGGTTTTTCAGCGTCGGAACTGGAAAGGGTGAAAAAGGATGTTATTTCGAATCTTGAACAGGCAGACAGCCAAAAGGGAACAAGGGACAGTAAGGCACTGGCCCGCCGGATGATGGGGGCGCTCAATTCAAACCGTGTCATGCTTTCACCTACGGATGAAAAGGACCTGATGGTACCTTTTGTGGCATCCCTGACAATTGATGACATAAATCGTGCTTTTCGAGAAACCTGGGCCCAACATCATCGATTGATACAGGTTACCGGGAATGCCGATTTGTCCCAGGAGGGAATTGAACCGGCGTCAGTCATCCTGCAGTCATACCGGGAGAGTATTCAGAAAAGCATCTCACCATTGACGGAAAAGCAGAATATTCATTTCCCGTACCTGCCGGAACCTGTCGGGATGGGCCGTATTATCAAGAAAACAATCCACGATGACCTGAATATCGTCCAGATCGATTTTGAGAATGGATTTCGATTAAATCTCAAAAAGACCGATTACAAGGATGATGAGATACTGGCGACATTGTCTTTCGGGAAAGGAAGGTTCAGCGAACCTCCGGAACTTGCCGGTCTTACCGAACTTGCCATGGCTGTGTTGAATGAAAGTGGACTGGGGTCTCTTGACAGGAACGCCCTCGAAACCGCGCTGGCTGGAAAGCAGAGTCAGGTTGTTTTCGGTATCGATGAGGCCATGTTTATGCTGAATGGGGAATCCATCCCACAGGAATTACCCCTGTTGTTCCAGCTTTTGTATGCGAACATCAAGGACCCCGGTTTCAGGGAAGAGGCATTTGACCTGGTGATGAGCCAGTTCGATAGTCAATATAAAGAGATTTCACACACCCTGGAAGGTGTTATAACCCTTCAGGGTAAAAGATTTCTGGCCGGCGGGGACAGTCGTTTTGGGCTCCCCTCCCATAATGCGTTCAAAAAACTGCGTCTAAATGACGTACGCAACTGGATCGGCAGGGCCCTGTCCGGCTCTGATTATGAACTTTCGGTTGTGGGTGATTTTGATGTCGATAGTGTTATCGAACTGGCCGCTCAATATTTCGGCATGTTGCCGCCCGCAAAAAAGTTTCACCATGAAAGAACCGGCGGCCCTGTTTTCCCCTCAGGGAAGCACCTTCGCGTAGCTGTCGATACCAAAATACCCAATGGACTGGTGTATGTTTCCTATGCCACCGACGACATATGGGATATCCATAAAACCCGTCGACTGAATGTTTTGGCAGATGTGTTTTCGGAAAGGATGCGGATTCAAATTCGGGAAAAGCTTGGAGAGGCTTATTCGCCTTTTGCCTATAACATGGCCAGCCGTATACATGACGGTTTTGGTGTTTTCAATGTCGTTGTCGAGGTCATTCCGGCCAGGGCCCGGTTGGTTGTTGACGAGATTCAAAAAATTGCCGAAGACCTGTCCCTGAGTGAGATATCAACGGACGAGATCAAACGGAGTCTGGGGCCCACTCTGAACAGCATTAAGGATATGCGGCAGCGGAACGGGTACTGGCTGAAAACGGTTCTTGTAGGTTCCAAGCGAAACCCCGAGAAAATCGAATGGAGTCGATCCATCGTCTCCGATTATGCCGGCATTACACCTGAGGACCTGGAAACGCTTTCAAAGCGATTTTTGGTCAATGACAGCGCTGCTTTTATCGAGGCTCTCCCCACCGTTGTGGACTGATTTTCCCTTGACAAAAAAAGGTACACTATGTACTAGATCGCAGGTTATTTTGGCCCATGGTTCCTCCCACCCTATCCAAACCCACGGGCTCAAATAACGTTGCCCTAAAGTGAGCGTTTCAATCTATGGAAATGTTCAATTTAGGTTTGTCTTGAGAGCCTTGCTTCGATGTTTAACCACAGATTCAACGGAGTTTTCATGAGCAAACAAGAGGATCGAACCACTGCGGTCGACGTCAAGGAGACCGAAGGACCCGCCGGACCCGTTATCTTATTTTTTATCATCGGTTTCGCAGTAAGCCTCGTTGTCGGTTGGGGCATCTTCCCAAAACTGTTGTATTCCCAGAAGCACCAGCCAGTTGAATTCAACCATGTTCTCCATCAAGCTGAAGTGAGTGATGGCTGTGAAAGTTGTCACTATTTTCGTGAGGACGGTTCTTTTGCAGGGATTCCGACCCTGGAAAGCTGTATGGAGTGCCATGAAGAGGCACTGGGAGAAAGCGAGGCCGAAGAGAAGCTCATCGAGGAATATGTGACACCGGAGAGAGAAATCCCCTGGCTGGTCTATTCCAGGCAACCCGCCTGTGTTTATTTTCCACATGCCGCCCATGTCCTTACGGCAGAAATGGCCTGTGAAACGTGCCATGGGGATGTAGGAGAATCCGATCACATGAAAGTGTATGAAGAAAACCGTATCACGGGTTACAGCCGCGATCTCTGGGGTAAAAATATGATCGGCCTGAAAAAGAACACATGGGATCGGATGAAAATGGATGATTGCTCAGAGTGCCACGTCAAAGAGAATGTACGCCAGGGGAGTGTCCAAACCGAAAAGGGCGGATGTTTCGTATGCCACAAATAGTTTGCGGTCCATTCGACCTCGTGTGGCAGGGATATCAATTGATGACGATAAAGATTCCTTTTTCAATTTAGGGGAAAATCTATGAAAATTGACAGAAGATGTTTTTTGTCCTTGGTAATCGGCGGCGCAGCCGGAACAGCGTTGACACCGTTGCCCTGGAAAATGACCGACGACAGTTCCATCTGGTCACAGAATTGGCCCTGGACACCTGTCATTGCAAAAGGCGAAACATTTTATGAATCATCTGCGTGCACCCTTTGTCCTGGTGGCTGCGGCATTACCGTACGAATGATCGAAGACAGAACCGTCAAGATTGAAGGTCAGACAGGTCATCCTGTCAATGACGGTGGTGTGTGTGTGCTGGGTCTGTCCGGGCTGCAACTTCTTTACAATCCCAACCGTGTGACCAGACCCATGAAAAGGACCGGCAGCAGGGGCAGCGGCAGATGGGAACCCATCTCCTGGGATGATGCCATTGGCCAAGTTGTGAGCAAGCTGTCCGAATTGAGGGAGAATGGCCAGCCGCAAAAAGTCGGATGTATTTCGGGGAACCGATACGGCACCGTTCCTGAGCTTTTCAAACGCCTGATGACGGCCTACGGATCACCCAACGTAATGACGGTTCCGTCCCTGCAGGACTCCCTCCAACTTACCATGAAAATCATGCACGGGTCCGATGCCATGGTAGGGTACGACCTTGAAAATGCGGATTTTATTTTAAGCTTTGGCAGTGGCCTTATCGAGGGCTGGGGCTCTCCGGTGAGGATGTTCAAGGCCAACAGCGGATGGAAGGAGAGCGGTATCGAAACTGTTCAGATCGAACCGCGTCTGTCTAATACGGCAGCCAAGTCAGATCAATGGATTGCCATCAAGCCTGGAACGGAAGCCGCTTTGGCCATGGGAATCATGCATGTCATGATTAACGATGGCCTTTACGACAGCAATTTTGTCGAACAGCATGCCGGCGGGTTTTCCGGTTGGAAAGCCCTGGTCATGGAAGATTACACACCGGACAAAGTCACGGCAATAACCGGTGTTCCGGCGGCCATGATTCAAAAACTGGCCAAGCAGTTTGCAGGGGCTGCCCGTCCATTGGCAATTTGCGGAAGAGGTCAGGGCGATGAACCGTTTGCCCTGAATGAAACCATGGCGATACATGCTTTGAATGCCCTGGTGGGAAATATCAATCGGCCTGGAGGTGTAGTGGCGGTTCCGAAACCGGATTACATTGATTGGCCTGACGCTGAGATGGACGATGTTGCCGAAAACGGTTTGACAGCCCAACGGATCGATGGTGCCGGCGCCGGTAAATATCCACTGACATCCTCATTGCTGAATCGCCTGCCGGATGCCGAGAGTGCCTATTCACTGGAAGCGCTGTTGGTATCCAATGCAAATC
>Ga0164315_10004817_pt1 | contig 10509 bp, 9 predicted proteins | sample GuaBasSedimGuay6_FD_113737 | JGI IMG/M metagenome (GOLD analysis project Ga0164315, IMG submission 113737) | Subseafloor sediment microbial communities from Guaymas Basin, Gulf of California, Mexico - Guay6, Core 4569-2, 0-3 cm | ecosystem: Environmental > Aquatic > Marine > Hydrothermal vents >...
AAGTTCAGCCGGGAAAATGAGTTCGGCAGACAGGTCATTATACAATAAGGCTAAATCATCGGGCACTGTATTTAATAACAAAACCGATGCTCTAAAATCATTTAAGAGCAAGAACGCTTCAAAATATCCAACAAAGTTCAGCACCAGGCCCGGTACAAGGCCGGATCATATTCCATCCTCCATCACCACAGGCGGTAAAAAATATAATGTCACTTACCGGAATGGCGGATACGGGTATTTAACAGGATCTGTCTGGCGTCCGTACTCTCCATTTGCTGATCCTTTTATGGCTGCAAGACTCATGGCCATGGGCGGGTACTACTACGGCCCAAGACCCGGGCTGTCCTTTATGGCAATTTTAGGTATCGGAATTACCTTATTGCTGCTTGTGAATATGCTGAAGACTTTTGCTGCTCAAGGCACAAGAAAAAAATTTCAATCGTTCAAGTAAACGGAAAAAATAAACATGATGGATGTCTATAATAAAGATTTTTGGAAAGGCATAAATCCTGGTTCAACCATTACCCTTAAGGACAAGCAGTCAATAGAAGATTCCATGGAAAAAGGAAATGGAATGAAGGGGATGGACTATATGGTCAAAGCTGTGTACAGGCTCAAAGAGTTCAACGACCTTGTTGAATGGCACTTTTTTTTGCTTGATGATCCCGGGGAAAGAATATGGGTGATGATAAAAATAGTTCAACAGGAAATCGATCTTAGGGTCTATTTCGAACACCCTCAATTTGAATCTGGAAATAGAAGGGATATGATAGATCTGGGAAATCTCTGGCTGTTCATGGAACCTGACAATCCTGAGGAGTTTCAATTTAATGATCTCAAGTTCTCAGATTTTATAGAGATTGAAGAGGATAATGGTGATATGCTGACTTACCGGCAAAAGGGGTTTAAAGAAATGCACTGTGAATGTGAAATTGTCCCTGAGCCATCAGAAATTTTTGATCCAATCGCCACAATTGTGGAATACAAGGCAAAGGGTGTGTGTGAAAACCCGGAGCTTCTCCTTTGGGAACTGGGAGGCAAGGACAGCTCTGATGGCGGCCTTATAAGGCTGATGCTGGGCTGCACCCTTGGCCCAACGGAAATAGATGTGCTTGAAGCTTAATTATAAATTTTTTTAGGGAGTATAGATTATGAAAAATATTTCAAGTTTAGAACAGATTGATGAAGTCTTGGAATCAGCCGGTTATGAGACCATTAGAAGCGAAGACGGCGTGATGATGAAGATTGGCGGCAAGTCGATTCCTTTTACTTCTGTCTTTACCATTGATGAAGGCCAAAACCAGGTCATTATAAACTGCCAGATCGCCAGGATGGGAGATATCAGGGAAGAGGAAATGTCAAAAGTATTATTTAGCCTGCTTGACTATAACACCATGATTCGTCCCTATGCATTTGCTGTTATAAGCGCCGCAGAAGACGCTGGCCTGGATGATGAGGAGACGTGGCCCATCGTTCTTACAGACAGCCTTCCTTTAGGTGACCTTTCTGACCAGGAGCTTATCGCCTCTGTGGAGAGTCTGTGGTCAGCTCTTTCTGTTGTGCCGGTGTTGTTGAAAGCAAGTGTTAACTCTTAAAATTAAATAGTCTAAGATAACAGGAGAAATATTATGTCAAAATTTTTAAAATCCATAGGTTCCTGGCTTCGTGGCAAGGATGACGAGCTTTCTAAAAAAATGTCAGACCCGGTTCGTGCAGGTAAGTTTGCCATCGAGGATTCCAAAAAGCAGGTAAAGGAGTTCACCATAAAGATTTCCCAGTTGATTGCTGCAAATAAGCGTGTGGGAAAAGAAATAGAATCTGCCTATGCAGATGTGACAAAGTACCAGAGCTTTGCACAAAAGGCTGCAGGGTCAGGAAATGAATCTGATTGCAGGGAAGCCGTCAGGCTGAAAACCGAGGCCCAGCAGCAGGTGGGTTTCTTGACAAAGGAGACAGTCAAGAATCAACAGATCATAGACTCACTGCGGGCAAACCTGAACAGTGCCAGGGCAAAAATTTCATCTGCGGAACGCAACATGATAAGCCTGAGTGCCAGAAAAGAAGGCGCAAAGGTAAGAAAAGAACTCTCCATGGCATCCTCGAAATTTAATATTAATGATGGTCCCCTGTCAAAACTTAATGACCTGGAAAAAGCCGTGATCGAAGAAGAGACAGAGGCGGAAGCGTGGGATGAGCTTTCTTCGGAAACAGATACAGGTGCTTCTTTGGAAGAAAAATACGGATCAGGAGTATCCCCTGCAGTGGACGATGAAGTTGCAAAATTAATGGGACTCAAAATGCTGCCCAAAAAATAATATTATTGAGCTTTTTTAAAATACACCCTTCCCGAAAACATATGGGAAGGGTTTAAAATTTAGTATTCCGAATCCCATGCAGTTCCGTAATCCCAGGTATCTTTAACAATTTCTACGATCAGGGATGTCTGAGCTGAGTTTACACCGTCAATCAGGCATACTTTTTCAAAAATCAAGGTTTTAAACTCAGCCAGGGAACTGGCAATAAATTCTACATCCACATCCGTTCCGCCCGTGGTAAGGGCAATATAGTTGAGTGAATGGATATCCTTGAGTTTTTCCATGATCGGGTCTTTCTTTTTTAAATCTATGGATAATTTCAGGCTGCCAACTATTTCAAATCCCAATTCTATAGGATTGCTGGCGGCAACAATATTAATTATTTTTTTATCAATAAGGCGTTTCAAGCGGCTTCGTGCCGTTGTCTCAGATATGTTTAATTTTTTTGCCAGCATCACGATGGGCATTCTGCCGTCTTTTTGCAGCAGATTGATCATCCTGCAATCTGTTTGATCCAATGCTGCGGTTTTGTTTTGATTTTTTTTATTCATTAAAGCCCCCATGGAGAATTAGTTTCGTTAAAAAATCAGCAAAATTTAGCTGAATACATTAATATTTTATTAAAATTTAATTAAATCCACTGATTTTGTCAAGAAAAATATTGACAAAGTTTTTTTATTGGTTTAGATTTACGAAAAATTGAATAAAATCAAGCTTGAAAGGAGAATAAATTGAAAAAAAAAGTAATTGTACTAGGTACTGGAGCGCAGGGCAGTACCATTGCCATGCGTCTTGATGACGAACCCGGTGTTTCCCACATTATCTGTGCCGACTACAATCTTGAGGCTGCACAGAGACTGGAACAAAAATTGAACAAAGCCACAGCTGTTAAAGTGGACGGTAACAATGTAAATGAAATTCTTGAAGCATCAAAAGGCGCAGACCTCATCGTCAATGGCCTTCCGCCGGATTTCAATATTAATCTCATGGAAGCTGCCCTCGCAGGCAGAATGAATTATCAGGACATGGCATCCGGCCCTGTTGAAGATATTGATTTCGTAGGTGCGGTCAAAAGGCAGCTTTCCTATGATGATAAGTTCAAGGAAGCGGGTTTAAGCGCCCTTATCAACACAGGGTCAGCGCCCGGGCTTGTGAATGTTCTTGCAAGGAATGCAGCGGATAAATTAGATGAACTGGAACACATTGACATCTTTGTTTATGACAGCATCTGGACCAACAAATTCATCCCGTTCTGGTGGTCCCCTGAAACCGCATTCGGTGATATGGCTGCCCAGCCAATTATATTTGAAAATGGGGAATACAAGTTAGTAAAACCGTTTAATAATCCCCAGATGATTGATTTTATGGGATTGGGTGAGCGGCGCATGGTTGACCACGAACATGAGGAACCCGTTACTTTTGGTATGTTTTTTAAAGGACTCAAATCCGCCAACTTCAAATATGGGGGCAAAGCATGCGATCTTGCCGAAGATCTTTACAAAATGGGGTTGCTCAGCAGTGAACCGGTTGAAGTAAACGGTGTCAAGGTTGCTCCTTTGGATCTTGTCTGTAAACTGACCCCGCCGGCACCGGCTGATCCTTCCGCCATCAAAGACGCACTTTCAGAAGGTATGGCACTTGAAGAGGGAGCTGCCATGGTAAGGGTATGTGGTATTAAAGACGGAAAACAATTATGTATTGACAGCTATATTAATGCACCTGGCCTGACAGAGTCATTTGAAAAATACGGCATCACCCATGAATCATTTCTTACCGGACAATCAGCATTCCTTTTTACAAAGCTGTTTGTCAACGATAAAATATCGGAAAAAGGTGTTTTCCCTCCCGAAGTCCTGGGGTTATCGACAAGAAATTATTATCTGAGCGAAGCCGCCAAACTCGGTATCACTGTGGATGAGATCCAAAAAACCGAACTGGCCTCATAAAACCTGAAAAACATATATATACTTGAAAAACATATATATAAAAAATAAAGTAAAAAACCCATCTCAAAAAAATACTGTTTTTGAGATGGGTTTCGTTATTCACTGTTTTTTAAGGCACTACTTTTTAGGTTTTATTTTCATAAATGTCCACCAGTTAATCCAGTTGGAGATTCCACCCATGGATTCAACGTGGCCTTCAAAGTTATCAGTTCGATAGGGTCCGATAAAATCAGGTCTTACCAACACGGCACAGGGCAAATCTTCAGCCATTATTTCCTGCATCTTAAAAACATATTCTTTCCGCTTTTCAATATCAGTTTCAGTAAGATATTTAACAGTAGTTTCATCCATTTCCTTACTCGCGTAGTCAGATTGATTCCATCCTAACCCACCGCCTTTAATACTGCGTACAAATTCCCACATCCAGGAATTGTTGGGGCCGGGTTCTTCCGAAGAGACAGCAATGTCAAACTTGTCCTCAGTGGGCTGATAGACGAACTCATAATACGTATCCAGATCCAGAATCTTCTCTTTAATATCAATACCGATCTCTTTGACCTGTTCCTTGATCAACTTGACCATCTTGACTTCGTCAGACCACTCAGACGGTACCATTAAATCCAATACAATATTCTGACCGGTTTTCGGGTCGTTTCGGATACCGTCTCCATCTGAATCGGTGAAGCCTGCGTCAGTAAGCATTTTTCTGGCAAGCTCGGGATTATATTCATATTTGGGAAGATTTGGATTGTACTCAGGAAGCTCTGGATAAATGAAACTGTCTGCAGCTTGAGCATATCCCAGATAAACCATCTTATAGATTCTGTCACGGTTGATTCCATGCAAAAAGGCTTTCCTAACGGCCTTCTCCCTTATGGCGGTCTCTTTATGCATGTTGAACGTGAGCCACATCAGTGCAATACCCGGTGAGATGGCCACATTAATATTTTTATCCTTTTTATAGGATTTTACCGCCATGGGAGTCGTACCTGAGGCACCTGTAAATTCAATCTCCCCTTTTTTCATGGCAAGCTTTATGGCATCGTCACTGCCATAGCCTTTAAAAACGACTTCATCTACATGGGGCTTTTCTCCCCAGTAATCCTCATTTTTTACCATCCAGACGAACTCACCGCTTTTAAACTCTTTTAATTTGAAAGGGCCGGAACCAATGGATTTTTTGTCTGTAAAATCACCAATCTTTCTTCCGGCATCCTTCCAGATGTGCTTGGGCAGGATCGGCATCCAGTCTACCGGTGGATACTTGCCGGGCCACGAGTGGGCCATGGTAAATTCGACCGTATATTTATCAATGACTTTTATATCTGCTTTCGCTCCGATGTTATTGGATGGGAAAGCCCATTGCGGATCTCTTGGAAGATTCCACAGGGTAAATGCCACATCCTCTGCAGTCAATGGTTTGCCGTCGTGAAATTTGACATTTTTTTGTAAATAAAACCGCCAGGTTTTATAGTCATCTGTCTCCCAGTGGGTTGCCAGAGAAGGCAGTGGATCATAATTGGGTGGAGGGCCCATAACCCACAATTGATCATATATCAGGGGCCAGTATACAGCCCCCATTTCATTTACTGCATAGACTCCGGTTTGCATACTCTCCATGACTTCTTCCGACCCAAACCCGACATTCAGTCTTATTTTTTTGTATTTTGCCAGGGCACTCCCGGAAAAGGCCAACCCTAAAATACATATACCGATCAGGCACATGATCAGCCCGGCATATTTATTTTTCCTTTCCACCATTTTCATTCCTCCTTATTGCTGGTTATATGTTCGAGCCGGAACAAAACAATTCAAGTTGCTCCAGGTCACCTCTTCAAGATTTTTAATTTTTTTTCGTCACTATTTTTTCCCATCCGGTCCCCTCTGAGAAGAGTTGCCATATCCAAATCTTACACAATACTATAGTCAGTATTTTTAAATGTCAACGATTTAATCTGCGTATTTACTAAAAATAATTCATAATATTTGCCGAAAGCGTATTTTATATTGTGAATTTCGCGAATTTCGAATTTATTTTCCCGGCAAGATTAAAGCGGATCAAACTCACTTAACTCATAAGCCATGAAGACTAAGGGACAGCATGAAACCACTTCAACAAGAGCAAGGTTTTTCAAATCCTAAGAAAGGACGATAAAGACCAATCTTTTTTTGATACTTCGCATTAATTAGAAAAACTCTTTTTAGCAAATTATGTCTTTTCATTTGATTTCATATCTGTTATTGATTGAATCAGTAGAAGAATTGATTGAATCAGTAAAAATTATTTTTAAAGGTTATTTTATTTCAAAAAATTAATACCTAAATACAAGCAAACAGGAGGACACGCTTTTTGGATCAAAAATTGAAAACGGAGGTAAGATAGGTGGGTTTAAAGAAATTTGTTTTAAGGAAGATAGTGGCAGCCTGTTTGACCATTGCGGTTATTATCTGCGCAAACTTTTTTATCTTCAGGATGGCACCGGGTGATCCGGTGAGGATGATGTTCAGAGATCCCAGGGTCAGTGCGGAAACCATGGAATTAATGAGACAAAAATTCGGGCTGGACAAGCCCCTCAGCGGTCAATTCGTAGCCTATGTAAAAAATCTTGCCCATGGTGATCTTGGTATGTCATTTTCCCAGCGGCGGCCCGTAGTGGAAGTATTGGCCAAAAGAATACCATATACATTGCTGCTGGTGGTTACTGCCCTGACGTTTGCAATTCTTCTGGGGGTGACCTTAGGGGCCATAGCAGGATGGACGAGCGGTTCCAAATTTGACACGGCAATTCTTACAGCGTCTGTGACCATGTATTCTATTCCCACTTTTGCGCTGGGCATTATCCTGCTCATGTTATTCGCCTATGTTTTTCCTGTTTTTCCCTTGGGAGGTATTTTTACACCTGCTTCAGGGTATGAAGGTTTTGAACTTGTAAAGGATGTTGCATGGCACATGTTCCTTCCTGCCACATCTATTGTTGTCTGGTACGTGGGGGAGTATGTGGTTTTGACTCGTAGTTCCATGGTGGATGTCATGGAACAGGAATATATCACCACTGCCCGGGCCAAAGGATTGAGAAGAAGCAGGATATTAAGAGATCATGCACTCAGGAATGCTTTGCTGCCTGTGGTCACCATCACCGGGGTGAATCTTGCATTTGCTGCTGCCGGGGTCATTGAAGCTGAAACAGTTTTTTCCTGGCCCGGTGTTGGCCGTCTGGCGTTTGATGCAGTGTCACAAAGAGATTACCCACTGCTCCAGGGCGTGTTCATGCTGTTCGCCTTTGCTATCGTTATGGCTAATCTGACAATTGATTTGATTTACGGATACATTGATCCGAGAATAACAGTGGGAGATAGGTAAAGATGGCCCTGTATCTGAAAAAAAATAATAAATTCAAAGAATTTTTTCAACTCCTGTTCGGCCATCCAATGGGGTTTGCAGGACTTGCGATTATCCTGATTTTTCTTGGGATGGCATTGTTTGCACCACACTTAGGCACGCAGGACCCGGCTAAAAGCGGTGCGGTTGAGAACCTGCTTATTCCTCCCACCTCCCAATTCTGGTTTGGTACTGATGATCTTGCAAGAGATATCTGGAGTCAAATAATTTATGGATCAAGAATTTCATTGACGATTGGTTTTGTGGCAGCCCTGATCACTGTTTTTTCAGGCACCCTTGTGGGACTTGTTTCAGGGTATTACGGGAAGATGGTAGATGAAGTTTTAATGCGTATCGTGGATTTTTTTATGATGCTGCCCGAGCTGCCGTTGATGATCGTCCTGGCGGCGGTTCTGGGGCCCAGCATGTGGAATATTATTATGGTGGTCAGTCTTGTCAGCTGGCCCACAACCGCTCGTGTTGTCAGATCCCAGGTGCTGTCATTAAAGGAGAGGCCCTTTGTTGAGTCTGCCCGCTGTATCGGTGCGTCAAACCTGCAGCTGATGTTTTCGGAAATACTGCCCAATGTGGTTCCTCTCATGTTTGCCCAGGCCGTACTTATGGTCACTGAAGCTATCTATGCAGAAGCGGTTTTAAGTTTTCTAGGGTTGGGTGATCCAACCAGCATCAGTTGGGGAATGATGCTGAACCACGTCTTTGAATCCGGCGTAATTGCTGAAAGTTATTGGTGGGTAGCTCCACCCATTGTCTGTATTGTCGGACTTATTGTAAGCTTCAGTCTTCTGGGTACGGCTGTCAGCGATATTCTGGAACCCGGTTATAAAGAAAAGAGGGGATTCTGATGGGGATCGGAATGATGGGTTACTCGTTATCAGCTAAACAGGTGGAAAGGTTTATTTATGGCCCCGAGACAAAATAAAAATTTGATAGAAGTTAAAGATCTAAAAGTATATTTTATGACCCGAAGCGGGCCGGCAAAAGCAGTGGACAATGTAGCGTTTTCCATTAAGAAAAATCAAACCCTAGGCTTGATTGGTGAATCCGGCTGCGGAAAAACAACTACAGCCATGGCCGTCATGCGGTTTGTTAAGCCGCCGGGGAAAATTATCAGCGGCAGCATACGCTACATGGGCGATGATATTGTTCCCATGACAGCTGAACAAATGAGACAAATCCGGGGCAAAGAGATATCCATTGTCCGGCAGGAAGCTCAAAATGCATTGAACCCAGTATTAACAATAGGAAAACAGATCACAGAGATGATTCGGGAGCATGAATCTATCTCAAAGGAAGAAGCCCTTTACCGAGCAAGAAAACAGCTCGATCTTGTGGGAATCAGTGACAAGCGAATCAAAAGTTTTCCCCATGAATTTTCAGGAGGCATGAAACAACGGGTCATGGTGGCCATTGCCACAGCATGCAACCCTAAATTTTTAATTCTGGATGAACCCACCACGGGACTGGATGTGATTGTACAGCGCCAGATCCTTATGATGCTTAGAAAATTAAAGAAAGAACTGGACCTGACGGCTGTCTTTATTTCCCATGACCTGTCAGTGGTGGCGGAAACCTGTGACAGGGTGGCGGTTATGTATGCAGGGAAGATTCTGGAAGAATCAGATACTATATCCTTATACAGCAACCCGCTCCATCCTTACAGCAAAGCATTAATCGGGGCATACCCATCCTTGAAAGGAGAGCTTAAAGAGTTGAAAAGCATCCCGGGAGCCCCTCCCAGCCTGATTGACCCACCATTGGGCTGCAGGTTTGCACCGAGGTGTGAACTGGCCGAGGATATCTGCAGAAAAAGAGAGCCTGCGGTCAATATCATCAACGGTCGAAAAGTAGCTTGCCATATGGTAAAATAGGATGAAATCATGAATGAAACCCCAGTTTTGAAAATTGAAAATTTAGAAAAACATTTTCCCTTAAGAAGAGGGATGTTCTCCGCCTTGTTCAAAAAAGAGGGGGCAACTCATTTTCGTGCTGTTGACGACATCAGTTTCTGTGTAGGCAAAAAAGAGATTTTAGGATTTGTCGGGGAAAGCGGCTGCGGAAAATCCACTATGAGCAGGAGCATCCTGCAGCTTATTGATCCCACGGGAGGGAAAGTTTTTTTTAAGGACACCCGTGTGGATACATTGAGTAAAAGCGAGTTTAAACCCTATAGAAAGAAAATGCAGATGATTTTTCAGGATCCCTTTGGATCGCTGAATCCCCGCCGAACAGTTTCTGAAACCCTGAGGCAGACCATTAAAATTCATCATCTTGCAAAGAGCAGGGCTAAAGAAGATGAGTTGATCAAAAAAACACTTGAAGAGGTGGGCTTAAATCCGGTTGAAGAATACTGGAATAAATACCCGAAACTTCTCAGTGGCGGCCAGCTCCAGCGGGTGAGTATCGGAAGGGTATTGGTTTTGCAACCCGAGCTTGTCATTGCTGATGAATCCGTATCCATGCTGGACGTGTCAGTTCGGATCGGTATTCTTGACCTGCTGTTGAAAATGAAAAATGAGTATGGAATTTCCTTTATCTATATCACCCATGACCTGGTTACGGCACGTTATATCTGTGACCGGATTGCCATCATGTATCTTGGCAATATTGTGGAAATCGGTCCCACAGAAGAAATTATCAACCATCCGAGGCACCCTTACACAAAGGCCCTGATTACAGCCGTTCCTGTCCCGGACCCGACAGCCGAAATGCCGGAACTGCCCATAAAAGGATATGTCCCCCTGACACCTGATGACACACTTGGTTGTTGCAGCTTTGCACTCAGGTGCCCTGAGTGCAGACAAAGATGCCGTGAAAAGAAACCTGAAATGATCCGTGTGGGAGATGGGCA
>Ga0164315_10004819_pt1 | contig 10508 bp, 15 predicted proteins | sample GuaBasSedimGuay6_FD_113737 | JGI IMG/M metagenome (GOLD analysis project Ga0164315, IMG submission 113737) | Subseafloor sediment microbial communities from Guaymas Basin, Gulf of California, Mexico - Guay6, Core 4569-2, 0-3 cm | ecosystem: Environmental > Aquatic > Marine > Hydrothermal vents...
AGATCGCTGTAGCTATAACGAATCATATTTTTAACCTATTAAACAATTTGTCGCTGGAGAGTAAATTTTGGATACATTCCCCAAAGAAGTTGAATTAAGAAATGGCAATGCCTCTCTGCACCTGATGTCTGCGCAAGATTCAAGCGATATGCTGGCTTTCGCCAAAACCCTGCCCGCCCACGATTTATTGTTCCTGCGCCGGGATATTCTTCAACCGAAAGTGGTTGAATCATGGGTGAAAAAAATTGAAACCGGTGCCAACATCACCATTATCGCTGCCATCGACGGTAACATTGTTGGTTATGGCACGCTTAGCCAGGGTGATATTGACTGGTCTCGCCATGTTGCAGAATTACGCATTATGGTGGGCCCTAATTGCAGAGAAACTGGAATAGGGCGAACTATCGTACGCGAACTTTTTCGACTCGCATTAGTTAAAAATATCGAAAAAATTTATGCCCGCATGACCCTCGATCAAACAGGTGCCCGTAAACTATTTCAGGAGCTGGGCTTCCGCCCCGAAGCTCTGCTTGAGAATGAAGTCAAAGACAGAGAAGGCAAAGTTCACGATGTACTGTCGATGGCCGTCGATGTTGAAACCTTCCTCGCTCGCCGCGATAGTTACGGCCTGAACTAGCGAAACACAATACCTGCTTAGCCAGCAAGGGGCGAAAAACGATTACCCTTGTTGGCTAATGTGCTTATCAACTAATGACCGGCAGCATTATGTGCGACGCATAGCGCTGATCATGATATATTTTCTGCAAAGCCGATACACTTGCTACAGCATCCACCCCAACCTCACCAGTGTTCGGGTTACGGTCATAACGGGGAAAGTCACTGGATGTAATGATGACTCGCAGTCGGTGCCCCGCCTTAAACACCATCGCCGTCGCCAGTAAATTAATGTTCCACTTCACCACTTCATTCGGTTCGAAAGTCTGTCCCGTCTGATGAGCCTGATACGAGGCCCGCAGCACCCCATCGCAAACATTAAACGTCTTGCCGTCAGCGCGAACCTCACACAGTTTAATCATCCAGTCTGTATCTAAAGCAGAAGTACTCGCGTAGATCTCGGCGCTTACCTGCCCGGCCAATTCCAAATCTTCCACCAACACATCCGAAGTATAAACCAGCACATCACGACGACCGAGAATAGGCGATTGATCGAGGGGACCCGGTGTGTATTTGGGCGGCATCAACAGTGTGCCACCACAGGTGGGACAGGGATCTTCCGGATCGTAAACATAACTATCGGGGGACATTTCTAACCGCGGTTTATCTGGTCCGAAGCCGCTCTTACCGCCACTGCCACTGCCACCACCAAGATACCAGGGCGTCGCTGTGGCACGGGCAGGCGGCCATTCCTGTTCATCACGCCAACGATTAATGCCCTGTACAAATACTTTAACCGGCGCTTCCTTATCAATGCCATTTTCCTCGCCCATTAACCAGTGGCTAAACCAACGCAGTTGCAATGTCGTTAGATCTTCTTTTAAGTCCATGAACAAACCGCTACTGCGAAAACCGAAATCAACCTGGCCGACCATATTCATAAACATGCCGTGAGACCAGGGGCCGATAATCAACCGCGTGTTCTTGCGTGCCTGCTCAGTGCCCCCGTGCTTTCATCCCGGCAAAATGCTCCAGGTCAGCACCGAGCAACATGTCGTACCAGCCAGCAATAATTAGCGCGGGTACTTTAACCTGCTCATGACGGCTGTTGAGCAACATGCTATCCGTCCATTCATCAGGCACGGGGTGTTTAAACATTTCATAAAGAAATGGCACAAAACTTTCATCCTCTTTGTGCCCTGCGCTCAAATCAGTGATTGGTCGCTCACACACCAGTTCGGCAAAATCATCATTTGCATCGGCTAGTTCAGTCATGCGTGCCATTAATTCGGGCAGCGCCTTACCAGAGCGAATCAGTGCAGCGGGACCGATTATTCGTAAGGCCCAGGTCATCAAGGTAGAAAGCTGCATAACACCATCTCGCCAGAAATTATTGTGCCAAAAACTGTTAGGCGCAGTGGTCGGTGAAATTGCCCGCAATGCCTCGTGGCCAGATACCGCCCCCAACCAGCTATTGCCGCCCATGTACGACAGACCGTAGCAACCAACAACACCCGCCGACCAGCTCTGCTTCGCCGACCAGTCAACCGTATCAGCACTATCGAGCTCTTCATCGCGATAGGGGAAAAAGACGCCGCCCTCTGAAGCCCAACGACTGCGCACATCCTGGATAACCACCACAAAACCCGCCGCTGCTGCTCTAATGGGATCGAGTGTCGAAGCAGTGATCAGCCACATCTCCTTGTTATAGGGCGTACGTTGCACCAGAACCGGGTATTGCCCTTCATCGGACGGGCGGTAAACATCCGCCCTTAAAATAACGCCATCACGCATAGGGACATCAACATTCTTGTCTACGATCACACTCATTTCTATTCTCCGTTGAACTCGCTACGCTTATAAAAGCCTTAATTTAAGAGATACCTTCAATCATGGGATGGGCAACAATCAGGCGAGGATATCTGGGTGGCCAAAAATAAATTTGGTAAAGTAACCGCTACTGTGGCTGGTCTGGCGATTTTAGTTTTAACGCTACTCGCTAATTATATTATTGCTGCAGAAAATGGACAACTTAAACGAAATGTCGAATCAGCGAATGACAGGCAGATGACTAACACTGACAATAAAAATCTGGTGATCTACTTCTCCCGTTCCGGCAATACCGAACGGATGGCAATGGATATTGCAAAATACTACCAGGCTCAGTTGGTGCACCTGGAAGCAGCGGACTACCGTCCCGGCTTCCTCGGTCTGGTCAATGCAGTAAAAGATTCTCGGTCTAATCGTGCCGAAATCACACCGGAAACTCTCGATTTATCGCCATACCAGACCATCTTTATTGGCTCGCCGATCTGGTGGTATAGCCCCGCACCACCCGCGTGGCAGTTTATCCATAATAATGATTTTACCGATAAAAACGTCGTGCTTTTCACCACCTTCAATAGCAGCTTTAAGCAACAGCACATTGATGAATTTCAGAATCAGGTCGAAGCGAAAGGCGGCAATTTCATCAAGCATATCTATGTAAAACGGGGCCGGATTACACAACAGATTAACGATGAAACCCTGTCCAAAAAGACTCGCGACAAGCTGGATAGATTACAGCTTCAATAGCAAAAGACTCTACACGGCAAGAAATTGGCGAGCATTGATGTCCGTGGTCAATCGGAGTACAAAGATGTTGTCCTAATTAATTAATAAACAATAAAATTTCAAAAATTACGGAGAGAATCATGGGTGATCGATTAAAAGGCAAAGTAGCCATTGTCACGGGTGCTGGCCGCGGTATGGGTCGGGCCGAAGCCATTGCATTGGCAGCAGAGGGCGCCAACGTTGTTGTTAATGATATAGGGGGCGACGTTAGTGGCAAGGGATCGGACCAGAGCCCGGCAGACGATGTCGTCGACGAAATAAAAGCGGCGGGGGGAGATGCCATCGCCAACTACGGCAACGTCACTTCCGTTGCAGATGGCGAAGCCATGGTCCAACAGGCAGTGGACCACTTTGGTGGCCTGGATATTGTCGTAAATAACGCCGGTACACTACGGAATAAAGTTATCTACGAAATGTCAGAAGAGGAATGGGATGACGTCATCGCCGTCCATTTAAAAGGTCATTTCACCGTTACCCGGGCCGCAGCAAAAATTTTCAAACAACAGGGCAGTGGCCGCATTGTTAACACAGCCTCCGAATCCGGCATTGGCGGTTTTCCATCCTCCAACTACGCGGCTGCCAAGGAAGGGATTACCGGATTGACACGTGCGTTGGCACTGGACCTCGGCCCTTGCGGTGTCACCGTCAATGCTATCCGCCCCCGCGCCAATACGCGGATGGCTGAGGTGGTCGACCTGAAAGGCACATTAGACGACGCAACCACCGGCGCTATGGTGCTACCCGAATTCATGCAGGACATTCTGCAAGTCATAGCTGCTCGTCCTGAATCTTTTATTCCTGAATTTGTTGCTCCACTAGTGGTTTTTTTATGTACCGATGCGGCAAGCAATATTAATGGACGGGACTTTATTGTCGGTGCGGGTGAAATCTCGCTGGTCTCACTTCCGGCAAAAGAGCGTTCCATTTTTTCAGCGGGAATGTGGACTCAGGATCAACTTGAGCAGCAGTTTCCTCAAACGCTAGGTGCTGGGCTGAAGAATCCCTACCCGAAATAAGCCTCCGGAAACAGGCCGTATATGACCGAATATTGGCATATACGGCCTGCCCCTAAGGCAAGCCAACCTAACTTAACGTAATAGCTTTGAAGGGTTTAGCCCCCTTGATCTCGAATCCTTTAACTGCACTTGATCCTACAGCTCATATTTCATAAGAGATCAACTAGCCATAAGCGATGCGCAGCTCCGCACCACCACTCACCGGTAAAGTCACCCCAGTGATAAAGCAGACCGCATAGTATTTAAGACCGAAGTCGAAACCCAAGGCGGTCATTTTATCGACCATATTTATGTCAAACGCGGCCGCATAAACCAGCAAATTGCTCCTGATACATTGCAAGAAAAAACCCGAGAACTCCTCAGAGCGCTTCATTTCTAACAGAAGAATATCCCGGGCCAGGATCTAATATCCAAAGGCTAGAAACCTTGAACTCCATACCTGGAAACACTATCTCCAGCCAGGGTAAGTGCTTATGGGACAGGAGTAACTGCTCCCTATATGGACTTACCCGCCAGGCCTGCAGCTTCGATAAAACCAGTTAGTGGGCCAAGGTAATAGTGATCGCCGCCGCTGGGTTGCGCCAGTCCGACTCACTGGGCACCAGATCTCCGTGACCATGAATACCACTGTGTATATGCACCACACCCGCTTCCGGTGTATTACCGTTACTCACTTCCGGCTCACAAGGACCACCAGCAGGAATACTGTCGCATAACTCATCGTTAACCTCGGAACCGGCATCATAACCCGGCGAATAATAAGTCACTGAGCGGTAGGGGTTTTTGGGTACCACCACGCCATTAAGTGCAATAAATCCATCGTTAGTCGGCAACAACATAGATACCAGGCTGATTTGACCATTACGCGGGCCTTCCACAGTCACGGTTACCGATGCACCCGGGCTCAACACATCGCCCGAGTCAGCAGTATCCACCACCCGCGAATCAGCCTCCAGGGCCGTTACAAATGGTGCGATATCACCGCCTTCTGCTACGGCAACCAGCTCCTCACTCGCTGGCTGACCCAGTTCAAACAAACTCACTCCCGGTGTATGGCTCACCACAAGAATGGGTGTAAACAGCGTACCCTCGGTGACATTAGTAATCGTCACCTCATATTGCGCCGCGATTGCCGCAGTGCTGGCAAACACAGATGCCAACGCTATCCCTACAAGTATCTTTTTCATCGCTTATTCTCCTGAGTAAAAAAGTACGGCCCGAACGCAGCATGCGACAGACTCAGGGAACACTCTGACACCAGAGGCTCACATCAAGATCACAAAATAATCACAATTTGATCACAAAGGGAGAGTCGTTATTTCTATTGCTGATTAACAATTTGCATAGCCTCAACCGCCAGCGGTGCGCCTGCATAAGCCATAGCTGTGAGCATCAACTCTTCCAGCTCAACTTTTGTCACACCGTGTCTGATCGCGCCGGGAATATGAATTTCCAGTTCGGCGCCGCGTCCCAATGCCGTCAATATTGAGACCGTCACCAGACTACGATCACGACGAGACAATTGCGGCCGCGCCCAGGCATCACCAAACCCGTGCTTTAAGCCAATATCAGCAATAGGCCCCAACCTGTCCACTATGGAGGCTAACAGTTCCTGGGGATCCGTTGCATCACCCCCGGACAGACGGGCCAGCACCTCGGCGCCAGTAGCCATGCGCTGCTCATCGGTAAACTGCTCCGCCGGTGGCAATGCTTCTTTATCATTCGAAGCCTTTTTACCATTCGCACCGTTGGCCTTAGCCAGAACACTATTGACCGCAGCCATCGCATCCAGGGCGCGTGGAAATCCTGCATAAAGCGACAGGTGCGTCATCACCTCGCGAATTTCCTCTGGAGTTAAGCCATGATTGAGCGCACCCCCCGTATAAAAGGGAAGCTGATTGGTTTGATGCAGGATCGCCAATATCGAGAGCACAATCACACTGCGGTCACGCCCGCTTAATTCTTTCCGCGCCCAAACGTCACCCATTACAAAATCCAGGGCGTAGGATCCCAGTGCGCCGTCGTCGGCAATGATGTGATCGGCCAATGCCGCTGGATTATCCGCGCCAGAAAGCGCCTTTATCGACTCAAGACCTTTATTGCGGCGAATTTCATAGTCCTTTATATCGTCCTGCATACCTTGTCTCCTTCCAGTTTGTTGAACAATTACAGTTGAATAACTATTCCTGTATCGGATAATTTACCCGGGCATAACTAGCCAATACTGGCCCTCACAAGCCGTAAACAATCCGCAGCTCCGAAGAAAAGGCACCCTGCATAAAACGAAAATTGCCATTGCGGCCTGACCAAACAACAGAGCGCCGGTCGTCAGCACAACGGCCATCAAACCGGGGCTCATCATGGTATGGCCAAACAGCACAAAACCACCAGGATGATGCAGCGGCACTTGCAGGCGTTTCTCTTTTTCGATCATTACGCAAACGGTTTCACCTTCGAGCCGCAAATAGGCATCGGGGCTGGTGATATAGAGGGTGTTGAGGTAAACGCTCATGGGGCTTATTCATCCTACATTTGGTAGAGCTGCGCATTCAACTTCTGGACTCTTTGCTGTGCCCTTGATATTTGTGGAGAGCAGGCATTTGTCATTGAACAGCCATTACAGCGCTGGGTTTGCTCGGTTGAGGGAGGCAACTTTTGTTGCTGAAACAGTTCTCGGACGATGACAGGGTGTCGCGGCACGTCGGCAATCAATTCTGGGGTGATAGCAACATTTCGCCGTCGTTTAGACTGGATGTGGTAAATAACTCCGCTGCTAACTTCGAGGCCTTTCATTTCCTGTAAACACACCGCCTGGGCTGACAGTTGCAGATCATCATTTGTCCACTTTTTCTTTTTACCATGTTTGTATCCCACGGGAAAAATCGTGCCATCGAGGTGAAACTCCACCATATCGCAGCGACCGCTAAGCCCTAACTTATCGGACCAAACTGGCAAGGCAAATTCAATACGAATACCCTGCTTGATTTCGTGCAATACCTGATCAACCCGCTCATGCTCATGGGCGCCACACAGGTATGAACATTGTCAGCAAACTGCCTTTCCACGTGCATTAAATAACAGCGCCGAGGGCAATAGGCGTACTGGTTGAGTGCGGAGATCGGGATGATTTCTAGCTCTGCGACGGAAGTCATTTAAGCTGTTTGTGTAGGTTTTGCTTGCCCAGAATACGAATGATTAATACCCGATTCATTTCTATTCGGTAATATATGGAATGAGAGTGGTAAACACAGCGGCGGTATCCGCTGCGGATGTGGTCAACAGCCGCATACCGTTCTGGTTGGTCTGCCAGTTCTTCAAAGCGCTTTTGCATGCCCTGTTGATAATCTATGGCTTGAGCTAAACCGAAGGTATCAATTCCAAAATCAAAGATATTTTCGAAGTCTGCATCAGCAGCTTGAGTTAATTCATTAGGTGCCATTATTACGCCGTTTCTCGATCACCGAATTTATAATGTCATCCGCTGTTCTGTTACTGACTCCGCTTTCCTCGCCCTTGGTGAGCGCCAAACGAATAGCTTCTATTTCGTCTTGCTCTTTACGAGCTTTGCGTATTAAGTCATTTACAACCTCACTACGGCTTGAAAATTCCTCGCTGTCGATCCGTGATTGTATCCAGGCATCATTGGGTGGTGTTATTGAAATACTTGCTCTTGCCATCTTTTCGTCTCCAAAATATCTGATGTAAATATGATGCAATATAGCATCGTATCTACATCAGATCATCTCTATCAGCTAATAATTGTTAGAGGTACTCGCTACACGTATTCACTTAACTCCACACCATTTGGCAGCTGAGTTTTATCAACAGTGACATCGTAATCACTAAAACGGCGTGGTACTTCTCGCTTTTTGGCAACTGAAATAATTTTCCCTCCATCCAGTAATTTAGGAGCAGGGTCGCAACCCAACATTGCCTGGCGTTCGCGTTGTTGTGGATCGCTATCTGTGCCGATATGTTTAAACACATAAAGCTCCCTACAAGACATCATGCCCTTACTGGCGGAACGGTCGTGCTCAGCACAGCGGCCCATCAACCCGGGGCTCATCATGGTGTGGCCAAACAGCACAAAACAGCACAAAACAGCACAAAACAGCACAAAACAGCACAAAACAGCACAAAACAGCCAAGATTATGCAGCGGCACTTGCAAGCATTTCTCTTTTTCAATCGTCACGCAAACTGTCCTGCCTTCAAGACACAGGTAGGCGTCGGGGGTGGTGACGTAGAGCGTATTGAGATAGATACTTATGGGTCCCGCGCAGGGCATGAACGTTGTCGACGCTCAACATGTATTAGATAACAGCTCTGAATCAATACGCTTACTGATTGAGCGCGGGGATAGGGATAACTTCTAACTCGGAGAACTTACTCATGCTACCAAATGCATTCAACAGGGTAGGCAGTGAGCTGTTTGTCGGCCGTGAGCAAAGGGATTGCTTCAGCCATCGCCTGTGCGACCAGCAAGCGATCAAAGGGGTCGCGATGATGCATTGGCAGGTTTTGTAGCTGCGTCGCGTGGTCCATCGAAATGGGTAATTCCAGCAATCCGTTGTTCTCAATGCGACGACGAATAAAGGTGGCCGGCGGTTCGACTAACTTCAACTTCCCTAAGCCATACTTCACCGCAATCTCGAAACCACTCACCGCGCTAAGCAACAGCTCACTGTCGTTATCGAGAAATATTTGTTTTGCGGTGGCTGACAGGCCTGGGTGGTCACTCATTAGCCACAAAAAAGTGTGGGTATCCAGCAGCACCTTCACTGGAAATGTTCCATAAATTCTTCCGGCAGGTCATCGAAACCAGGCAGTATCTCCAGTTGCCCTTTCGCCTCGCCAAGTTGCCTTTTTACCGAGGGTGCTTTGTAGGGTTCAAGACGCGCCACAGGTTTGTTAGCGCGGCAGATCACTACTTCTTCGCCTTTTTCAACCAGGGCGAGCAAGGCCGACAAGTTTGTTTTTGCTTCGTGCATATTGACGATTTTGGTCATGGTTTTTCCAAGTTAGCTAACTTATTAGCTAACTTTAGGCCCGTCTCCTGATTAACGCAAGCTAAATGTGCCCAATTAACTACCTTAACCCTTCAGTAATTGAGCGTAACGATTTTTGGCCGCTTTGCGATCAAAAGTAACTGTGTGACCGCAACCCTTTGCATGGTTCAGATGCTGGATCAGGCAGTCGGCAAAGTCAGCGCTGCCGCTTTGGAATTCTTTAAGTGCAGACCCGACCTCAAATGACACTTCAATTTCAAACTCGGCGGTGATCAACAAGCGTTCGAGCACGTCACAGATCAGTGGTTTTTCATATTGATAAGCGGACTCAAACACCCAAACTAGCTCGCACAGCACAATTGAACTGATCTGGCCAGGTTGCGCGGCAGTGCATTCAGTTTCAATTAATTCGCTGGCCAGCCTTGCTTGAACTGGGTCATCCTGCACGAAATAACGCACCAGAACATTGGTATCGAGCCCAATCATTCGCTCCCTCGTCTACGGATTACCCGATCCATCTCATCAAGCGTCACCGGCTTTCGCGGCTTCGGTAAAAAGCCTTTTAGCTCTTTAACGGAAACAATGACCGGCGTGATTGAGACCTTGCCTTGTTCGTCCACACAAAAATCAAGTTGGTCCCCCGGCTTAACATGGAGGTGGTCTCGTATTTTTTTGGGCAACGTGATTTGGCCCTTAGTAGTGATTTTTGCAAGCATGTCTGCCCCACTATTCCTTACAAATCAGTAAGGAATAATAGCTGCTAATAGCTAACGCTTCCACAATGATTATTCATACGACGTAGTTATTAGAATTCCTGGGGACATAGCTTCAGGTTTGCAAAGGTAAAGGGTTTCGACTCCTATAACCCGTCAACTTTTCATGCTGCGCCACATATCTCAACATGTGGGGCATCAACCAGTTATATATTCCCATAAAGCACAATGTTCAGCTTTCCCGATAAAGGGTCTCAAAATACCAGGTAACACCAGTTTGGATAAATTCATCCAGTCTTTTTATTGCATCTTCGAATTCACTGTTTCTTCTGGTCGTGCATTCCCAGATAACGGCTACTCGCCAGCCGCCTTCTTTCAATTTGCTCAACACGCGCTGATCTCGTTGTTTATTATCTGCAAACTTTTTCTTCCACTTAGCGGAATAGTTTCTATCGGAATACGCAAGGTTGCAGCCATTATGTTGGTGCCAGTAGCAGCCATGAACACATATAGCCACGTTATGACAGGGCAAAACAATGTCAG
>Ga0164315_10004821_pt1 | contig 10507 bp, 5 predicted proteins | sample GuaBasSedimGuay6_FD_113737 | JGI IMG/M metagenome (GOLD analysis project Ga0164315, IMG submission 113737) | Subseafloor sediment microbial communities from Guaymas Basin, Gulf of California, Mexico - Guay6, Core 4569-2, 0-3 cm | ecosystem: Environmental > Aquatic > Marine > Hydrothermal vents >...
CCATCTGCAAGGCCGACAACGGGAAAGGTGGATCCTGGAGCGAAAACGGATCCATCCTGTTTTCGCCCAACCATGTTTCGCCCATTCACAGTGTTTCCGCCGACGGGGGAACCCCCCAGCCGGTCACCGACCTGAAGACGGACACCGAGGTGCGCTCCCACCGCTTTCCAGTGTGGCTGCCGGGAGGGACCCACTTCATGTACATCGCCGTCAGCCGATCCGGCGGCGGGGTGGGCCGCGTGGACAGCATTCTGCGTTTGGCCAGCCTCGACGGGACCGAATCAAGGGACCTCATGCCCTGCCAATCATCCGCGGTGTACGCGGGCGGTCAGATTCTCACGGTACACGACAACATTCTGATGGCACGGCCCTTTTCCCTGGGCGACATGGAATTCACCGGCCCGTCCCGCCCGATCATCGACGAAGTCCTGGCCCTGCCCGCGGCGCACCTGAGCGTGATGAGCGCGGTCGACTCGGGCGTCCTGGCCTTCGCTTCCGGGGGAGGCGATTTCGGAAATTCGCAATTGTTCATGATGGACCGGGACGGTCAAAGCGCCGTCTCTTTGGGTGATCCCCTGATGACCCTCGGGGTTCAACTGTCCCCCGACGGGAAATCCGTTGCCCTTTCCATGCCTGACCCCCAGGTGGGCACGTTCGACATCTGGGTTCTCGAAATTGAGAGGAACCTCCTGACCAGGCTCACCTTCGAGACCGAGAATGAAATGGGTCCCGTCTGGTCGCCTGATGGCCGGCATATTGCATTCTCCTCGGATGGGGAGGGCCGCAGCGGTCTCTACGTAAAACCTGTATCCGGCGCCGGGACTTCGGAATTGCAGTTCAAATCCAAAAGTGATTGCTACGCAACGGATTGGTCTCCTGACGGAACAACGATCAGCTATACCGAAGTTGATTCAACGGGATTGGTGTCCATCGGTCTGTTCAGTTTCGGGTCCGACGGGGGACCGCAAAAATTCCGCGAGAATTCGTTCAACCAGAGCCAGGCCAGTTTTTCCCCCGATGGCCGGTGGCTGGCCTATCAATCCAATGAGACCGGCTCCACCGAAGTATTCGTGGAATCGATCGTTGCAGACGGCGGTCGCTGGCGGGTTTCCTCCGAGGGAGGGTTGTTCCCCATATGGTCGGCCACCGGAAATCGGCTTTATTTCAAGAACCCCGGCGGGGAGATACTGGCCGCGGAGATCACGGTTTCAGATGACGGCATCAGGTTCGGCCGGACCACGGCGATTGTTCAAGGGTTGGAAGTGGGAAACTATCCCGGTTATAGTGAAGACAGGAACAACGGCAGCCTACTGGTTCTTAAAACCGCCCTCAGTCGGGGAAATTCGACGCTTTCCCTGATCATGGGTTGGCAGGGTCTGCTGGATGATAACCATAGGAATTAGGGGTACACCGTGGATCTGACACTGGTAGGAATGGTCGACAACGCCGAACTTCGGCACGCCCTGGTGGAAGGCAACCACCTGATCGGGCGGGCCGACGACGCGGCCCTGAAACTGGTCCAGCCCAGCGTGTCGCGGCGTCACGCCGAGATCATCGTCAACGGGACCGTGGCCACGGTGCAGGATCTGGGCAGCCACAACGGCACGATGTTGAACGGCGCCAAGGTGGCCGATCCCCTGCCCATCAGGGCCGGGGACGTGATCGAGGTGGCCAACATCACCTTCCGGGTCGAGGGCCCCGACGGCGCGGGCGCGGCCGCCGGCATGTCCATGTTCAACGAATCGGTGACCATGGTTCCTGCCCATGAACTCAGCTGGGACGAGGTGCGCAAGGAGCAAAAGGACAAGCGGGATCTGCAGTCCCTTCTGTTCCGGGTCCTGGCCGAAGCCGGCGACCTTCTGACGATTCCCCGGGAACCCGGGGAGATGTACGAACCCATTCTGGATCTGGTGGAAACGGCCCTGTTGAATCCCGAACGGATTTTCATCCTCTTGCTCGAAGAGGGACAGGAAGAACCGGTGACCAAGGCGTCGCGGGTTCAGGGAAACCACCCCGTAGGCAGCCTGGCCCTCAGCCGCACCATGATGAAACAGGTCCTGGAACAGAAAAAATCCTTCCTGACTTCCGATCCCCTGAACGATCCCGGTTTCGGCGGCATGATGAGCATGGTATCCCAGGGAATCCGCTCGGCCATCGCCGTGCCCCTGTTCGACAACGCCGAAGTCATCGGTCTGCTCTACGCCGACGATTCCCGGGCGGGCAAGCGTTTCTCCAAGGATCAGCTGGCCGCCTTCACCCTGTTGGCCAACGTGATCGCCGTGGCCATGACCCATGCGCGCTACCATGTTCTGGAGCAGGAAAAACAGCTCCAGGACGCCCAGTTGCGCACCGCAAGCGAAATTCTCGACAACATTCTTCCCGCCGACCTGCCGCCCTGCGAAGGTTATGACCTGTTTGCCAGGATCATCCCCTGTTTCGCCGTGGGCGGTGACCTCTACGACGCCAAAATGATGGAGGACGGCCGTTACGCTTTCCTGATCGGCGACGTGGTGGGCAAGGGGTTGGGCGCGGCCCTGCTGGTGTCGCACATTTTGTCCTGGACCCGCTTCATGGTCGATGAACAGTGGGATCCCCAGCCGCTGATCACCAAACTCAACCAGCAGATCTTCAACTGCACCGACACGGTTCGCTTCACCACGTTTTTTCTGGGTTATCTTGACCCGGTCTCGGGTAAGGTGACCTATGTCAACGCCGGCCACAATCCACCTTTTGTGGTTCGCGCCGACGGCACAGTCGAAACCCTGGGGCCAACCGGGATGCCCGTGGGGATCATCGCGGAATCTCCCTATAAAACCGGTGAAGTTACGCTGGAACCCGGTGACCTGATCACCCTCTACAGCGACGGGATTCCCGAAACCCAGCGCGAAGACGACGAGGAATACGGGGAAGACAATTTCGAAAAACTCCTCGTCGCCGAACGGGGAAACGACATGGCCGCAATGTTCGACAAGTTGCAGGTCGAGTTGAAGGACTTCCGGGGTGACACGCCCATCGGTGACGATGTGACCCTGCTGACCCTGAGGCGAAACCCCGCCTGATGCGGAAAAATCTCTCGTTCAAGGACAGAGGTTTGCCCATGACCGTGAAAAAGCTCCCTTGGCTTTTGTTACTTCTCCTGATGCCTCTTTCCGTCCGGGGCGGGACGATTGCCCCGTCCCTGGAAATCCTGCTTCAGAATTTGGGGCAGGACGAATCGATCAAGGTCCTGGTCGTTCTCGAGGATCAAGCCGACATTCCCGGGCTGGATCGCAATCTGCGGGGCGCCAAGGCCGCCATGTCCCAACGCCACCGTTTGGTGGTGGAGTCCCTCCGGGAAGCAGCGGCCAGGTCCCAGTCGGGATTGGTGGCGGATCTCCGCGCCAAATCGAAAGTGGGCCGGGTGGTGGGATTCGTGCCGCACTGGCTGATCAATTCCATTGTTGTTACCGCCACCGGGGAAACTATCCGGGGAATTGCCGCCCGGCCGGACGTTGCCAGGGTCGAACCCGATCTTGTGCCCGTTCTGATTTCACAGGTGCCCGGCATCAAGACGATTCCGGCCTTTGCCGATTCTGGAGGTATCGGAACGGCACCCGGAATTCGCCTGGTGGGGGCCCCGCGCGTGTGGAGCGAATACGGTATTGACGGGTCGGGCAGGATCGTCGGCATCATGGATACGGGGGTCGACGGGACGCACCCCGCCCTGGCCGCGCGTTGGCGGGGGAATTTCGCGCCCGCCGAGGAATGCTGGTTGGATGCGGTCGGTTCCGGTGACACGGCTTTTCCCGTGGATCGAAATTCCGTGGGACACGGTACCCACGTCATGGGAACCCTGACCGGATTGGCCCCGGGGGACACCATCGGTGTGGCGCCAGGCGCCCGGTGGATCGCGGCCAATACCATTCTGGGAAATCTGGGCCTGTTGGACAACGCGGTCCTGGCCTCCCTGGAATTCATGACCGATCCCGACGGGGATCCTTCGACCACCGGCGATATGCCGGATGTGGTCCACAGCAGCTGGGGGGTCTTCGAGGCTTTTGACGGATATTTCGATTGTGACAGCCGTTGGTGGGAGGCCATTGACAACATTGAGGCCGCCGGAGTGGTTCTCACCTGGGCGGCAGGAAACGAGGGCCCCAATTTTCGTTCCGTGAGATCTCCCGCGGACCGGGCCACCAGCCCCTATAACTGCTTCTCGGTGGGGGCCACCGAAATTTCGGATCCTTCCCTCATTGCCGATTTCTCCAGCCGCGGTCCTTCGGGTTGCGGCGGCTCCTACGAAATCAAACCCGAGGTCGTAGCGCCCGGACGGGATATCTACAGCGCCCGGCCCGGCGGCCTTTATCAACTGCTCAGCGGAACCTCCATGGCCGGGCCCCACGTTGCCGGAGTGGTGGCCCTGATGCGTCAGGCCAATCCGGACCTCGACGTGGTTTCCATCAAGGAAATCCTCATGGCCACGGCCATCGACGGGGGTGACCCTGGTCAGGACAATATCCACGGACACGGTTTCATAGACGCCTATGCGGCCGTAACCGCCGCGCTGACAAATATCGGAACGATGACCGGCACCGTTTCGGATCAGATAACCGGAGCACCCCTGGCCGATGCCAGGATCACAAGGTATGGCGGTTTCAACACCACCCTTACCGACGATCAGGGAAATTTCAGCCTGACGATGCTGGCCGGTCGGTTCGACTTCCTGGTATCCCGATTCGGTTATTACACCAATGGGATCGCGGCACGGATCGCGCCCGATTCGGTCGCCACCTACCATGTTGCCCTTTACCCCAAGCCGACGGCCGTTATCAGCGGCCTGGTGTCGGGTCCGGATGGCGGGCCGGTGGCCGGTGCATGGGTGACTCCCCTGGACATCCCGGTCGATCCCGTGGAAACCGACCCGGACGGTCATTATGAACTGGAACTGCCCAAGGGAACCGGGGTGATCTACAACCTGCAGGGAAAGGCCGCCGGCCTGGGTTACGTGTATCATGCGGTGGAGCTGGTGGGCGATCTGGTCCGGGATTTCGATCTCCCCGAACAATTCGTCGAAGATTTTGAAACCGCCGATTTCCGGTCCTATCCCTGGACGGGTAGCGGAAACTCCGCCTGGACCATCGATTCGGTGACCCGGCAACAGGGCAAGTTCAGCGCCCGTTCTGGAGTCATCCGCAATGATCAGAGTTCGAACCTGTCCCTGAATTATTATGTCAGCGGCGACAGTTATATCCAGTTCTGGACCAGGACCTCCACCGAGTATTTCTACGACCGCCTTGTATTCTACCTCGACGGGATTCCGGTGGCCGCCTGGTCGGGGGAAAGGGACTGGGAGCAATTCCGGATGCTGATCCCCCGTGGTCACCACAACTTCAAGTGGGCCTATGAACGGGATGTCGCCTACGCCGAGGGTCAGGATACCGTATGGCTCGACTTCATCGAATTTCCGACAACCGGCGAAGAGCTGTTCCCTTCCGTTTCCGTGGACCTCTCCTCGCTGTCCGCCACGGTGGCGAAAGGCGATACCCTGGATGTGCCGTTCATCATCTCCAATACCGGGGACTGGATCCTGGACTTTGAAATCTCCATTGGAGACCTTCTCAAAAATAAAGCGCCTGCACCGGGTGGCGCTCCCCGGTTCCAACCGAAAATCAACAGTGGGGGACCGGATGCCTTCGGTTACCAATGGCGGGACAGTGACGGTCTGGACGGTCCGGTTTACGAATGGGTGGACATTACTGCCGATGGATTGATCGCCGGCACGGGGAACGATGAAATGCTGGGCCCCTTCCCCCTGGGATTCAATTTCAGTTTCTATGAATCCACCTACGATTCGGTGCGCGTATGCACCAACGGTTTTTTATCTTTCACCTCGCTGTATCCGGCCTCCGACAACGTCGGCATTCCCGAGCCGTATGCTCCGAACAATATTCTGGCGGCCTTTTGGGATGACCTGAGTGACGATGCGGGCGGATTGATCTATTACAAGTCGGAACCCGAAAACGACCGGTTCATCGTCCAGTTCGAACAGATGGCCCGGCGCGCCACACGGGCGCCCGAATCTTTTCAGATCATCCTGAATGGTGACGGTTCGATTCTTTACCAGTATGACGATGTTCAGGAAACGGGTCACTGCACCGTCGGAATAGAAAATCCGGCCGGCGACGACGGCCTGCTGGCCCTGATCGACAGGGACAATTACCTCCATGACGGTATGGCCATATTGTTCGAACCCCCGTTTATCATGGCCAGGGTGGCCCCCGCCGGGGGACAGATCGTGCCCGGATCCTCTCTGGGTGCCTCGGTTACCTTCGATGCCACCAACCTTGAGCCCGGGTTCCACGTGGCGGTGATGACCATAAAATCCACGGACCCCGTCGTTCCGGAACTGCTGGTGCCCCTGATGCTGACAGTAACGGCGGTCAGCGGGACGCCGGACGTTGTTCCTCTGCGCAAGGTTGCCTTCACCGGGGCGGTGCCCAATCCATTTAATCCCGCCACCAGCCTGAAATTCAGCCTTCCCGCGGATGCGAGGGTGGAACTGGATATATTTGATGTGTCCGGGCGGCGGGTTCGTTCCCTGGTGGCGGGCCGTCTGGCGGCCGGTCCCCATTCCGTCCCCTGGAAGGGCCGCGACGATGCCGACCGCAATGTGGCCTCGGGTTCCTATTTTGCCCGCTTGACGGTGGACGGCGTATCCAGTGTAAAATCCGTGACGCTGGTACGATAATCCGTATCTTGATACTCATGTCCCCACTCAAAAAGGATGATCTTCATCATGCCCAGGATCAGCTTCCGGTTTTTGTCGGCCAGTCTTCTGATCGTATTGTTGATGGCGCTTTCAGCCCCTGTATCGGCGGTCACCGTATCCGCCGGTTGGACCAGGGCCGACGTGGGTCTGCAAAACAAGGGGGATGGTCTGTTTGTGAGTGTCAGTAACGGCATCCCCATGGACAGTCGTATCCTTGATGTCTCCTACGCCCTGGAATACGTGCAGAAGGTGGGCAGCCAGCCGACATTTTTCTCCGATCCGGTGACCGGTTTTGCGACAGACGACGCCGAGGTCACCTTGCACTGCGTGCAGCCCTCCATTTTTCTGGGGGCCCGCGTGCCGGACCTGGGTTTTGTTCCCCGAATCTATGTGGGAGGGTCGTTCGTCTTGAAGGTGAAGGAATCCTGGACGGCCTTTCCGGGTATGGCGGACAATGAATACGGTTATAAGAATTCCGATATCGTGGGGCACGTGGGGGTATCGCTGGGGGTGGGGCCGGTCACGGTTGATTTCCGGTACACCCAGGGCTTTACCGGCCAGCTGCTTCATGACAATTCAATCCCACTGGATCCGGTAAAGGCCGAAACGGGTCCCGAAGGAGCCCATGAACCTGAAATAGGGGCCAAGCTGACCAACATCCAACTGGGGGCGGGGTTCAGTTTCTGACGGATCAACCCTTGATCAACAGCACCATACCCAGGGCGCACAACAGCAGACTTACCAGGCGCCGGAAAGTCAGTTCGGAAATCTGCAGATGCAACCTGTGTCCCATCCAGGCCCCGAACAGAACGGCCGGCATTACCACCAGTGAAGACATCAGGCGGGGGCCGGTTATCAATCCGCCGGCAAGGTAGCTGGGGACCCGCACGAAGGCCATCAGCAGGAAGATGGTCATCAGGTTGGCCCGAAAAGCGCTTTTGCCCACGGCCGCCAGGTGATACCAGATGATGAGGGGCGGCCCCCCGGTTCCGAACAGACCGGTCAGCACCCCGCTGATCAAACCGGTCGGCGGCGCGGCCACCGCGGGCGGGCTGATGCGTCCTCCAGTCGGAAGCTTCACGAAAATCAAACCCACCGCCACCAGGAACCAGCCCAATATGGTCAGGATGATGTCCGGTTCGGTCGTGGTCAGCAGCCATGTTCCCACGGGTATTCCAACGGCGATTCCCAGGCCCAGTCCTCCGATTGGCCGCCACCTGATGTCACGCCGGGACTGCCAGGTCACGAAAAGTTCGGCCGGCAGATTCACCATCAGCAGAAGCACCACCACGTCCTTGATCTCCGGAAAGATCAGAGCCAGGCCGCCCACGGCGATCAGGCCCGATCCGAATCCGAACAACACATAGACCAGCTGGGCGATGACCAGGATCACGCAGGTGGCGGCAAATTCAAGGGGGGAGTGGAATATGGTGACGGGCAAGAAATCTCCGGTCTGGATGTGAGAGGGGGCCGTCCGGATCATGCGCTGTTTCGACGCATTATCCCCGGATCGGCCCCGGTTGGCAACCGTCGGCTAGTCCTCGGTATCCCGCAGATCGGCGGCTTGAAGATCCGCGGCTTTGCGGATCATGTCGACCAGATCGAGAATCATCGGGTCGCCTGGCAATTCGGAAGCAAGTCCGTAGGCCACCGGCACCAGATCGACCAGACGGCTTTCCTTGGCCCAAAAGCTTCCCTTGAGAATTTCGGCAAACTCGGCGGCCACGGCCTGCGCCCGCATCCGGACCGTGGCGGAAGCGAAGTCACTCGCGAATTGGCTGAGCAGGATGGTTTGTTCGATTTCCTCCACCTGCCCCGCCCGCGCGGTGTCGTGCGCGGGTGCTTCGTAACGCAGCCTCACGGTGCCGACGCGGATGGCCGGGCCTTCCCGTTCGGGACCGCCGGGTGAAGAGGCGAGTTTCAACTCGTACAGGGCCGTCACCTGGTGACCCACGCCGACCTCGCCCGCGTCCACGGCGTCGTTGCGGAAGTCGCGGTCGGCCACGTCACGGTTTTCGTAGCCCAGCAGGCGCCAGCGCTTGACCACGCGGGGGTCGAATTCGACCTGAACCTTGACCTCGCGCGCGATGGTCTGCAGCATCCCGGTGAGGTTCTCCTGGAAGACCCTTTCGGCTTCTTCCTGCCGGTCCACGTAGTAGTAGTTGCCGTCGCCCTTGTTGGCGAGCTTCTCCATCATTACATCGTTGTAGTTGCCCATGCCGAACCCGATGGTCGAGATGGTGATGCCCTCGTCGGAAGCCTTGCGCACCAGTGACAGGATCTTTTCCGCCTCGGTGCTGGCCCCGTTGTTGGCCACCCCGTCCGAGCAAAGGATCAGCCGGTTGACCTTGGCGGGTTCGTAATTCTTCCGGGCCAGGTCGTAAGCCAGCTCCAGACCTTCGTAAACGTTGGTCGAACCGTTGCTGATCAGGCCGTCGATGGCCTGCATGATCACTTCGCGGCGGCTGATGTCCGTGGGCTCGAGCCTGATTTCGCCCTTGGATCCGTAAACAACCAGGCCGACCCGGTCGCCTTCGCCCAACTCGTTCAGCAACAGATGCAGGGACTTCTTGACCGCGCCCAGGCGGTTTTCCCGGTTCATGCTGCCCGAGATGTCGATGACGAAAATGAGGTTGGCTGCCTTGCGGTCCTCGTCCCCGAGGGTCTTTCCAGCCAAGCCTACGCGTAGCAGATGATACCCCTCGCCGAAGCGGGAAGTCGCGCCGTCGCTGTGGATGCGGAACACGTCGTCCGAGTGCTTTTTCCACCCGGGATCGAAAGCATTGACGAATTCCTCCACCCGGATCGCGTCTTTGGGCGGCATGATGCCACGCTTCAGGTAGTTGCGGGCCACGGTCCACGAGGCGTTGTCCACGTCCACCGCGAAGGTGGAAAGGGAGTCGTCCTCGGTGGCGACGAAGGGGTTGACACCGGTGTGTTCGAAGTACATCAGCTCGATCTGCTCGCCGTTGGGCGGTGAGGTGCCGCCAGTCACTGAGCCGCCGAGAGGAAGTTCGGTGATGCTTCGCCGACCCATGATGAGCGCTTCCTGGGAAGTGGGCACGGGGCTGTTGGCGCGACCATCGGTCTGGGTCCTGACTGCACTGGGATCGTTATGCACGTACAACTCACCTGCGCGTGAAACCACGCCGGCCTGCTTGGACATGGACTCTTTGACCGAATCAATGGCGTATTGGTCGAATTTCTCCGAGCTCACGGTATGTTCGGTGACCCCGCTCTTGACCTCGGCCATATATTCCGGACCCTTCAGTGGGGCCTGGTCACCCAGGATGGCCGCCGCCATTTCAGATTCTTCGACATTATCGGTTCCCACAGCCTCTTTTTCAATGGGCTTGGTATCGGCTTCCAGCGGATAGGTTCCAGTTTGGCGGACCACTTCACTTGGCCCCAGGCCCAGCAGACCCGGATGTGCGGTCCCCATCTTGTTCGCCTGGTTCGAATCGATCCACCAGACGCCGAGCACCGCGAGTGCGGCCACGGTGACGGCGGTCGTCAATGCGGGCCTCAGACGGGTGATCCGGAATACCGAAGAACGTCCTTCGGACTTCAACTCCCGGCGAATGCCGTGCCAGATGGATTCCCGGTCGTGGTCGCTGAGTTCGTAATTGTCGTGTTTCAAAAAGCGTTTCATGATGTGGCTCCTCTCGCGCCTTCGCTGAACACGAGACCATCGCCGTTCTCCAGCCAGGTTCTCATGTTGCGGCACGCCCGGTAGTGGTGGACCCTGGCCGTCGGTTC
>Ga0164315_10004822_pt1 | contig 10507 bp, 14 predicted proteins | sample GuaBasSedimGuay6_FD_113737 | JGI IMG/M metagenome (GOLD analysis project Ga0164315, IMG submission 113737) | Subseafloor sediment microbial communities from Guaymas Basin, Gulf of California, Mexico - Guay6, Core 4569-2, 0-3 cm | ecosystem: Environmental > Aquatic > Marine > Hydrothermal vents...
GCGAGCTTGTCAATCTCAAGGGCATGATGGATTCGATTGTCGGCACAAGCATCCTGGAGCTTCCTTCGGGTGTGTTGCATCGCCCGGGTCCTAAACCCGGAGTCACGCGATCAGCGAAGAGAATGAAAGGCCATTCCTCGATCATGAATCGATTGCATCGTGGCCGCCGAGTCGTGAAGGGGAAGGCTGGTTCTTGATGAGTGATCGGAAATTGATAATGGCTATGGTTGTGTGTTTCCTGACCGGCGCCGCTGTTGTTTTGCTGGCTTGTATGGTCGTTGTGTGAACATAGCAATGATCGTGCCATCTTCACTCTTGCGTGTCTGGCCCAAGGGTGGTAGTTATTCTTTATGTCGAATCAGTCAAGAAGCGAACACCTGGGCCAACTTTTGGGGCTATCATGACAATGGAAGAAGACGTGAAAGAGTTTGAGAAAGCGATTGAGTTTGTCGAGGCCAGGATACCGGGATTTGAAATTCGGTACAAAAATAAGTCGTGGTCATCGTGGCTGATTTCCAAACTCGTTTGGATTTTCAATCGTCGATACATGACAGATTACACCACAACCAGATACCCCAAAGTGTACTTTCCCTCGAGAGAATACATTGTATCGAATCCGAGGAAGGCGACTAAAATTCTCTTCCATGAATTTGTCCATCTATGGGACCGGCAAGAGCAAGGCGTTTCGTTCTCCTTTGGATACGCTTTTCCTCAATGGTTGGCCATTCCTAATCTTGTCTTCGGCACACTCTTCCTGCTGGTGTCGAACGAAGCCGCGAGTTGGGTCGGTGCTGGTGCCGGTTGGGTCTTCGGTGCGCTTTGTGCAAGCCCCCTGGCGTCCCAGCCCCGGACCATGGCCGAGCTTCGTGGTTACTCTATGAACATGGCGATCAACTATTGGCGCTATGGTGAAGTGAGTGACGGTACGAAGGAATGGGTCAAGGGAATATTCCTCGATTGGAGTTATTATAAGATGTGTTGGAGCGGACGATACATTGCCAGTTCGGTTGATCGCTCTCTTATCAGAATTCGTTTGAGTCAATTTGGCATACAATCAATAGGAGGGAAAAACGGGTTGCCTTTCAAGCTAGCACAAAAATTCTTCGAAGGAGGCGAAGGGCATGGTGGGAAAAAATGATCACGATAGACAATGGGAAATATGGCATGAAGAAGACGAGCCGGATGCTAATGGTAGTGGGAGACGCTGGACGTTGCTTTGTTCGATCTGTTTGCGTGAACTCGAAGCCGCGGTCAATTTTCCAAAACACGGGCTCAGAATCTGCTACCATTGCATAGGTGAGATACATGAGGCGACAATCAATAACCAAACCCGAGCGGAAAACTCCGCAGGGCCTAATGGGTCCATCAAGGGATAAGGAGACGTAACATGGGATCAGGAACAGCGAAAGTTGTAAGAGGTTCTTTTGTAGGTACGGGTTCGGCGCTGAGTGTCGAGACCGTGGGTTTTCTTCCCCGCAGTGTCAAGCTCTTCAACGAGACGGGCCTTGTCACTGCTCAGTGGATTGAAGGCATGGCCGACCTGGCCGGGCTGAAGCAGGTTACCGATGGCACGATCAGTTTGATGACCGCTGGCATCACCCCTACCGCGACGGGCTTTGACGTGGGCGCGGACTCGGATCTCAATGCGAGTGCCGAGACCGTTTATTTCGAAGCGACAGACTAGTCAGGCGTAAGAATTTTTGATTGGCAGGTGCTCGGGGCCAGCCTGACTCAACAAGCAATATCCCCCCTTTGCGAGTTGAGAAAGTCAACCCGGGCGCCTGCTTTTTTCTCCGGAGGTTTTCAAATGGCAGACAAACTTTATGGCTCGCCACAAATGGCACCAGAATACGTTCTCCATCGTCACTTGGAAGGTGCAGCAGACGGTGCAAGTGAGATCATCATGCAGCACGGGATCAACATGGCTGGCTTCGAATGGGCGAACATTCAAGTAGTTCCTTCGGCCATGGCCAGCCCGGTTGTCCAAGTCCTTTTCTGGTCTGAAGAAGCTGCTAAATATATCGTCGATCACACTGAGATTGAATTTCTCGCCAAGGGAGATGGTGTTGCATGGGAAGCCTCCATTGATGCCCGGGGTCGGAAAATCTTTGTCAAGGTCGTGTCGGGAGTCCCTGCCGGTCAGGAGTGCAAGATATTCGTTGCTGGGTATCGCAATAGGCATTCTTGATGGAATCGGTAGATGAAAATGTCATACCGTTGCTGAAAGGCAACCCTCATGCTTTAGAGAGCGCGGACAAGAATGAATTGCTCCAGTTGTATGAACACTACCGGAGCATGTCCAATGAGCTTTTGCGCCGAGCTATCATAGAATATGATCGGCTTGACTTGTTAGCAACACAAGTGCTCGATTACGATATCACGCCGATGCACCTGAACATGCTTCGTTTTCAATTTCAAAATCCTCGCAGTCTTCAACTTGCTTTCCGGGGCGCGGGAAAAACGACAATCTGCACGGTTGCGAAGGTGATCCATTACCTGTTGAAAAATCCAAATCTGAGAATTTGCCTGGCGTCGAAATCGTTGAATAACGCCCAGGGTTTTCTCAAGGAGATAAAGGGCCACTTCGAAAACAATCAACGCCTCGAGGAGATCTTCGGTCCCTATTTCGATCCGCGTAAAGTGACAAAATGGGATAGCAGTGAAATCGAAGTTCTACCGCGCACCTTGCATACCAAGGAGGCGTCAATCACTTGTGCAGGTGTCGAAGGAACCATCGTCTCCAAGCACTACGACGTAATCATCTCCGATGACCTGGTAGATGAAGACAACGCTCGTACAAAGCACATGCGGGACAAGACGAGAACATGGTATTACCAGACGCTCGATCCGTGTCTCATGCCCCCTGACCAGGACGTGATGCATCGAGGCGATCATCACGTCCTTGGTACTCGGTATCATTATGACGATCTCTATGGTCGGTTGAGTGAGAACGAGTTTGAAAAATCACATCAAATCATTCCCGCGTTGAACGAGGATGACCTCTCCCCGTGGCCTGAAAAATACCCACCTGAATGGTTCAAGGAGAAGCGAGAGAACGCAGGTACGATTATTTTCAATGCTCAATATTTATGCAATACCGAAGCGATGAAGGGTGAGGTTTTCCAGTACGATGATTGCCAACTAGTGTCAGACGATGAGATACCAAACCAGATCAGAATTTATCAAGGGGTTGATTTGGCAATCACTGAGAAAGAGAAGAACGATCAGTATGCAGACGTGGTAATCGGCATAGACAGGAGCGGTAATATTTATGTTATGGATGCCTTCTTAGGCCACATAGCATTTGGCAAACAGTTGAAGCAGGCGAGAGAATTTTACAAGCAATGGGATCCTATCCGGGCAGGCGCCGAGAGCAACGCATATCAAGACGCTTTCAGGCAAGCCATTCTCGACATTGATCCTGACCTTCGATTTGTCCCGATCCACACTGACAAGGACAAGATGACACGAGCTTGGAAATTGCAACCAATGTTCGAAAAGAAGAAAGTGTTTTTTCGAAAGCATCTCCAGAAATTGATCGAGCAGTTTGTCCTCTTCCCGTCTCACCGATTCAAAGACGGAATGGATGCCTTTGACCTTGCTGTGAGAGCGAGCAAGAAAAAACGCAAACGTGCAGTTCGAAATTATGAGCCAGGCGTTATCTGAGGAGATCACAATGGAAGACATTACTAACGAACAAATGAAATCGGGTCTTACTAAATCGGTGAAGTTGAACAAGCGGGCGGTCAAGGCCCTTGTGATCCCATTTGACAGAAAATCAATGACTCCTCTCACGAAACAAATGGAAGACAAGGACGGCAAATCAAAGGAGCTTCCCGAAGATCCATTCGAGCAATTGATAAAGGCGGGGCAGGTATTGGAACCCCCCTTCGAATTACTCACACTCGCAATGCTCAACGAGCACAGTTCCGAGCTTGGCCAGTGCGTCGAAGCAATGGCTTGCAACATAGACGGCTTTGGCCACCGCTACATTCCTCGTGTCAAAGCAGATCCTGAAAAGGAAGACATCGCCCGGGACAAAGCCGCTTTGAAAGAAAGGACTGATCTCAAGAATTTCTTCAATTATGTTTGCCTGGATGATTCATTCACTGGCTTCAGAAAAAAGATCAGAACCGACTTGGAGATGACCGGCAACGCCTGGTATGAAGTCATCCGTAACCTGGCTGGCAAAATTCAAGGGTTCAATCATTTGCCTAGTTATCAGATGCGCCTTGGCATCGTCGAAACGAATGCTGTGAAAGTGCCAATGAAGGTTATTGAGTTGCAGGAAGATGGCAGCGCCGTGGTCAAAGAGATTCAAGTTTGGAAACGGTTTCGTCTTCACGCTCAATCGAAGGGAATTCATTTCAGGAACATGATGGTCTCCAGCAGCTTCACCCTTCGCTGGTTCAAAGAGTTTGGCGATCCGCGGGTCTATGATTACGAGTCGGGTGATGAAATCAAAGGCGATGACTTGAAAGATTTCCCTGAAGATCGTAAGGCAAACGAAATCATTCACCTTCGATATTACTCGGCCCGGAGTCCGTATGGGTTGCCTCGGTTTGTCGGCAACATGCTTGACATGTTTGGCGACCGGGCGGCCGGAGAAATCAACTACATCACTTTCCAGAACAACAATGTACCTTCGATGGCATTGACCGTCTCGAATGGTCAGCTCACCGAAGGGACGGTCAAGCGGATCGAGTCGTTTGTCGAATCGCAGATCCAGGGTAGCGACAACTATTCCAAGTTCCTAATCATCGAAGGTGAAACATCCGAGATTGATGGTGAGGACGCCGGACAGGTCAAGATTGATATCGTGCCGCTTGTGAAAGAACAACACACCGATGAGTTGTTCCAAAACTACTCGAAGAACAATCAAGACAAAGTGAGACGGGCTTTCCGGTTGCCTCCTCTGTTTGTAGGCCGCGCGGATGATTATAGTAGAGCGACAGCCGAGTCATCAAGGAGAGTTGCCGACGAGCAAATCTTCGCGCCGGAACGAAGCGAGTTTGACTCACATATGAATCGGATCATGTTCCCGGAGATGGGTATTGTCCATCATGAGTTCAAGAGCAACTCACCTAACACGACTGACAATGCGGAACTGGTTAGAATCTTGGCCGGGTCGGAAAAGACCGGAGGCATGACTCCCCGCATTGCCCGATCAATCCTCGAAGACATCCTTGGTGTTGAGCTTCCGCCGTTCCCTAAAGACTTCCCGGCCGATGAACCTTTTTCGATGACCATGGCCGAAGCTGTGAAAAACAAGGCCGACCCGACCGAACCCGGGCAACAAGTTACCGCGTTGAAGATGGTCGACGATTTGACTAAATCAGATATTTCGCTTTACACAGAAGAAGACATCGTGGAACGCTTGATAAAAGCGAACCAGTTGATCGAAGAACGATGGAGAGAAGAAACGAAATTCACCGAGGAGTAACCGTGGCATTGCCTGCTTCAAAAATAGACACCGTGTTTGAAATGCTCGTGCAGTCGGATGCTCTGATAGCGAAGGCGCTTGGCATTTCTGAAGTGGCCCAGATTGCTCGCATCGAATCCAACCTGCGGAAATACATCGACGGCAAGTGGAATGAACTGAAAGCTCAAGCGATCAAAGAAGCTCATTCCATGGCGATGGCTGGCAAGAGCCACTCTGCGATTTCGGCCAAGGTCATCCGGACAATGAGCCGGATAGCTTTTGCGACGAAGGGCAGACTTTCCAAAGATGTCAAGTCGATTTACGAAAAGGCGCGAGTGGCGGCATGGAGAAAATACCGCGAAGGATTGACAGCGACACTTGCTTACGACACGCCGAATTTTTCAGAGGTGAAGAAAGCCGGTGAGACGCACCTGGAGCTAAAACCTTTGCCGACATTCACCACTGCAGATGCCAACGCACAGAAGGCAATTTCGAAGATTCAGTATTTGTGGTTGAAGGAACATGTTCCCGAAAACATGGCCGCGAGTATCCGCGAAACGGTCCGCGAAGTGATGCTGGTCGAAGGTCAAGGTCGTGCTGCTGCTGGAACTGAATTGAAAAGGCGGTTGACAGAGGAACTCGGGCGGGTGAAGACCCCTGCCGGTTGGAACGGTACTCAGCGTCAATATTTCGAAGGTGTGTCGTCGAACGCTTCTACTACCGCGAGAGTTCATGGCCACATGAATTCATTCACTGAGTTCGGTGCAAAGAAGTACGAAATTTTAGCAGCGGGGGATGAAAGAACATGTCCCGTTTGTAGTCAGATGGACGGGAAGGTTTTCACGGTAAAGCAAGGCGCGAGTGTGATGAGTGCGGAGATGGCCGCCAAAAATCCTAGTGGAGCGAAGGCTGCTCATCCGTGGTATAGCGAGAAGGAGTTGCAGAAAATTTCAACTGGGTCTGGGCATGTCAGTGCCAAAGATTCACAAGCATTAGCCGCGGCTGGTTTTTCCACCCCGCCATTTCATTTTCGCTGTAGATGCACTGTCAGTGTTTCGGATGCGCCCGGGTCGTTTTGAATGGCTTCAGTGATAAAGGAGAAATGATGAAACGCAAACGTTCATCTCGAGTGCTTGAAGAAAAGCACATTTTGAAATCGGCCGCCCCTATCGCAACACCATCGCTCGACACTGGAGGCAAGCTAAATCCGGCGAAGAATTCCGATGGCAGTTTTGTTGATCCGGAGGAAGAGAAAAAGAAAACGGTTGAGAAAAAAATCGAAGCCGATCCATCGAGAATTTTTATCTACATTCGGTTACCGACCGCTGTCCGGAAAAAGCTCACCGATCTGTCACGAGTGATCGCCAAGGACTTCGGAGGTGTCGATGCTGAAGACGTTGACCATATCACTCTGTTTTTCGTTCGCAGCAATGACGGCGAGTTTGACAAAGAGCAAGCGGATAACATTCGGGCCGTAGCGCAGAAGGTGATAACCGAGCACCTTCCATTGAGCGGCGCCTTCCAGGGTTGGGCGTACTTTGACCAGGCCGAGAAGGGAGGCGAGAAGACAACCGCCCTCGTCGCTCTCCTGGACGTTCCGGGACTTGAGGGTGTCTTTGTTGCATTGAAAGACGCGCTGGCTTCTGCGGGCATCGACTACGAGCAGAAGCACAGTTATGTCCCGCATGCCACGCTTGCATATCTCCCCCTGGGCGCAAGAGTGAAAACGGAGCTGCCATTGCTCAATGATACGGTGAAGATCACACAAGCTGAATTGGCTCACGAGAAAGAACATGTTCTGAAGGAGGCGCTTACTCCCATGAGCGAACCTGGCACGATGGGCTTGGACGTGTTGCGTAAAGCCCACTGGAATCTCCATAAAATTTTCAGGGGCGCGACGGGGGAAGTGGTTGAGGGGTTCAGCATTCAACAGCTTGTCAATTTGCATGCCCGGATAGTGGATGAGTTGTACGAGCGGAATGTCCTTCACCCCGCACCGCCAGACGACGGCCTGGACGAGAATTCATCTAGCTTCGAAAGCAACACCGATGGCCAACCCAACTGGGCAGTGGCGCTTCAGAAATCAAACTTTGTTAGTTTCAATACCGAGGAGCCGTTGGATCTCGATGAGCGGGAAAAGGCGTACCTCGATGCATCACAGGAGGAGTAATGTTCGTTCTGACTAAAGAAGTGACAATCGAAGCAGCCCACCGGCTCCCCGATCATCCAGGCAAGTGCGTCAATTTGCACGGTCACTCATGGGAGGTGACTGTGGTTATGTTCTCGAAGGAATTGAACGAGAACGGAATGGTTGCGGACTTCGGCGAGATCAAAAGATTGGTTGAGCATTATGACCACAAGATGCTCAATGAGATGATACCGTTCGAGTCTGGCGAATACCCTCCGACTTCCGAGAATTTTGCCCTGTTGATTGCCAACGAGTGTTTAGCCAAGTTTGTCATTGAACGAGTCGAAGTGAGCGTGAAGGAAACCAAGGGTTCCACGGTCACTTGCATTCAGAACGCGACCTGAGCATTTACGGTGTAAACAATGGAATATAAAGTCAACGAGATTTTCCATTCTCTGCAAGGTGAAGGGTACTGGGCCGGTACCCCGATGTTCTTCGTTCGCTTGTCCGGTTGCAATCTTTCTTGCCCGTGGTGCGACACCGATCACAACACTGGTAAGATCATGAGTGAGAGAGATATTCTTAACATTCTTGACAAGCTCCAAGATGAGACCAGTGGAGTGTTTATCACCCGCGTTTGCATCACTGGGGGAGAGCCAACGATTCACGACTTGGCGTCGCTGTGCAAGGCACTGGGTGAATGGTATTCACTCCATCTCGAGACGAACGGAACGCGAGCACTCGTCGAGCAAGAACGTTTTGATTGGGTTACGGTGAGCCCCAAGTTCCCACCTGGTTTTGATGGCATGCCTCAATTCTGGGGAGACGAGTTGAAGGTTCCTGTTTCGGAAGAGGTCACAGATTTATTAGCGGATCAATGCGCTGGGTGGGGGCACTTCCACTACCGGTACTTGCAACCGGTGGACGGCGATGACTTGGAGAAGAATGCTCAACGGTGTCTCGAGCTGGCTTCCAAGATGACCTACCCGTGGCGCGTGAGTATGCAGGGCCACAAGCGTCTAAATTTGAGGTGAGTGATGAACGATGCAAAACGAATCGAAGCGGAAGGACTTGTCCGGAGAATGCTCGAGCTGATAGGCGATGATCCTAACCGGGATGGTCTGCTCGATACACCTGCCCGTGTTGTCCGTTCCTGGGGAGAATTATTCGGTGGGTATTCGAAAAATTGCAAAGACGTGGTGAAGGTCTTCGAACAGAAGTGTGACCAGATGGTTATGCTTCGCAACATTGACTACTTTTCCTTTTGCGAGCATCACATACTCCCCTTCTTTGGCAAGTGCCACATAGCGTATATTCCGAAGGACAACCGGGTGCTGGGTGTTTCAAAATTGGTCAGGATGCTTGAAGTGTTTGCCAGGCGTTTGCAGCTTCAGGAAAGACTTACCTCTCAGCTTGCCGAGGGGATCCAGGAAGCAATCGATCCGCTGGGTGTTGCGGTCTATATCGACGGCCAGCACCTCTGTATGACCATGAGAGGTGTTGGGCAAAAGCACTCGACAATGAGGACGCATAAATTGTTGGGGGTTTTCCTGAAAGACTCGAAGGCCAGGTCTGAGCTTTTGTCAGTGATGAATCTGAACAAGTGAGCCATTTACGTGTAAATAAACAGAAGGGTTTCTAGGAATGATTGTCACCTACATCGACTATGGTGAAATTTACAAAATGGTTACTGATATGGCTGGGAAATACAACCTCACCCAATATCGAGAATTTGTCGGGATGCATCGAGCGGGAATGATCCTGGCTTGCATGTTCGGGACTTTGATAAATCGGCCGGTGTCCTATTATTTGAAAGGTGAGATTCATCCAAAAATTGAATCTGAATATTGCTTGGTGATAGATGACGTTCTCCGGACCGGCGAGTCATTGCGCGAAGTTTTGGAAATCGCACCGAACGCTGATAGCCTTGTCATGTTTACAAATGACACTAATTCGGTAGATTACTTTTTCGAGAAGGTGACAGACGACAAGTGGGTTTTGTTCCCATGGGACCTGAAAGATTTCACCGATGGCAATAAGGAGGGTTACTCATTACACCGAAAATAATAGCCACTGATCTTGACGGGGTGCTTTGTCGTGAAGGCGGGTTCACCCCGGAAGAATTTCTAAATAGAATTCCAATCCAGCAAAACATTGATTTGATCAATGGGTTTTTCGATGAGGGGTGTTTCGTAGTTGTCTATTCAGCACGTCGGGAAGAAGACAGATTTTTGACCGATGCCTGGCTGAAAACCAATCGAGTAAAATACCATGCTCTCGTGCTTGAAAAAATGAACTATGATGTCTACGTTGAGGAGCAGACAAAATTGCTAGGCGTGGTTTCGGAAGTAGATGAAAAGGATGCCGTCGGTGAATGTTTCACCGATGGGAGAAATTCGGAAATCGAAGGTTATATCCGTTCTGCTGTTGAGTGGTGCTTGGCCAATTTGAATCATCCACCTGAAGACAAACTAGTGTTGGATCTGGGATGCAACTACGGCCATGCCCTGAAGGTATTCGGTGAGCATGGCTGGGATGGTCTGGGCTGGGATCTGTTTCCCAATTTGTTGTATGAAAAAATACAAATTGAAAAACGGGCAATGGAAGAGATCCCGTTTTTCAATTTCGCCCGGGAACCCACTTTCTTTTTTCTGAATCATTCGCTTGAGCACAGCACAAGACCTTGGGAAGTTGTTGCTGGCATCGGTAGAAGAACCAAGCCGCGGAGTGGTATTTTTATAGCCGTTCCGGATGTCGACAGTGAGGTTTATTTGCAAGCAGATCACAAGGCGATTTACACGAAAGATTTCCTGAAGAAGATGCTTTCAGATGTGGGCTTTCAATCTATTTCCGTGGAGCGAGTTATTCTCCACGACACAAACCCCGAACTGTTTGCAATAGGAGTGAAAAAATAATGGTAGTCATCCTTGCCTCGGGCGGATTGGATTCCTACGTAA
>Ga0164315_10004824_pt1 | contig 10504 bp, 9 predicted proteins | sample GuaBasSedimGuay6_FD_113737 | JGI IMG/M metagenome (GOLD analysis project Ga0164315, IMG submission 113737) | Subseafloor sediment microbial communities from Guaymas Basin, Gulf of California, Mexico - Guay6, Core 4569-2, 0-3 cm | ecosystem: Environmental > Aquatic > Marine > Hydrothermal vents >...
AATTATACCGCAATGGCTGACCGTGTTGCCTGTGATGTGATTCAGGATCGGGGAGACCTTCTCTGCAGCCTTGCCAGGTGTATAGACCTTGGAGTCGTCCATGTAGGATAAGCGCGAACCTGTGAGCAATACACCCCCTCCACCCGGGTATAAAACTGTATTGTCCTGGAAATAGTTCTGCTTACAATCCAGGTGCAACCACAGTGCATACCCCCCAATATTTTCGAAATGACAACTATCGATTCGGCAATTTGATGCATTTTCAAACACGACTGCTCCATCGGTATGCACCCTGGCCTCTATATGACCCAGGGTATAAGTAGCATGGCGAAACTCCAATCCTTTGAAATTAATATACTCCACATGTGTTCCATTCTCAACATCTCCTTTTAAGAAGAGAATGCGATTCAGATAGGGGGCAATAAATTCCTGATTGTTGGGATCCTGACCCTCTTCGGGTTTAAAGTACAGGCGTCCTTTTCGAGTGTCGAGATACCACTCCCCGGACTGATCCAGCTCAGATTTTACCCCCTCGATCCAGAACCAGTTTCCCTCGATCACTTCTCCATGTCGCTCTCTTGGACCGATTGAAATGGTTGAATTAGGGACATCCACTTCGGAGACATCGTTCCGTTGATTAAAGAACCTCCAGTTTGATACAATATTTATTTGTGCATCCTCTTCACTCCCCCACGCTTCCCTGACTTGTCCGGGAGCCAGTTCAATATGACTCAATGACCCTCCGCTTGCATACAAAAAAGGATTCTCCTGATCTGCATTGGGATAGCGGGCCCTGATAGCCCTTTTGCCGTCTACAAATAACTGTCTGAAATTCCAGCCCTCTCCCGGCTCCTGCCTATACTCTTCCGCTCTGTTTATGTCTTTTTCCCAGGCCCTGGCTTGTGGGAGATCCAAAAACCAGATCCCATCATAAGCTTCCTGCCAATGCCCATCCAATAACTTTCCTCCGCTCAACACAACCCTCTCTCCTTCAGCAGCCCTCCAGGTTACCGGAGATAATTCAGTACCTGAATCTTCAGGATAAAACTCAAGAGTCTTGTCCAGATTTGTCTATGCTTTGAACAACCTTCCTGGCCCTCCCCAGGGTTGCGAATGGATGACGTTTTGAACCCTTACCCAGATCGTTCCCATTTAATGAAACGTAGTACCTTTGAGTTTTATAGCTCTTCACGGAGGAAGAATTCTCTGATCTTTCAATTTCATTGCAAGCGCAAACAACTGCGAAAGAAATCAAGATCAGAATAAAACTACATATTTTGATTTTCAGGACAACCATGTTTCAATTTTTGTTGAGGGAAACTGTTTGCACTTACCCAGCTTTCTAGAATAGATTGTTGGAGATATTAAATCCTAGATTATCAATTCTTTTTTGAAGTAAAATCCCGTATTTATCTTTCATTTCATCAGATAAAAAACTTATATCAATCAATTCAAACCAGGAAGACAGAGCTTTTTGAATGGTATCTACCATCTTTTCAATGATTTTATCAGTTAAACCACACCGCTCTTTTCCAAAATAATTAACCAGTACATCGTAGTTGAGATTGCTTTTTTTTCCTTTCAATGTTAAAGCAATTTCTTCAAATTCACCTTGAAGTAAAATAGAAGAGTTTAACAAGTCATATGCTGGTGAAAGTTCAACTTTACCGTTCCTGAGAATTACAGAATAATTTTTAAGGTGCATGTCTTCATTCCCAATCAAATAGCTGAAAATCACTATTTTGAATAAACGCGCTTTTTCAATAGCCGGGAAAGTGCAGTATTCATCTATCAACTTCACCAGCTTTTCCATGGAAAAATTGTACTTGGTATCCCTGCCTAAACCTGCTAATTGAGCAAAATCCTCAACTGCAACCTTGTCCTTCTGTCCCTTTCTGTCAAATCGTTTGATGAAGTAAGTCAACGAGCCATCCTTCGAATATATTAAACCGTGTAAGGGAACTTCAATTCCAATGCTTGCAGCCAAACGCATGGTGAGGTCTTCATTTTGTGGTAGCTCAGGAAATAGGTGATGCTGGGGCTTCAGGATGTACCTCCCTCTTTTATCGACAATATCAAAAGAACCTTTTTTGATATTTAGAACTGCGCTTAGTTTAGGTTGGACTCCCTGTATGGACATTTTTGTTGCCCTTTGCATCGCTTCAGCCCGTAACTCCTCAGCGGTAAAGTCAAGCAATGCAAGCGTTTTTAATGTGGGTGACAAAAACTTTAAACCCTTTTCACTATAAGTTTTATCATAACAAGGGCTGTATGTTATCGGGCAATGATTCACGGTGAAATTTCTTTTACAGTTACATGACCCACCATATCATCTCCAACAGCCAGTAGTTGGGTGTAAAAATCATTTCGGTCTATTTTCCTAAATTTTAACAGGCCTTCCAGTTGAAAGCCTTCCGGGAGCAGTCCTTCAAAAAAAGGTGGGAACGAATCGAATTCATATCCCGTCAGGCTTAAAGGCATCGTTAGAGATACAGGAAATCCTGTATATCCAGATGTGTATTCAAAATGGTATTTTTTACCAATCTCAAGTTCCTTTAGCTCACCTGCTTCCTGTCCATTTACAAATACTTTAGCTGCTCTCATTATTAAGAATTTGGTTCATATAAGGACTATTCAGCTGAACTTTAATATTTAGCACTGTTAGTATTTTTCGTAAAGTATTCAATTGTATCGTTCCCTTGCCTTTCTCCATATCAAACACAACTGTTTTTCCAACTCCAGCCATTTCTGCCAACTGCAGTTGACTCAGTCCTGCAGCCTTACGATGTTTTCTAATAATACTTGCCAATAATTCAGGTTCTAACATAATTATATTGCTAAAGCGGTAAATATAGTGTATTTGATTTCGCCAAGCAAGTGATATCGCACATTATTACTGCTACAGAGGGAAATAACAACTGATTCATAAATAAAATCATAATGATTTACCAATATTACTGCCTCGGCAGTAATATTATTCATTAATATACAATCCGGTATTTTTGTGGTTCCTACAAAAAGCTCGGATAAAATAGTATCAAGTATCGTTCCTCCGGCATCAAAGGCAATGGCCTGTATTTGGTAATAACCTGCTTGCAAATCGGTAATTGTATGCTCAAATGGGGCACTCAGGTCTTCACCAATTTTTACCTCGTTCTGGTAAAACTCCATTTTATTAACCTGATCGGCATTATCGCCGTCAACAGATACAATGTAAAGAGCATCGGAACCGGGGCGGTAACTGCTCATCGTACCAGGGATTGAGAAAGAAATGTCCTGGGCATTTAATCCACTGAACATGGCAAATGCTGATATCAGTATAAGAAATTTCGATTTGAATTTCATTTTTTTCTTTTAATAATAAGTCGCAGGGTGATTTAGCTTACAATATCATGCTATTTAACAAGTTCAAACTTCTGGAATACACATCCATAGTGGCTTCCCGGAGGATTTTCGATGATTTCTTCGCCGTTCCAGTTGGTGGCGAAATTTCCGGAATATAGCAGCCACGCGCTTTTCCCATCCTTGCTGATAAATTTGGAGGGGATATTTAAAAAGTATGCCTGCTCACCAAAGTTCTTCATATAGGAAATCAGCTTCCACTCGCCGGTCAACCGGTCCGCTTCAAGAATGTAAGAGTTCATCTTTGAACAGGTATTTACTCCATCGGTCACGCACATCAGGTATTTTTTCAATGGTGCATTGTAGGTGATGGTCACACATCCCATGTTATTATTCCACTCCAACAGGGGCTTTATTTTCTTAAAATCGTTTGTCCAGACAGAATTTCCGGTTTTGTCCTTCCCGGCATAGAATTCATATTGCGAGGCATCGTTGATGTTCTCAATGGTGGGTGTAACACGCAACAGGTACACCTGGTCTCCTGTAATCCACGAAGCATTGTAGAAACGCGTGTCTGCATCATGTATATCTGCCCCATGCGCCACCAGGTAAGCTTTACCATCGGGCGAATGCTCCATATTCTTGCCAAAATCCACAAAATGGGGGGAACCAATTTTGACAGGATATCCATACATGCCTGTCTCTCCGAATATGGGTTTCTCAGGTGTATGCGGTGTATCCTTCCAGCTGCGCCCATAGTCGGTGGAATAACGGAAGCCCACAAAGGGCCCCAGCCATGGCCAATTGTAGGTCATATCGCCGAACTTTGTCTGACCGGCCGGATCCAGACTGTAGGTCCCATAGTACCATACTCCATTATAAATCAGGCTACCGGCGGGGTACCTTCCATGGTAAGGAAAGGCCGAAGCGTGTGACAAACCAAGGCTGTAGATGGTGAGTGTGGTGGGATCATCACCTTCCATCACAGCGTTCCCGGTGGAGGTTCTTTCTGCTCCATAACCGAAATCAACCACCCCATCAGAAATAGAGAGGTCCTTTCCTCCGTCCAAACGGGGACAGTGCCCATCGGTAAAGGGAGAATACAATCGGTCATCCTCTGCCCAGGTGGGGTACCAGGTATCCCCTACCCGGAAACCGCTTTTCTGACCCGGAAAATGTATGCCTGAAAATTCGTCCGATTGAGGAAAGGGGCAATCTGTAGGTGTTTCGGATTGCCATGTAAAGGGATCATATTTCTGTATCTCAGGCTTTATCTGTGCTTGTAAGAATAAACTCAAAAAGAGACAGCCAATGAGAATGTAATATCTTTTTTCCTTCATTTATTTACTTTTTTCGTATCCCTAAATTCCCGCAAAGCATCCCGCCTGGCAATTTACTACTTTTAGTAGCTCAATTCTTCCCTAATTTACCCTCCCACAGTTCTTTCATTTGCTCCAGGGTTTTGCCCTTGGTCTCGGGCAGATATTTCAGACAGAAGAAGAATCCTGCAATATTCAGGATCCCGAACAGGACAAAATTAAATACCGCGCCTATACCCAACAGGTAGGGTGAAACCAGGATCACCAAAAATGTAGCCATACATAATACTGATGAGGAGAACCCGATGGCTCTACCCCGAATCTCGGCAGGAAACATTTCCGAGATTAACACCCATACCACGGGTCCCAGGGTGAAAGCAAAGGTGGCGATATAGAGCATCACCAGCACCAATACCAGTGCGCCGGAAGATTCCGAACTGAAAGCCCAGGTGAGCGAAACAGCTTAATGGACATCAGTCCGGTACCCACAAGCATCAGGACACAATTCACCTGATGAATCAAATAATAGCCTTACAATCCATTTGAAAGAAAAACCTGAACTAAGACAATATTCTTCGATATCCCTTGACAAATGACCTGGGAATAGTTCTGTTTCGAAGCGGTTTAAACTTCATTTCAGACGAGACAGGCCGCTCATCAGCAATTCGAAATGCGTAGGCATCACACTCGGTGAATTCGATGATAACTTCATATATTAAGTGTCTATTATGTGATATTTAACACATAATAGGCATATAAAGTGTGTATTTTCAATGAGAATTATGTACATTCATATTTTATTAAGGTGAATAATGTGATTTTTATCACCTAATCGATACTTAAAATGTGATTATCATGGAGATCAAAAGAAATATTGAGCAGAAACTAATTGAGTGGAAAGAGTCTGTTCATAGAAAGCCGTTAATTATTCGTGGAGCAAGGCAAGTCGGAAAAACTTTTTCGCTGGAAAAGTTTGGAGAGAACAATTTTAAGCAGACTGCATATTTCAATTTTGATGAGCAAGCAGAGCTAAAACAATTCTTTAAAGACACTAAAGATGTGCAGCGTATTTTAAGAAATTTATCATTGGTCTTTGGCATTGAGATTAAACCTGATACTACGCTAATTGTTTTTGATGAGATTCAGGAGTGTAACGAGGCATTGGGAACTTTGAAGTATTTTTGTGAAAAAGCTCCAGAATATGCGGTAGTAGCCGCTGGTTCAATGCTGGGAGTAGCAATGGCAAAAGGTCGAACATTTCCAGTAGGGAAAGTTGATTTTATTGACATTTACCCTGTTACTTTTTTGGAATTTTTATCCTTTTCAGATCCACAATTATGCGAGTATCTCAAAAACATTGATCGCATTGAGCCCATTCCTGATATATTTTATAATCAACTATTAGAACAGTTTAAAACTTATTTTATCACCGGAGGATTGCCGGAAGCTATTGTCTCGTATCTGGAAAATTTAGATAGTGAAAGAGTTCAAAAAACCTTGCGAAATGTGTTAGATGCCTATTCACTGGATTTTTCAAAGCATATTGATAAATCTGATATATTAAAAGTTGGTTATGTATGGGATTCCATACCATCTCAATTGTCGAGAGAAAATAAAAAATTCTTGTATCAAACCGTGAAACAAGGTGCACGAGCACGGGAATATGAGAATGCAATAGAATGGCTTGACAGAGCAGGATTGATACATAAAATATATAGAATCTCAGCAGCAAAACTACCACTATCTGCTTATCGTGATCTATCAGCATTCAAATTGTATATGCTGGATACCGGCCTGTTAAGACGACACGCACTTTTATCACCTTTGGCAATTACGGAGGGGAATCGGTTATTTACTGAATTTAAAGGGGCACTGAGCGAGAACTATGTCTTGCAGAGCCTTATTCATCAGTTTGAGGGTAGACCAGCCTATTGGACTTCGGGTAATAAAGCTGAAATAGATTATGTTATCCAATACAATAATGAACTTATTCCAATTGAGGTAAAATCGGGAGAGAGTGTTAGGGGAAGAAGTCTTTTCGTCTATAACGAGCTTTATCATCCAAAATTACGCATCCGATTCTCAATGAAAAATTTGAAATTCGATAACGGATTACTAAATCTCCCCCTGTTTTTGGCGGATAGTACTAAAAAAATTATTGGACAAAATATTCTCTGAGTACGACTCCTTAATTCAATACCAGCTTGTATACCCCCGATCCCAATTCAAACTCTTGGGTTTTATTTCCAGTTTGAAAATTCATTACACTATCTGCTTTCTTCACCGGCTTGTTATTGATCAGCAGATTACCCTTGGGTAAAATAATGGTCGAAGTGGTATTGACTGGAACCTCAATGACCATGGAGATATCTTCACCCACTCTTTTCCACTCACTTCTGATCTGTCCATACATACAATCATGTGTTGCATTTACAAACTCCAGCGACTCAGGAAAAAAGGGTTGAATGTCAAAATGTTTGAATCCCACACGGTTTGGATCGGGTCTTATCCCTGCCAGATCTTTATAACACCAGTGTACAATGTCTCCAAAAAACATGTGGTTCCGTGAGTTATCCAGTGATTCCATATTAAAATCTTCAAACAGCGTGGTGGCTCCCAGTTCCATCCAGTACCCCCAACCCGGATAGCGTGTATTTTTAGAGATCTGGTAAGCCAGATCAGCATAGCCGTTATCCGACAGGGAATGGGGAATCCATTTTGCTCCAAGCACTCCACAATCGAGCAGGGTATCATTCCTGACAATTACCTTGGCCAGGGTCGCTGCCACTTTTTTTACATCCTTTGGAGGAACCATGTTAAAATAGAGGGCTGCAGCCAGTGAGGTTTGCTCGCTGCCGGCATAGGTTTTTTCCTTTGCCTTGTAATATTCCTGGTTGAACGCAGATTTAATCTCCCCTGCCAGCTGGCTGTAATAGGCTGCATCCTCCTCTTTCCCCAGCAAGGACGCAATTTGAGATACTTTTGATGTAAGATCGTAGTAACAGGCCGTGCTGGTCAGGTTCCTGGGGGCATAGGTATTAATAAAAACCCAATCGCCCAGTCCGACAGCCAGGATGTGATTTTCCGACTTGTCCGTCATAAAACCGATACTCCTTTTCATATTCTCGTAATGGGTGCGAAGTACCTGCTTATCACCCGAATATTGGTACATGTACCAGGGAACCCAGATATAGGCCCCGTCCCAGGCCGGACCATAGCCATCCTGTTTGCCTCCCATGGAGTAGCCCCAACCGCAGGTGGGGACAATGCCCGGCAACAAACCTGATTCTGTCTGGGCATCCTGACAATCGTATAGCCATTTCGTATAGCCCATTTGTGGTTTAAAGGTCAATAATGCTGTTTCGGCAGAGAGGTGCGCATCTCCTGTCCATCCGTTTTTTTCCCGCTGGGGGCAATCTGTGGGATATCCCAGGAAATTACTGATGAAGGACCATTCCGAGGCATGATGTATCTTATTGATGATTTCGTTGGAACAGGAAAATGAACCTGACTGACCAAAAGAGGTATGAACCACCTTACCTGTAATATCCTCTATGCTCAGACTGCCCGGATAACCTTCAATCTGTACATATTGAAACCCAAAATAGGTGAATTTCGGTTCCCAGAGCTCCGTTCCTGATCCCCTGAGGGTGTACTCGGCCACCTGGAACTCTGTTTCGCGGTGATGCCTGTTGATGTTATACTGTTCGAGGGTTCCATTTTCTTTAAGCAACTCTCCGAATGTCATTTTAACAACTTCTCCTGAATCGCCCTTTACCTTCAACTCTATCCATCCGGCCATATTCTGTCCCATATCTACCAGGTATACTCCTGGTTCAGGAGAGTCTACAGAGACCGGAGTGATCTCTCTCATCACTTTGTTGGCAGGTATCATCTGGGCTTTCAATTGTCCAAGGGGACCTTTCTTTGCCCGCACAGGGCTCCATGACGCATCCTCAAAAGAGGGTTTGTTCCAGTCAGGGATCTCCCTGGTGGCATCGTATTTCTCACCTTGCCTGATGTCGTTATAAACAGTGGGTGAAGGGGCCGCATTCCAGCTTTCATCGGAAAGAACCTTCTGCACACTTCCATCTTCATATTCAATTTCCAACTGTAACAAACAGGTGGGCCTGTCTTTCCAGGGAGCTTTGTTAAAGCCCCAGACTGCCCTGCTATCCATATTGTACCAACCATTTCCCAGGAGTACACCCAGGGTATTCTTCCCATTTTGCAAGTGAGAAGTCACATCGTATGTAATGTAATGGACCCGGTTGTCAAAATTGGTAAAGGCCGGGTCAAGCACATGGTCACCCACTTTTTCTCCATTAATGGATAATTCATATAAACCCATTCCTGAAATATAAGTTCTGGCCTTAATAACCTGTTTTTCCGCATGGAAGTCCTTTCTCAGATAGGGAGCAGCTTCGGAATAGGTTTTTGGGGCACTCCTTTCGGTTCTACCCACCTCTGACTTGAATTCAGGCCAGTTGTAAATAGCGGGTGCTTCTATCCACTGCGCTTCCCAGTCCTTTTTTTCCAGCAGGGCCATTTCCCACCAGGCATTCTCACTCCACGCTGAAGCATCCCCATTCTGGTCCCAGATCATGGCTTTCCAGTAGCACCTCTGCCTGGAATTCAGGGCTGCTCCCTCGTACACAATTTGAATGGAGTGATCCGAATTCACCTTTTCCGTATCCCAAAGGTCCCCCTCGTTTTGCTCCAGCAGGTCCGGGCTGGAAGCTACCAGGATGCGGTAAGCCGACTGGGATACATCACTTCCTTCCGACAACAGTTTCCAGGCAAACCTGGGATTGGTGACATCAATGCCTAAAGGGTTTTCCAGGTATTCGCAGCTAAGTGTTGAAATTTGCGTATTGGATTTCTGCCCGTACAGGGAACTCCCCAGCACCAGTGACAGGATTAAAATAATTGTCAGGTGATTCTTTTTCATTTGTGGCAAATTAAGTTATATGGTTAAATTACAACCATTTATATACTATTTAAATTCAGTAAAATCAAGGTCTGATTATGGTTCCATCATTTCTACGTAATTGCGTCCAGTTATTCATCTGAACATCGGGTATTGGGTACTTTGCTGCAAGTTCTTCGTTAATATCAACACCTAAACCTGGGGCTTCATTTATATGCATGTATCCATTTTCGACATAAGGAGCTCCCGGGAATATTTCTCTGAGTTTATCTGAAAAATTCACGCTTTCCTGAATTCCAAAATTCCAGACTGCAAAGTCGATGTGGGCATTGGCCGCATGTCCTACCGGTGAAACGTCACCCGGTCCGTGCCAGGCAGTTTTTACATTGAATGCTTCGGCCAGACGGGCCACTTTCATTGCTGGAGTGATACCTCCTATTTGCGAAATATGTATGCGAATATAATCAAACAGCAGGTCTTTTATGGGATCTGTCCATTCCTGAGGACTATTAAATAATTCTCCCATTGCTATTGGAACAGAAGTGGCTTGCCTTAGCAATTTAAAGTACCTGTTATTTTCGGGTGAAAATGGATCTTCAATAAAAAACGGACGATATTGCTCCAGCGATTTAATAAGATTTATGGCTTCCATTGGCTGCAAACGTTCGTGCATATCATGTAATAATTCCACTCTGTCTCCACATTCTTTTCTTGTCTTTTCAAAAATGTCAGTGGTTGCTTTTGTGTAAGTATAGGGATCCATATAATTGTCTCGCTCGAGGCCAAATCCAGCATTCTTAAAATCCGGTCTTTGAGAAAGTGCAGTAGATCCATAACCGCCCAATTGAATGCGGACATGTCTGAAACCCTCTTCCATATATTTTGTAACATTTTCAGCCAATTCACCCGGGGA
>Ga0164315_10004825_pt1 | contig 10504 bp, 11 predicted proteins | sample GuaBasSedimGuay6_FD_113737 | JGI IMG/M metagenome (GOLD analysis project Ga0164315, IMG submission 113737) | Subseafloor sediment microbial communities from Guaymas Basin, Gulf of California, Mexico - Guay6, Core 4569-2, 0-3 cm | ecosystem: Environmental > Aquatic > Marine > Hydrothermal vents...
TCAACTGCATATTTTAAATCAATCACTAGCGTCTTAGTTCTACCAAAACGATCTTCTGATTCAGTATGTAAAATACCATCTTTTCTAAAATCCCATTTAGAAAATAGCTGTACTTTCTCTTTCTCTAACCCTATCGCCTCAGCATACAAATTCCATTTACCTAAAATTTTAGAATCATTTTCTAATTTAACTTCAGCATTTGCAGCAACTGAAAATAAAAGTACCGCGCCTGCTAATAAGCCCTGTTTCAATTTCATTGTGAACTCCTCTTTATAATTATTATTTGATACAACTGGTTTTGATTGTAACATGCAAAATGTATTGTTAGCCTGCAAATACAAGCTTATATTTCATAAGGTTATACTATGATTATGCACTTTAGACAGGTATGGTAGGTTTTAGAGTATTAACTGCTAAATATTGGCCAAACCAAGTCTCCGACAGGCTTCTGTATGCATATATTTACTTAGAACGTGGCCTTTTCGCGGGTTACTGCACTTTTACCTGTGTTAAGTGCATAATCATAGGTTATACTGCCTCTCTATGCCTTAGCAACAGCAGCTTAAACTCATCTGGATCTTTATCTTGAGTTATCTCCCCTGCCCTTGGATTAACTCGATTCTCCAAACGGGACAACCAAAAACGTAAACTGGCACGCCTTAAAAATACAGGTAACATCTGTTCTTCTACCACCGAAAAACGACGTACTGATTGATAGGCTTGCAAAAAAGCGTGTTGTTTTTCTTGCTCAAAAACGCCCTGTTCATTAATACACCAATCATTCAAAGCAACAGCAACATCCAAAATAAAACAATCACAGCAGGCCGCATACAAATCCAATAGCCCAGTCACGGTATCGCCCACAAATAAAACATTATCTTTAAATAAATCAGCATGAATAATGCCTTGTGCTAACTGACCTGTATCTTGATTAAATTGGTAAGCTAACTCGTCTTCCAACAAAGCTAAATCTTGGGCAGATAAATACTGCGCGAGTTGCTGCGCACTTATCTGTAAATCAATAAGAGATCGAGGATTTTTCTTAGTAAACTGTATGGCTGGGCTACTGAGGTGTAAGCGTGCCAAAGCCGCTGCAATCGACTGACATTGTTTAAGCGTAGCAATAGCAACAGACTCGCCCGGCAAACACTTAAATAAAGCAGCGGGCTTATTAAACAGAACTCTCAAAGTTTGTTGCTTAGAATCGACTAGCGGACAAGGATAATAAGCTGCAGTCTCGCTTAACTGTTGCATTAAGCGCAAATAATCACTGACTTCATGCGGCTTCAAGTGTTCATACACCGTTAAGACAAAGTCGCCGTGTGCTGTCTTTAATAAATAATTGGTATTTTCTATCCCTGCACTAATTCCCGAAAACTGCTTAAGTGAAGTAATTCCATAAGAACCAATAAACTGCTCAATTTGAGCCTGACTAAGTGAAGTATAAACTGACAATGCTTACCAACTAAAAATAGTCCATTGATTGATTTTCAATTTATCATCTAAATCGCTAGCTGTTACTTCTTCCATTTCCCCATCACCATCAGGATCAATAAAGTAATAAGCAGGACCCACATCAGGAATAATTTTTATTTTATAAATTTTGCCATTAACACTGTACTCATGAATCGTTTTCTTACCTTTTCGAGTAATCGTAATATCCGCATCCATTGGTTCACCATCTTCTACAGGCATTGGCATTTCTGGTACTTCAATCATTTCTGGTGCTTCAGATATTTCCGACGCAACAACGGGTTCTAGTTCAGCCAACACTGAACTAGAAAAAAAGACTAAACACAACAAAAAGGAACGATACATAACTTACTCGTCTTATATATTTTACGGGATTTTTAACTATTATACGCTGACTAGGCTCCTTTGCCGATATAATTACTCTCTATTCATAGGCCAAAATAAGGTATAGTTTAGTCATAAAAACAATAACACTTATGAGGAAGTATTGAGATGAATAACAGTAACCCCATGCACAGAATCCTTATCGTCGGCGGTGGCGCAGCTGGCTTAGAATTAGCCACTAGCTTAGGCAAAAAACTAGGTAAACTAGGCATAGCTGAAATTGTTTTACTCGATGCTTCACATACTCATATTTGGAAACCGTTATTACATGAAGTCGCAGCCGGCACTTTAGATGCTTCTGAGGAAGTTGAATATTTAGCGCAAGCGCATCGCAATTACTTCCGTTTCCGTCTAGGAAAAATGCAAGGACTTAATCGGGAGGCCAAAGAAATCTATGTCAGCCCAACTTATAATGATGCAGGCGAAGAACTGATTCCACAGCGTACTTTCTCCTATAACACCTTAGTCATGTCCGTCGGTAGTGTAAGCAACACATTTAATATAGAAGGTGTTGATCAACACTGCATGTTTATCGACACCATTGCTGAAGCGTTTAAATTCCAAAAAAGTCTGGTCGAAGCCTATATAAAAACCCATGCTATTCAAAAACGCGAAACAGATGAAAACCTATCTATAGCTATTGTTGGCGCAGGGGCGACTGGCGTGGAATTATCCGCGCAACTACATGAAGTTACCAACATGCTAGCTATCTACGGACTTGAAGGCACTGACGAAGTTGACATCACTATTATTGAAGCTGCCACACAATTATTACCCGCCCTCCCCACACGCCTTGCTATCGCAACACAACAGCAACTAACTAAATTAGGCATAGACCTGAAGCTAGGACGTCGTGTAGTAAAAGTAACCGAGAAAGCGATTGAAACACATGATGGCGAAATTATTCGCGCCGATTTAAAAGTTTGGGCAGCCGGTATAAAAGCGCCGGATTGGTTTAAGGATCTTGACGGATTAGAAGTTAATCGCATCAATCAATTAGTAGTCAACCAAACACTGCAAACCAATGATGACAATATTTTTTCCATGGGCGATTGCGCGGCCTGCCCTTGGCCTGGTCATACAGAAAATGTACCTCCGCGCGCTCAAGCCGCACATCAACAAGCTTCAACCTTATATAAAACACTGGTTAATCGCCAATACAATAAACCAGCTGTAGACTATATTTATCAAGATTACGGCTCATTAGTTTCATTAGGCAAATACTCCACTGTCGGTAATTTAATGGGCAATTTAATGGGCACCATCAGCATCGGTGGTTTTATTGCGCGTATCGTGTATTTATCACTGTATAAAATGCACCAAATTGCTTTACACGGCTACTTTAAAACGACCATGCTAACGCTATCTAATTTGTTTAGGCGCTCGATTTATTCACGTATTAAGCTGCATTAAACGATAAAATAAGAGTGATTCTGGGAGGAGCTTTTAGCTGCGGCTTGCATGAAATCGCGGATAAAAGCTCTTCCCACAAATACCCTCATAATCAATAACAGTAAAAACAGCATAATACCAGTCCCAATAAGTTTATATTTTAATCTCCTCATCCTAGCCTTCTCCTGCAGGAGAAGGAATAACAGACGAATTTATTGGAATTGGTATAACACCAGTTACTAACTTAACTTAACTTAAATAAAAGAGCAGCCCTATATGGATATAGTCAACCTAAAAAACAAATCTTTAAGCCGTAGACGTGCGCTCCGTATATATCAGCCAGTTGACCTGTTTTACCAGAAGATAAGCAATGGGGCAGAAAATGGAACTAATTTTGACCTGACAAAAACACCTGAATTTTTACCAGCCACTGAAAATGCTGCCCATATAAAACCTATATCATTACCAGAATCAAAAATCCATGAAAATGATGCGTTAAATGTTAATATCAGTGCCAGCGGCATTTCTTTTACCTGTAAAGAAGAATTAAAAACTGACGACTGTTTAATACTCAGAATACGGCTTTTATCTAGCATAACAGTGATCACAGTAAGCTGTAAGGTTGTCTATTGCAAGCCTAGCAACCCCTTCGAGAAAGACCGCTACCCTTATTTAGTAGGCGTTTGTTTTGTAAATATCAAAGAAGAAGACACTGAATTACTGCATAAATACGTCAACAAAAAGCGCAAGCAACAATTGACGCTAAATGCTTTATTAGCCGCTTTTCTTGTTACAGTGATAGGGTTTCCTGATGTAATTTTTGATTTTCTTATAGGTCTATTTGACCTTTTTATTGAAAATTTTATAGAAGCAATGCATTTGCTGTTTGAACTTATTGAGTACAACCTAGATCATCTGGTTGAGTTTCTTTTCCATACCAATGTACATGATACGCAAACCATTGTTTTTTATATCATCATCGGCTTGGGTTTATTGGGGTTATATGCCTTTATGCGCACGATACCGCCGTTTTTTATAAAACAGTGGCGCAACTATCGTGTGTTTATACATCGTAAAAAATCGAGTTTTTTGTATTGCTGGCGAGAAAAACCTTTAATGTATAAAATCAGCGTGATCAGTGCAGCGATTATTGCTAGCACTTGTTATATTATGTTCTTTATTTGATGGGCGCCTAGGTTGCGCAATAGAATAACAAATGTAAGTTGATTGCCAAGTTATAAAAAACATTGATAGGTAGCTAGTTTTTTTCTGCTATTTCAAGTTGGCCGGTCGAGTAGGCGGATTCTTCCGACAAGCTAGTCAATGAGTCGATAACACTTTTATTGCACACTTCGCTGCACGCAGCTACTATGTGATTTCTAACCATTGCTAATTCTCATCAGTTGTTACCAGGCTCCTCACAGAACCGTGCTGGCGCTATTTACGCACACGGTTCCTCGATAACACTCTTCACCTTGAAGCAGATAATAAATTCACCTTTATTCGTGGACTCGGTAAGGGATACAATTTGAGAAGTTTAATATACTTTTCCCATGTATAGCACCCCCGTTTCCCACGACGATTTAACCATTTATACAACGTCCGAGTGATCCAGTAAGCAAAATTTTACAGACTTTTGCTATTATCAGTGACACCATAATAAGCAAAGTGTCTGTGCAATTTTACCGCCGTCGTTTGTCGTCCTGCTTACGTAAAATCATTTCGAGGCTAAATCACCTCAACTTATACTTACGGCCTGCTGGCTTGCGCCCATCGCGCTTAACATTTGGAGTTACCTCCGCCTGCCCGATGTTTGCTACCTGGTGGTTGACCCACCTTGCCAGAGAGGACTTTCAGCCGCAGGAATTAGTGACCTTGCTCGGCCGCACACCACCTAGATTAAGCCCCCTCTGAGCTTGAAACTACCTAACGCCCCATTCGTCTATGGTATGAATTAGTAATTCGCTGAATAATGGTCGGATCACGTGTAGCGGCACCCGACGTATTAAACTGAACACGCACGCTGTTATCTGCTTGAGTACGTATGCTCGCTACTACTTCTATCCCATTAAGGTTTCCTTGTATCACACCTGCTCCGCGCTCTTGAACAGTAATGCGTACCCCTTGATCAGAAAGTGCTCCAATAGCTGCTGACCAAGATTGATCGAATTTACTAGCACTAACCTTTGTAGGGTAAACCACTGGAGCAGGTGGATAGTAATAACACCCAGAAAAAAGTATTGTCGTTAAAAAAATAATCAAAGTTTTCATAATGCTGTTTTCTCGTTTAAAAGGTGTATTTGTTTCTGCTGCATGAGACATTGTTACAACTATTAATGAGCCCTAATGCATGGTTATCTTAGCATTTGAATTTATTCAGAGTAACTACGAGGTCCGACTTTCATAGCATTTCCCAACATATTACTTGCCATTGATGAAACGTCTAAAGACAAAAACCGCCGATCATTCCAAACCCGAATATATTTACATAAGAAGCGCATAAAATGTACCTACATGATATTTAGAAGGCGGTTAGCTAGACTTAAGCAGTGTGAGGCCACCGCCCCATTCATATTTACGTACTCACGCTTATTTCACCACTAATTTATCTCTATAAATCGTCGCACTAATCACTGCAAGCGGTGGCATCACAATATTCAACACAGGAATAGTCAAAACCAATAAAACTATGCCACCAAAACTCAACGCACCGATACGCACGGTTTTTAATGCCTCGCGTTGCTCTTTAAATAATAAGCCCTGATTCTCCAACGGATAAGCAAAATATTCCATACTCATCCCCCATGCGCCAAACAAACCCCACAATACCGGCGCGATCAAGTTCAACCCAGGAATCACGGAAGTAATAGCAATAGGAATAGCACGGCTTAATAGATAAGCGATGCGTTTTAATTCGGAAAATAACACCTTGGATAGTGCTTGCTCCTCAATTAGCACCGTATCACCGCGTATAATTTGCTGTGTTTTAGCTGATAATCCGCCGTAAAAAGGCGAGGCAATTAAATTCGCCAGTAAAGTAAAAGTAAAAAATCCTGCAACAAAAAAGCTGATAAAAAACACCGGATAAATAAGCCAACTTAACCATTGCAACCAATCCGGTATAAATTGCGCAACTAACACGCCGACATAGTGATACCCTAAATACAACATAGTCGAATACAGCAGTAAATTAATCAGCATTGGAATTAAAATAAACTTTCTTAATTCCCTACGCATCAGCATAGACAGGCCTTGCAATAAACTTTGTACGGCTAATAAAGGATTTAAACCTGCTTTTTTATCAAATTCACTATTCATTATTTAGTTCTCCAACACCCTTCTCAACAGGGTTAAATACTGCACCACGCTCAGTCACAATAACACTTACTAATTCCGCAGGTGTCACATCAAATACGGGGTTCCAAGCATCAATTAAGCTATCAGCTTGGTCATAACATTGCGGTAAAAATTCATTAGCAGCACGTTGCTCTATTTCAATATCATCACCTGATTGCATGGCAAAATCTATGGTTGAGGTCGGTGCTACAACCATTAATTTCACACCATGATATTTAGCCAAAACTGCCAAAGAATACGTGCCGATTTTATTGGCCACATCGCCATTCGCAGCAATGCGATCCGCACCGACAATAATCCAGTCCACCTGCCCGCTTTTCATTAACATAGCAGCCGCTGAATCAGCAATTAAAGTCGATGGAATATTATCTTCTGCCAATTCCCATACCGTTAAACGTGCACCTTGCAACCAAGGCCGTGTTTCATCAGCATAAATACGTCGTGCTTGCCGCTGATAAGCGCTACGAATTACACCTAATGCTGTACCATATCCGCCCGTAGCTAATGCACCAGCATTACAATGGGTTAATAAACCTTGGGCACCGGCTAAAATATCCGCACCTAATTCACCCATTTTTAAGTTGGCGGCTATATCTTGCTGATGAATATCTACTGCCAACTGAATCATTGTAGTTACAGGCGAGCCGTCTAATTGCTCTAATTTGCTTTGCATAAGATCTAAAGCCCAAAACAAATTCACAGCCGTGGGCCTAGAAGCGGCTAATAACTTAATTTCTGCTTCAACTTGCTGCCTCCATGCACTATTATCTAGCTGAAAATTCTGCTGTACAGATAAAGCCACCGCATAAGCTGCCGCAATACCAATCGCTGGCGCACCACGTACTTGCATAGTTTTTATTGCCTCAGTAACCTCAGGCGCAGTAACATACGTCTCATAATGCACGGTCTCAGGTAGTTTCCGTTGATCCAATACCGATAACTTTTGATCTTGCCATACTAACGCATGGACATTGAGTTTTTGTTCCATTAGTGTCCATACTCTCTTAGCTGTTTCATTTTAATAAACCTTTTAATTATGCAAGTTGATACGCTTATTCAAGCACGCTGGATTATACCTGTAGAACCTCATGATGTAATTCTTGAAGATCATGCCTTAATCATACATGAAGGCCGTATCCTGGATATTTTACCCGTACAACAAGCCCATGAGAAATACCAGCCCAAGCAATTAGAAGTCTTAGCCAATCACGCATTAATCCCTGGTTTAATCAATGCGCATACGCATTTAGCGATGACTTTATTTCGCGGCATTTCAGCTGATTTGCATTTAATGGATTGGTTAGAAAGCCATATCTGGCCGCTAGAAAAAAAATGGGTTAACGAAGCTTTTGTACGCGATGGCACGGATTTAGCAATCGCAGAAATGTTACGTGGCGGCACTACCTGTTTTAATGATATGTATTTCTTTCCAGAAATTACCGCGCGCCAAGCGATACATCACGGTATACGTGCTAATATCGGATTAATTCTAATCGACTTCCCGACAGCCTGGGCAGATGGTCCAGAGCACTACATAGAAAAAGGCCTAGCACTGCATGAAGAGCTCCGCCATGAATCTTTAGTGCGTACGCCCTTTGCGCCACATGCACCGTATACGGTTTCTGATGAGCCTTTAAAACAAATCAGTGCATTGGCTGAAGAACTCAATCTGCCTATCCATATGCATGTGCATGAAACGCACCATGAAGTCTGCCAAGGCGATCAGCGACCCTTACAACGTTTACATAAATTAGGCTTAATCACGCCCTCATTTATTGCTGTACATATGACACAACTAACCGATAGTGAGATTAAAAAATTCGCACAAGCCGGTGCGCATATTGTGCACTGCCCTGAATCTAATTTAAAACTAGCCAGTGGCTTTTGTCCGGTACAAAAATGTTTAGATGCGGGAATTAATGTCGCTTTAGGCACGGATGGTGCCGCCAGTAATAATGATTTGGATATGTTTGGTGAAATTCGTACTGCCGCCCTCTTAGCCAAAGGCGTAGCCAAAGATGCCAGTGCCGTTTCCGCTGCCACGGCATTACGCATGGCGACTTTGAATGGTGCTAAAGCACTAGGCATAGACGATATTACCGGATCATTAACCATCGGCAAAGCGGCTGATTTGTGCGCTATCGATTTATCCGACATAGAAACCCAACCGATTTATAATGCTATTACACATTTAGTTTATTCCGCCTCGCGCCATCAAGTCAGTGATGTTTGGGTGGCAGGTAAACACTGCTTAAAAAACAAACAATTAACTACGCTAGATTTAGAAGGCTTAAAAATTAAGCTAGCACAATGGCAGAATGATTTGCAGTTACCTGTTTAAGTAGCGCTATTTGTGGGAGGGGCTTTTAGCCGCGATTATATACCAATCGCGGCTAAAAGCCCCTCCCACAACAAACCTTCCTAATTCACATACATCACCAAAATGCTCGAGCAATTCCTTTTTGCCTTAAATGTCACCGCGCCCATTCTCATCCTATTAATCTTAGGTATTGCTTTTCGGCGCACCGGTTTTATTGATGAACATTTCATTAATATAGCCAATAGCTTTGTATTTAATATCACTTTGCCGTGCATGCTATTTTTTAGTTTAGCGACCACACCCTTAAGCCAATCAGCAAATATTCCACTCTTTGTGTTTGGCATACTATTTACACTCGCTAGCGTCATTATTTTCCAATTACTTAGCCGCGCATTAATCCAACCAAATAAACGCGCTGTGTTTGTACAGGGCGCTTTTCGCGGCAATTTAGGCATTATCGGCATTGCTTTAGCGCTGAATGCTTATGGACCAGAAATCCTAGCAACTGCCAGCTTATATATGGCCTTGATCGCGGTGATAGATAACCCTTTATCAGTCATTTTACTCAGGCGTAAAAGTGAATTTCCATTCAAATCCATTATTAGCAACCCTATTCTGATTGCTGTGGTTTTGGGCTTAATTTGTTCTAGTATTGACCTAAAAATACCGCTGTTCATTAATCAGTCTGGTCAATATTTAGCGCAAATGACGCTACCCTTAGCGTTAATTTGCATAGGCGGTAGCTTATATTGGCAGAATTTCCGCAACAATCGCCAAGAAGTGATTTGGGCAAGCGTCTGCAAACTAATATTGATGCCCTTAATTGGCACGAGTTTAGCCATCGCTCTAAATTTTCGCGGCCAAGATTTAGGGCTTATTTATCTCATGCTATCCGCACCGACAGCTGTATCAAGCTATGTCATGGCTAAAAAAATGAGTAACTACGGCACGATGGCAGCAGAGATCATTGCCCTGTCTACCGCTAGCAGCACGATCATTATTACTCTAGGCCTGATTTTCCTAAAAACCACAGGCTTAATTTAATATGCGCATCGCTCTGGCTTACATTTTTATTATTTTACTTTGGGCGACAACACCACTGGCCATTAAATGGAGTACTGAAGGTTCGGGGTTTATTTTTGGTGTCGCAGCACGTATGTCAATTGGCTTGCTCTGTATCTTGTGCATGCTCTTATTAAGTCGCCAACCGCTACCTTGGCACAGTAAAGCGCGCCAAACCTATTTTGCCATCGCTGTACAAATTTATGGCGCCATGATGGCGGTTTACTGGGGCGCGCAGTTTATTCCCTCTGGCTGGATATCGATTATTTTTGGCTTATCGCCCTTTATTACTGCGTTATTAACCGCCCTCTGGCTTGGAGAACGCAGCTTAACGTGGAATAAATTACTCGCTTATCTTTTGGGGGTCGGAGGACTTACACTAATTTTTAGCACAGCAGTACAAATGAGTTTTCAGTCAGTATTGGGGATTTCCAGTGTCCTACTCGCGGTATTTTTACAAGCACTCAGTGCTGTTTGGGTAAAGCGCCTACAAGCCAAACTACCCGCATTGACTCA
>Ga0164315_10004826_pt1 | contig 10504 bp, 10 predicted proteins | sample GuaBasSedimGuay6_FD_113737 | JGI IMG/M metagenome (GOLD analysis project Ga0164315, IMG submission 113737) | Subseafloor sediment microbial communities from Guaymas Basin, Gulf of California, Mexico - Guay6, Core 4569-2, 0-3 cm | ecosystem: Environmental > Aquatic > Marine > Hydrothermal vents...
GTGCCCAGTTTGCTTTTCCCAAATGGGTAATTTGTTTGAGATTGCTGCCATCTACATTACAAGTATAGAGTTCCATATTGGTAGGCATCACCAATCCGTTAGCCAGCAAATCTTTATATTCCTTTACATCTTCATCTGTTTTTGGGCGGGATGAGCGGAAGATAAGCATACTGCCATCAGGGGAAAAGAAAGCACCGCCATCATAACCTAATTCGCTGGTAATCTGCTTTACATTGCTGCCATCAATATCGCAGGTATAAAGTTCCAAATCACCACTGCGGTCGGAAGTAAATACAATTTTATCGCCTTGTGCCGAAACGGTTGCTTCTGCATCGTAACCGGGGCCACTCACTAATGTGTCAACAATTTCACCTTTTAGGTCCGAAACGTAAATATCAAAATCAGGATAAATTGGCCAAACATATTTTCCATCTTCGCGCCTTTCAGGATCAGGAGGACATTCGTCACTTCCTGAACGTGTTGAAGCATAAAGTACTGTTGTATCCCCGGGCATAAAATACGAGCAGGTTGTCCGGCCAAGGCCTTCACTGAGCAAAGGTGGAACCGTTGTTTTCATGTCCCCATCAGCAAAATTGAAATAATAGATTTGATCACATTTGCTTCCCCATTCGGGTACTTTTCCCTGGAAAACAATCATCGAATTATCGAAGCTAAAATAAGCCTCAGCATTGTCGCCCGCATCGGTTAGCTGACGGATATTGGCAAGATGTTTCTCTTGTGGATAATGAACTGTTGTATCGGGCTGTTTGTCACTTTCACCATGTTTGTGATTTTGGCTAGATTGACCAGCATTATCACAAGAAGATAGAATGAACACAAAAGCAAAAATTACTGTAAATATTATAAATGAATTTCTCATCTGAATGATCTGTTTTGGTTAAGGATTATTTTGAAGCAGGCAAAAATATCAATAATTGCGTATTGATGCCAATAAAGAAATAAGAATAGTGAAGCGAAAGAAAACTCAGCCGTCCCTAAACAACCCCTTTAAGATAATAACCTGTGAAGGATGATTTGCATTTAACCAAGTCTTCCGGAATACCTTCGAAAACCAAATGGCCTCCTTTATCACCGCCTTCGGGTCCAAGGTCAATAATCCAGTCAGCTGATTTGATGATTTCTGTATTGTGTTCGATAACAACAATAGAATGGCCATTTTCGATGAGCGCATTTAAAGCACTCAACAACTTGCTAATATCATGGATGTGTAAACCGGTTGTTGGTTCGTCAAAAATAAATAGGGTAGGGGTGCTTCCTGCTCCTTTCGATAGAAAGAAAGCCAGTTTTACCCTTTGGGCTTCCCCACCACTTAATGTATTGGAAGGCTGCCCTAAATGCAAATAGCCGAGACCTACATCTTTTAGTGGTTGTATCTTCTCGATGATCTTTTTCTCAATAGTACTGTTACTTTCTTTACTGAAAAATGCAATAGCCTGGGTAACAGTCATATCAAGAATGTCGGCGATATTTTTTTCTTTGTACTTAATCTCTAACACTTCCTCTTTAAAACGCTTGCCATTACAGGCATCGCAAGTCAGATGAATATCAGCCATAAACTGCATTTCTACTTTTATCTCTCCTTCGCCTTCGCACTTTTCACAGCGCCCACCGGGAATATTAAAAGAAAAGTAACCGGGCTTAAAGTTTCTGAGCCTGGCCAATGGCTGTTTGGTGAAAAGTTGGCGAATCTCATCATAGGCTTTTAAATAAGTTGCCGGATTGGATCGCGATGATCTGCCTATTGGATTTTGATCAATGTATTCAACATGCGAAATCCGGTGAATATCTCCTTCAAGAAGACCAACTTTACCAGTACTTCCTGTATAATCGCCCAATTGTCTTTTTAGAGCTGGGAAAAGGATATCCCTTACTAAAGTAGATTTGCCCGATCCACTCACACCTGTAATTACATTCAATACATTCAAAGGAATTTTTACATCGATGTTTTGAAGATTGTTGGCAGATGCACTTTTTACTTCCAGAAAATCGTGCCATTTTCTGCGCTGTTCAGGAATGGGGATTTGTTTACGATGCGTCAGGTATAATGCTGTATAACTTATGTCATTGTTTTTTAAATCGTCATAGGCTCCCTGAAAAACCAATTCACCACCATGTTCACCAGCATTGGGACCAATGTCGATAATTTCATCGGCTTCGCGAATAATAGCTTCTTCATGCTCAACAACGATTACTGTATTTCCAAGGTCGCGCAATTGTTTCAATACAGTAATAAGCCTTCCCGTATCACGAGGATGTAGGCCAATGCTGGGTTCGTCAAGAATGTACATGGAGCCAACCAGGCTGCTGCCGAGCGATGTAGCCAGGTTAATCCGTTGTGATTCGCCTCCGGAAAGGGAATTGGAAAGGCGGTTCATGGTCAGGTAGCCAAGTCCAACATCGTTTAAAAATTGCAATCTGTTGTTGATTTCAATTAGCAACCGTTTGGACACTTTTGCGTCATGTTCAGTTAATTCAATGGTCTTGAAAAACTGATAGGCTTTATCTAATTGCATTTTCACAATTTGCGTAATTGTCTTTTCGGCAATTTTCACATAATTGGTATCTTTTCTTAATCGTGTGCCTTTACAATCGGGGCATTCGGTTTTTCCACGGTAACGGGAATACATCACCCTGTATTGGATTTTATAACTCTGCTCTTCAACAAATTTAAAGAAGTCGTTGATGCCTTCAAAAAACTCATTTCCGCTCCAGAGTATTTCTTTTTGTTCTTCGCTAAGTTCAGAGTATGGCTTGTGCACAGGGAAGTCGCAGTGGTATGCATTGTTTATTAGCTGTGTTTTCCACTCGCTCATTTTCTCACCTTTCCAGCAAGCAACAGCACCATCGTAAATTGACAATCTTTTGTTAGGGATAACAAGGTCTTCGCTGATGCCGATAATGCTACCAAAACCTTCGCAGGTTTTACAAGCGCCAAGTGGGTTATTAAAGGTAAACATGTTTACAGATGGTTCCGTAAATTGAATACCATCTAACTCAAATTGGTTTGAGAATTCGACAACATATTCATTATCCTTGATAGCATAACTAACACGGCATCTGCCTTTTCCTTCGTAGAATGCAGTTTGTGCCGAGTCGGCAATTCTTGCCTCCAGATCGGGATCATTTTTGTCCACTTTAACCCTGTCAATAACCAGAAAGCAGTTTGAAGGTTTGGTCTTTTTATCAATTTCTTCAAGTGCTTGTTCAATCCGTTTAATCTTTCCCTGGGTAAGTATCCGGCTGAAACCCTGTTGCATCAAAACCTGTAACTGTTGATCCAATTTTCTACCATCACTAATTAGTAATGGTGAACAAATCAACACATCAGTCCCTTCCTGAACTTGCATAATGTGATCGGCAACTTCAGTTACACGGTGTCGCTTTACGACTCTTCCTGAAATAGGGGAGTAAGTTTTACCAATGCGCGCAAACAACAGTTTAATGTATTCATAAACTTCTGTTGAAGTTCCCACTGTTGACCGTGGATTTCTTGTTTTAACTTTTTGTTCGATAGCGATGGCAGGTGAAATACCATGAATAGCATCCACATCCGGCTTGTCCATGCGTCCCAAAAACTGTCTGGCATAAGAGCTGAGGCTTTCTACATAACGGCGTTGCCCATCAGCATATAAAGTATCGAAAGCCAGCGATGACTTTCCCGAACCGGAGAGCCCCGAAATAACAACCAACTTATTCCGTGGAATAGAAACACTTAGGTTTTTAAGATTGTTCACACGTGAATTTACAACTACAATCGGGTTGTCGGTGCCGGTATTTAATGGAGGATTCTGCATTGAAAATCTAAATTGGGGCACAAAATTAGAATTTTATTTGGTCGTTTAAATTTTATGTATACATTTGCATTAGCAGAACGCAATTTTACTCACCAAAATAATAGGAGGACAATTATCGAATAGACTTTACCCTTTTTGTATATAAACACAAAATTGGTAGCATGAGTTTAGCAACTAGCGAAAGCGAACTGATCAGAAACTTTCTGAACGGTAGAACCTCCAGTCTTCAAACACTTATCGAACGTCATCAGAATCGACTGTATTCGTATATCTTCCTTTTGGTAAAGGATAAGCAATTGGCTGATGATATTTTTCAGGACACCTTTGTAAAAGTGATAAACACCCTGAAATTAGGGAAGTACAAAGACGAGGGGAAGTTTATTCAATGGGTGATGCGGATTGCCCACAACCTGGTAATCGATCATTTTCGGAAGGCAAAAAAAGTTCCTTTCGTGGAAAGTAAAAATCCTGATTTTGATATTTTTGATACCATTCAACTTACCGATCCTTCGATTGAAGAGCAAATGGTGATGAAGCAGATTCATTCTGATGTAAAAAATTTACTACAATACCTTCCTGAGGAGCAGAAAGAAGTTATACAGTTAAGGTGCTATTCGGGACTGAGTTTTAAAGATATTGCTGAACAAAGCGAAGTCAGTATCAACACCGCCCTTGGTCGTATGAGGTATGCTTTGATCAATCTAAGAAAAATGATTGAAGAGAAGAATTTGGTATTGACAAATTAATAGCCGCCTTTTTTTTGAAAACCATTGTTTCCAGATATTTAGTTAGATTTATTTGGTGGTGGCATCTTTGATGTTGAAATATTTTCTATCGGCACCAAAATAATTTTTCTTTTTGCCCGTTTAAATAGAAACGTAAAAAGCAAATCGAAAAATTGCCTATGATGAAATCCTTTACTCCAAAAAAGACACAGGATTATCCCAAAAGAAAAGAAATTAAAAAAGCCCCGGCAGTAACCGGATGCAGACCATCGCCACTGGCGTTACAAATTGTGTTTGGTTATGCTGCGGCGCTAACAGTTTTAAAAACAAAAAGTCTGGGAAATTTAAGCGTCCTGTTAAACTGATTGAAAAAAAGAATCAGTGAAAGAAGAACCGCAGTTGGATGACTGCGGTTCTTTTTTTTTGGTGGATATTGTTATTGACCACCAATGAATTGGGTGCTCTGGTATCTGTCGTCCCTCCGGGACTATGAGTTCGTCCAGGAGGGACAGAATAAAAACCCCAAAAAGTTTATGGGCTGTACTCATGTCAGGGCAATGAATAATTATTCAACAGTTTCTACATCTTTGCAAAAAAGATAAGAATGACAAAAAAAGAAAGATACCAAAGGGTAATTGAATATTTCAAAGAGCATCGCCCCGCGGCAGAGACTGAACTTACTTACCGAACACCTTATGAATTGCTTGTGGCGGTCATCCTTTCTGCCCAGTGTACCGATAAAAGGGTGAATATCATTACTGTTGATTTTTTTAAATCTTTTCCCACTGTGGAAACATTAGCAGAAGGAAGTGTTGCGCATATTTTTGAGTTGATTAAAAGTTGTTCTTATCCTAATAATAAAGCAAAGCATTTGCAGGGAATGGCCCGGACTTTACTCTCTGAGTTTGATGGTGTGATGCCTTCTGATATTGCAGACTTGCAAAAACTCCCCGGTGTTGGTCGCAAAACAGCCAATGTAATTGCATCAGTTGTTTTCAATAAACCGGCCATGGCTGTCGATACACATGTATTTCGGGTTTCGGCGAGAATCGGCTTGACGACAAACTCTAAAACCCCGCTTGATACTGAAATGCAATTGGTGAAACACATTCCTGAAGAGCTTATTCCATTGGCCCATCACTGGTTAATCCTTCATGGCAGATACGTTTGTCTGGCACGAAAACCAAAATGCGTAGACTGTGGATTGACCGCTTTTTGCAAGAGTTATACAAAAAATCAATTCTTTTAAGAAGTATCTATGTGCTTTGTCCTATTAATATGAACTGACAATATAATTATGGTTCATCACAAAGATGCGTACTTTTGGAAAAGAATACTAGGGAGTATTGGGTATCGTATTTGGATAATAAAAATCTTTAAACATTAATTTTTTAGTCATGTATAAATCATCTTAAATGTAAATCAAATGAAAAAAACTATCTTATTACCGGCAATTGCATTCATTTTATTATTATTAGGCTGTAGTAAGGAAATAAACGATGTAAACTACACCGAAACTCAAAACCCAGGTACAACTTTTGAAACTGTCATAAAAAAGGTTGACAGCTTCAGAAGCAAAATGAACAGTCATCTTAAGTCGTCTGAAAAAACACTAATTGACAGTGTCGTGTGGAACCTTGAAGCATTAATTACTTTTGATCTTGGTCATCCCGATTCCACTTCAGGGGATTTTAAACTAATAACTACTGAATATACTGTGGAAGTTGATGAAGATAGTATGGTTACTACTGCCGATGTTCAGCTTGTTTATAATAAATTGCTCGACAGTATTGATTACTACTTAGGCTTATTCACTAGCGATGTAAGATTTGTTGTCTTTACTGATGTTAGATTAATTGGAATCGATGGAACAACAGGTTTTCTTTCAGCAAAAACTGGCTATGGTATAAATACTTACCATACCTACACTCCTTTTGAAGAAAGTGATGACTGGACTTTGGGGCGTAACACATTCTTCCGATCCCCCAGCTGGCAGATGTGATGGATCAGATATTGGCATTTCTGATGGTTCGGATGAACTGGAATGGCGATTAAACGATCCGAATCCCGGTGATCCACCAACCGCTTGTGCGGGATTATTTACTGATATTGAAACGGTAGAAGTTACTTGGGAGACTTGCTGGTACTATGAACCGCCACAACTGCCGAGTATTTTTCAAATAGAAGATGAAGCTTTTTACTGCATGGAAAACGATACACTGACTTTTTATCTTGAAGCGGCAGATTTGATCATATACGATTACAACGACCCATCAAATGATCAACTATGGACTATAATAATTGAAGATGGTGAAGGTGCCAGACCAGAGGGAAAAATATTTCTGAGAATTGAAATTGAAGATCAGTTTATAGGACATGAAGGGGTAAGCAATTGGTATCACCGCTTTTACATAACCTATGCTAAGTGTACAAATGGCGGAATTTATTAATATTTTTTTCAAATACGGCTGGCAGGGGCAGGAACTCAACCACCGTTTTTTTTCAATAAATATGTAGAAGAGTGTTATTAAAAACAATCCTTTCCTTTATTATTGTGCTTTGCTGTGGGATGTTAATGGGTCAGCAAATTACTTTTGAATTGCTTCTGGAAACAGCGCAGAATCAAGTTGGGACCGATGTATTTGAAGACGAAAACGGTATTTTTTACTGTGTAGGCTTTTCGTCAGAACCTGAATCGGATTACCGCAAAGGTTTGCTATTAAAGATTGATCAGTTTGGCAACATTATCGACAGTATAAACTATATACTAACAGATGAAGCATACACGATTTACAGTATTTTACAAGATACAGCAGGAGTACTGATATTAAGTAGTTACCTTAGCGATACCACAAGCTCTCATTATCATACAAAACTCAAATTGCAGCACATAGATTACGAATTAAACACCTTGAAAGAAAGTACAATACATGTATCTGACACACATCAAATGCTTGTTGTAAGTACATCATTGGGCATTAACAATGATATATTAATTACTGGAGGTATAATTAGGGATTTGCCGCCTTACACTATGTATTTAAATGCACGATTTAATAGTGACTTGGATAGTGTTTTTGCCTCAATAAAAAACTTAAGCACTGGTGGCTTATCAATAAAACAATTGAATGACAGCTCATACTGGTTATTGGATTGGTCATACCATTATTTCTTATGTGATACATTATTTAATATTAAAGAATGGTTTGATGTACCTGAACGGGTAAACAATCCAGTAGGTGTAAAATGGGACAGCGATACTTCATTTTTTTTTGCCGGCGAATGGAACGGAGGACCTGATGATGATATTGGAATTATACGTCAGTATCATCCGTTTGACCAAACCGGATACCTTTTCAATTCATGGGGTACACAGGACACCCTTGATATGACTGCATTAAACGGAGCAATGGATTTCAGGAACAAAGATTCAGTGTTTGTAGGAGGAACCACGGGTTTCTCATGGCCTGAAGAAGGCTACCACCCTTCATATTATTCAATTATCCAAATCGACAGCCTGCTAAACATTCGCTGGGAACGGTTTTATGGCCATGATGACCATTATTATGTTTTACATGATGTGTTGGCTACAAAAGATGGCGGCTGTTTACTTACGGGTACACGCTTTGATTACAATTCGGGAGCTAAAATAAGAGATATATATATCACCAAATTAAATGATGAAGGATTAATTGTTGGTACTCAGGACAAGAAAAAACCAATATTAAAGCATGCTTTGGTTTTTCCAAACCCGGGCCGGAATTTGATAAAGGTGAGGGTAGCAGCTCAATATCCACAATCATTATTTACACTGTATGATTTAAACGGAAAGATTGTCCTATCAGATAAAATTAATGGAAGGACATCTGAAATACACACTTCGGGTCTTCGCTCAGGTACTTATGTTTATGTTATTCGAGCTGAGGGAATAGTTATTGAAAAAGGCAAGTGGCTAAAACAGTGAGTAATTTGTTGCCCCAGCACAGGGCAGTTTGGAAGCAACCATTTTCAGTATTGTAAACACATCCTTGAAAAACCACTTGTCCTTGCCTACGATTGCTTAATTCTGCATGGCAGATACGTTTGTTTGGCACGAAAACTAAAATGTGAAGACTGTGGATTGACGGCTTTATGCAAGTATTATTCTAAGCAAATACCTGTTAATAAGTAGGTCTGCAAATCGAATTTCCTGGCCAGTTTTCGGTAAAATAATTTTATCTTTGTGGCAAACAAAAAATAAATTATGAAACTTAATATTGGAGACAAAGCACCTTCTTTTAACGGACTTGATGAGAATGGAAATTCCATTCAATTAACAGATTTCAAAGGCAGTAAACTGATATTGTATTTTTACCCAAAAGACAATACACCGGGCTGCAATGCAGAGGCTTGTAACTTACGTGATAATTACAAAATGTGGCTGGAAAAAGGCTATAAAGTGCTTGGGGTTAGTCCTGATAAACAGGCTGCACATCAAAAGTTTATCGCCAAGTTTGACTTACCTTTCCCGTTAATTTCAGATACTGAAAAAGAAATTATCAAAGCTTATGGTGCTTGGGGACCGAAGAAATTATACGGTAGGGAATATGAAGGTTTACTGCGCTCCACTTTTGTAATTAGCGAAGATGGAATTGTTGAGCAGATTTTCACGAAAGTAAAAACAAAAGATCATACAAATCAGATTTTGGAAACGCTGTAGATTACCAGACAATCCAAAGGTGAATTTTGTATCTTTACAGATTAGAAACCCGTTTTCAAGTTTATGAATAAAAATAAAGACATACGATGGAAGCAAAGGTTTGTTAACTTCGGCAAAGCTTTTAACCAACTTGAAAGATTTGTGGAGGTTGAAGATTTGAACGAGATGGAAGCGCAAGGACTGATTAAAGCTTTTGAATACACTTATGAGTTGAGTTGGAAAACTTTGCAAGATTTGCTCAAAGAAAAAGGATATAAGGATATTATTGGCCCGAGGCCTGTTATTGAACAAAGCTTTCACAATGGCTATATCTTTGATGGAAATGCATGGATGAGTATGCACAAAAGCAGGAATTTAACCAGTCATACTTATAACGAGGAAACAGCAAAAGAAATCGTTGAAGCAATAAGAAGCGTTTATTATCAATTATTTAAAGATTTACAAATCAAATTAGAAGAGGAAACAGTATAAAAAAAGCGATCTTTTTTATGAAAGAAAGCATTAAATATGGATTAAGTGTTTCAGATATTGACAATATTGTTTCAGTATTAAAAAGCAACGAGCGTATTGTTGAAGTAATATTGTTTGGATCAAGGGCAAAAGGAACCTTCAGTGCAGGTTCTGATATTGATATTGCTTTGCTTGGAGATAGCTTGAAACTAAACGATATTATTCAGGCATCATTGGAAATTGACAATTTATTTTTACCATATAAAATTGATTTGGTCATTTTTGACAGAATCAAAGAGGACGAATTAATCGAACATATTCAGCGGGTCGGACGCACATTATACGACAGACAAAGCGCGATATCTGTATAGATACGATTGCGCATTTTTTAAATTAGTAGAAATCCCTAATAAATAGAAAAATATGACAACCGATAAAGCGAAAGCAAATGCAGAAGCTGCAAAACAACAGAAGTTAAAAGCCCTCGAAGCAACTTTGGGCAATATTGAAAAAAACTTTGGAAAAGGAACCATCATGCGGATGGGCGATCAAAATGTGGAAAAAGTCGAGACCATTTCAACGGGCTCTATTGGATTAGACACTGCACTCGGTGTTGGTGGTATCCCTAAAGGCAGGGTCGTTGAAATTTATGGCCCGGAATCATCGGGTAAAACTACGCTTGCCATGCACATTATTGCCGAAGCGCAAAAGGCCGGTGGTATTGCAGCTTTTGTGGATGCGGAACATGCCTTCGATCGTTTTTATGCTGAAAATCTGGGTGTTGATATCGAGAACCTTTTGATCTCGCAACCCGA
>Ga0164315_10004827_pt1 | contig 10503 bp, 8 predicted proteins | sample GuaBasSedimGuay6_FD_113737 | JGI IMG/M metagenome (GOLD analysis project Ga0164315, IMG submission 113737) | Subseafloor sediment microbial communities from Guaymas Basin, Gulf of California, Mexico - Guay6, Core 4569-2, 0-3 cm | ecosystem: Environmental > Aquatic > Marine > Hydrothermal vents >...
CGCATGTACGGCAAATTGAGCGAAGGTCGTCTCAAAATTTGAAAACGCGAAGATGATCAGGAAGACGATGACCAGGCAGGGCCACACCATGGGATGGCTCACGGCATCGCCAAGACTCTTGAGGTTGAGCGGGTGGCGACGGGCGGTGGCGCGGGCTTCCGGGTCAACCGTTTCAGGAAGGAATACCAGCACCATGACGAATGCGGTCATGGACGCCGCCGCGGCGGCGACTCCAGGGAGCCACGGGGCTACCTGGACCAGGAGGCCGCCAAACGCAGGCCCAAGAATGAACCCCAGGCCGAAGGCAGCACCGATCATTCCCATTCCTTTGGCCCTCTCCTCAGGGGTTGTGATGTCGGCGATAACCGCCTGGGCTGTTGAAATGTTGCCGCCAGAAATTCCGTCGATGATCCGTGAGGCAAACAGCATCACCATCGAGCCGGCAAAACCAAAGATCAGATACCCGACCGCTGAACCGACCAGAGACACCAGCAACACCGGACGCCGTCCAACTCTGTCCGAAAGCCTTCCAAGGATCGGCGCAAAGATGAATTGCATGGCAGAGAACGATGCCATCAAGAGTCCGAAGACGATCGGGGAGGGTCCAAATTCTTCGGCGTATAACGGCAGAATCGGGATCACAATCCCGAACCCGATCAAATCAATGAAGACGATCAGGAATACAGTGCCCAGTTGAGCTTTCTTAGCCTTCATCGTCTCCAAAACCCTCGAGTCAAAAGGGCCAGGAGTGTGAAAATCTCGAGGCGGCCGAAAAGCATCAGCCCGGCCAGACAGATCTTCACCAGACCCGGGAAGTGGGCGAAATTGTCATAGGCCCCGATCTGACCCAACCCGGGACCGACATTTCCGATCGCGGTCAGGGACGATGTCACCGAAGTCAAAACATCGTAGCCGTGGGCAGCCACCACCAGGGCCCCAAAAACGGCGAGCAGTATGTAGGCTGTCAGGAACGCCCAGATTCCAGAGAGAACCGACTCCTCGACGACGACACCTCCGTATTTGACCGGTCTTACGGCATGGGGGTGGATCAGGCGATGCAAAGTCACCCTGAGTGACCTGAAGGCCAGCAACGCCCGAAGACTCTTGATGCCGCCTCCCGTCGATCCCGACATGCCGCCTGGAATAAGCAGAAGGGCCACCATCATCAAGGCCAGGGGTGGCCACAGCTCAAAGTTGGTTGTCACATATCCGGTTGTCGTCACTAATGATACGGTCTGAAATGCGGCCAGACGAAGGGAATCAAAAAAGTTATTGCCAGGCTCGTGGACTACCAAGGTCAGTACGGCCGTAACGCCCAGCACCACCGCAAGGAAGTACCGTATCTCGGCATCTTTCAGGACCTCCCTGCCCCTACCGACCAGCACCTTGTAGTGAAGAACAAAATTGATACCGGCCATCAACATGAAAAACACGATGATCCACTCGATCAGGGGCGAGCCGAACTCCCCGACTGAGGTATTTTTCGTAGAAAATCCGCCAGTTGCCAAGGTCGTAAACGAGTGGCATAACGCCTCATAGCCGGTCATGCCGGCCAATTTCAACAACAACCATTCCAACGCAGTGAAACCGACGTAGATCCCCCAGAGCAACCGGGCGGTATTGGCCAGTCGAGGTTGGACCTTGTCCGCGACCGGCCCTGGGACCTCCGCCTTGAAGAGCTGCATGCCCCCGATCCCCAGCAACGGCAGGATGGCGATTGTGAAGAGAATAATTCCCATGCCCCCGAGCCACTGGCTCATGGCCCGCCACAGAATCAGAGCCTTCGGCAGAATCATCACATCCGCGATGACCGTTGACCCAGTGGTGGTAAAGCCGGACACCGATTCGAAGATCGCATCGACCGGGCCAAGCGCTCCGGCGCCAACATAGGGTATGGCGCCAACGATTGAGATGAGAATCCAGGCGCCACCGACAACCAGAAACCCGTCCCTGGATTGAATTCTTCGATTTTCCGGTTTGAGGTAACGAACGGCCGCTCCCCCACCTGCGGCAGCGAGCACAATCGCATAGCAGTACGGAAGAACAGACTCGCCAAACAATAGTGCCGCTCCTAAAGGAAGAAGCAGAAAGGCCGCACCCAACAACAGGAGCCACCCGAGCAGAAAGCCACAGAACCGGAGATTCACGACTGCCCGGCCTCGAGAAACTCGTCCAACTGGCCGGCGCTCTTGGTCGTCGTGATCAACAAAACGCTGTCTCCCGCCCGAATTCGATCGGCGCCGGTTGGCACCAGGATTTGCTCACCTCGCCGGAGGGCAGCAACCAGAACGCCGCGGGGAAGGCCAAGCTGCGCCAGCGGTTCTTCAACCAACCGACACCCTGCGCCGGCTTCAATCTCAAACACCTCAACCGCATCGTCCAACAGCGCGGCGACCGCCTTGACCCGGCCCTTGCGTGCGAACTGAAGTGCCAGGCTGACAGACAGCAGCCGCGGAGAAATGACTGCGTCGATCCCGACCTCCCCGATCAAGCCCGCCAGGGCCGGGTTGTCAACCAGCGCGAAGGTGTGGGCTGCACCCAACCGCCTGGCCAGCAGGCAGGCGACGACGTTTTCCTCGTGGTCGTCAGTGCAGGCAATAAAGTCCTCGACATGTTCAGCGCCCTCTTCAATCAATCGCTCACGGTCGGTCGGGCTTCCATGGATTACCAGGGTTGTGTCCAGTTCCGCAGCAGCGTTTTCGCAGGCACTTCTCCGGCCGTCAAGCAGCGTGACGCTCGTGCCTTTCTCCTCGAGCCGCCGGGCAAGTTCAATTCCTATCCGATTGGCGCCGGCGATCATCACCTTGTGTTCGTCCTCCCGCTGAAGTCCCAGCAATGCAAGTACGTTGTCGGTTTCTCCCGGGTCCATGGCAAAATAGACCAGGTCTCCGGCCAAAATTTCGTCCTCCCCATGGGGAACCCTCCATCGACCCTCGCGCCGGATTGCTGCGACCAACATCGGGACTGCAGGAAAAAGAAGCCGAAGGTGCGACAGAAGAAGCCCGTTGAAGTCGCTGTTCTCTTTAACTACAAAGCCTGCGACCTGAAGTCCACCGTCAAAAAAGGGTGCAACATCCACCGCGCCGGGAACGGTCATCAACGAGAGAATTCGCTCGACCGCAGCAGTGTCAGGGTTGATCAACAACCGTTCACCACCCATTTCGGCGGCGATGCTCCTGAAGCTCTCTTTATGGCCCTCGTCTCGAAGCCTGGCAACGACACGCGGCACGTTGAAAAGGGCAGATCCGACCAGAGCCACAACCATGTTGGCCTCGTCTGAATCGGTTGTCGCCAACAATAGATCACAGCTCTCAATACCGGCACTCTTGAGAACAGGAACCGTCGTTCCGTTGCCGACCAGCATCTGAACATCCAAACGTTCGTTGAGTTCCCTCACCAATTCACGGTCGCGTTCTACCAGGATCACATCGTGACCGTCAGAGGCCAACTTCGCCGCCAACGAAGATCCGACCAGCCCTCCACCAACAACAATAGCTTTCACTGACTTTCGCCCCTCATTTCGTATTCACCAGTATAGGTTCGACCCCGACGGGAGGTGGTAGACCTGTCCTACAGCTTTCTCTGGATATGCCGGAGAATCTGAACGCTGATGCTCTGGTCACCCCATGTGCCAACCTTGATCTTGACGGTCGTCGACTCGAAATCCTCAGCCTGCATCTTAACCGTCACTTTTGTGCCGTCAGCCATACGAGCCGAGACCGTACCCTTGAGTTTGTCCGAAATCACATCGACCGCAACAAAATTGAGCTCCTCCATCGCGGCGACCGTCGCTGCCTCGACCTTAGGCAGGCCGGACGTTAGAACGCCCTTGAGCGTGCCTCTCAGAAAGCTGAAGCCTGGATCGGCCTCGACCGATTTGAAGGTAGACGTGCAACCCAGGGCGAGCCCAACAAGGCCAACAAACAGCGAACCAAAGAGTATCTTTTTCATGGCAGCACCATACCTGCCATCAGTGGCGGTGTCGAGTTCTGAGTCCCGTCTCCTTGCCATTCCCCCAATGACACAGCTATTCTATGCCGTCCGAATCTGCCCTGGAGGTATGCTGTGGCCGGTGTGATCGCAATCCGAAATGAAACCAAGAGCAAATGGGAACGACGAGCGCCCCTGACACCCGATTTGGTCCGGCACCTCGTGCACGATCAAGACCTGTCGGTGTTGGTGCAACCCTCGGCCAGGCGTATTTTCCACGACAAAGAATATGTCAGAGCCGGAGCGGAAATGGGCGTCGACCTCAGCGAGGCATCGGTCATTTTTGGCGTCAAGGAAATTCCACCGGAGAAATTGCAACCAAAGACCGCCTACATGTTCTTCTCCCACACCATCAAGGGGCAACCCAAAAACATGCCGACCCTCAAGCGATTGATGGAACTCCAGTGCACGCTGATCGACTACGAGAAAGTCACCGACGATCAGGGTCGGCGCCTGATCTTCTTCGGCCGTTTTGCGGGGCTCGCCGGAATGATCGACACCCTTTGGGCGCTGGGCCAGCGTTATCTTTCCAGAGGTTTTGAAACCCCGCTGAGCCGAATTCAACCCGCCCATTCATACGACAGCCTCGATGATGCACGGCAAACCCTGGACGAAGTTGCTCAGTTGATTGCCGACGACGGTTTTCCCCAAGAGATCCTGCCCGTCACCATCGGTGTAGCAGGGTACGGAAACGTGGCCAAAGGGGCCCAGGAGATCCTGGCCCATTTACCCCACCGTGTTGTGACACCTGAGGAACTGACACGGTTGGCCGGTTCTACAGCGGTCTCGGCTCACTGCATCCATACGACGACTTTCAAAGAAAAAGACCTGGTCCAGGCGAAGGAACCCGGTACGCCATTTGAGCTTCAGCATTACTACCACCATCCAGAGGCCTATCGGTCGAGTTTCGACCCCTTCCTCCCCCACCTCAGTGTGCTGGTCAATGCCAACTACTGGGACGAAAGCTATCCCAGACTTGTGACCCTTGACCGCCTTCGGACCCTGTTCGGCGGGGCCGCGGAGCCCCACTTGCAGGTGATCGGCGACCTTGGCTGTGACATCGGTGGCAATATCGAATGCACACTCAAGTGCACCGACCCAGGTGACCCGGTTTTCACATGGAATCCGGAAACTGGAGAGATCGCCTCCGGATTTGACGGACCCGGCCCCGTTATTCTGGCGGTGGATTTTCTGCCGACCGAACTGCCCAGGGAAGCCTCGGAGGAGTTCGCGGTAACCCTGAATCGATTCGCAGCCGATATCGGTCGCGCAGATTATTCCCAGTCCTTCGAAGATCTAAATCTACCGCCGGAGATCAAGAGAGCAGTGATCGTTCACCGAGGTGAACTGACGCCGGATTATCGGTATCTTGAGAAGTATTTGGGAAGCCAAGGCTAGAAACTGGATAGCGGCTTAAGAGACTGGAAACTAGAAACTAGAAACTGGAAAGGCAAATTCAGAGATTGCACTGAGCGCAGCATTATGGTGTCAGACTTTGGAGTTCAGAACCTGAATCATTCTTCTTGGTGATTGTTGAGGACCGCCGAGAAAAAAGACGTTTTTCGGTACTGCTGGAACAACCAATCAAGTTTCCAGTTTCTAGTTTCTAGTTTCAAAGAGCAGTTTCCAGTTTCAATCATCGCCCTCGTTCACCTCTCGACAGTATTCAGCCCATTCGAGTGCCAAGAATGCTATCGTACGCCGATGAGCAACTCTAATCTCCAAGTAATCGCCCTGATCGTTGTTGTACTGGTGACCGGCTGCGGACAATCGCAGGGAGAAGCACCTGTGGAACAACTTGCCGAGCCCTCGACCACAACGTCCTCCGGAAGTGTCCTCTCGGAAATTCCTGAGATCCTCGACCCTGAAGCCAAATACCTGATCTACCTACATGGCGCGATCATTGAGGATCAAGGCATGCAGGCAACCCATCCCCAATTCGGGACCTACGAATACGCTGAGATTCTTCAGGCCTTTTCCGACAGGGGTTTCACGGTCATCGCCGAAGCTCGACCCGCCGGGACCCGTCCGGATGTTTATGCGGATCACGTCATCGCACAGGTTCACCAATTCCTGGACGGAGGCGTTCCTGAAGAGCATGTGACGGTTGTCGGGTTCTCCAAGGGCGGAATCATGGCCCTTCTCGCTTCTCGAATCATCGGAAGGGAGAATGTCACCTGGATCATTCAAGGTGGCTGTGGCCCCTGGATCGAACGACTGCCGGATTTCGCCCCGGTAGGCCGGATGCTGTCGCAGATCGACAGTGCCGACGATGTTGCACAATCCTGTTTGACTCTTTTTGGCAGAATGCCCGAAGGAGCTGTATTCGAAGAGAATACGCTGGAACTCGGCTCCGGACACGGGGCTTTCTACAGGGTTAGCCCGAGTTGGTTCGAGCCTGCAGTTGAATGGGCGGGGAATTAGGCTCGAGGACGTCTGAGACCCGGCAGACCAACAGCTTTTAGCTTTTAGCCGTTAGCAATTAGCCAATTTCAGAACCGGCTTTGACAGTTGATGTGCTAATAGCTAACTGCTAACGGCTTCCATTCATCATCCCTTCGATCTCGTCCGCCTCTGTCGGAAGCATGCCGGAAAGATTTTCGTTCCCGTCAGCCGTCACCAGGTGGTCATCTTCGATTCGAATTCCAATTGCTTCGTCCTGAAGGTACAGGCCCGGCTCGTTGGTGATCACCATTCCGGGCTCCATCGCAATCGAATCGCCTCCCGGATCGTGTGCATCCAGACCCAGGAAATGCCCCAAACCATGTATGAAGTGCTGACCGAGACGCTCACCCTTGAGGTCCCTGAGGCTGGACTCCTGGAAAACCCCGTAAGCGATCTTGCGGAGGTCGAAAAGGGTCACACCAGGTTTGATCGCCTCCTCAACCCTGTGGTGAGCCTCGAGAACCAGGTTATAGAGAGATTTCTGACGTTGGGTGAAGGTTCCGTTGACGGGATAGGTCCGGGTCAGATCGCCGCAGTAATAGCCGTAGCGGGCGCCGATGTCCACGACGACCAGTTCACCTTCTCCACAAATGCCGACGTTTTGGTCGTAATGAAGGGTCGTGGCGTTGAATCCGGAACCGACGATCGACGGGAAGGCCAGGCCTTCGGCGCCCCCTTCTCTGAATGCACGATAGACGACACCGTCGATCGCACCCTCGCCGATACCCGGCTTGATGGCCCTGGCTGCGGCCCGGTGCCCGAGGGTGGTGATTTCGGCAGCACGACGCATCAAAGACCTCTCACCCTCGTCCTTGACCTGCCTGAGCCCACTGAGGGCCTCCGAGAGGTCTCTGACGGCAAACGACGGGGTCCGATCTTTCAGACGCGCCACCAGCCGGTGGGTCGCCGGCAACTCAGCGCCGGATGGGACCGACGGAAATTCGGTCCAGAGCACAGCATCCGGTTCACAGAGCCATGCCTGCAGTCGTCCCTCCAAGGATGGTACCGGTCGTATCCTGGCATCAAGGACAATCGACGACGCCGAAATTGACATCACTTGATCGAAGCCCAAAGCCTTGGCAGCGTCATCCCCGGGACCCCATTTGGGCCCTGTCCAGCGTTCGACGTCGGTGTCCCTCGGCGGCAGGAACAGACTGTCCTCATCCGGTCGGAGAACCAAAACGGCATTCGGCAGTTCTACACCGGTCAGGTAGAAGAAGGCGGAATCTTGCCTGAAGGTGCCCACATCCCCGGCACCTCGATCGTCTCCGTTTCCCCAGAGCACGGCCGTGCCGCTGTCAAGAGCCCTCCGAAGCCGCCGCCGTCGCTCACGATAAACCTCCGGTGTCTGAAGTTCCGCCGCGTAATTTCCACCTCTCATGTCGCTCTGTGCCATAGAGACCTCCAATCGTCGGTGACGAGACTCGACGAAATTCCGCTTCCCGTCAAGTTCCAGGTCAATCACATCAATCTCAGCGAATCTGATTGACTGAGAAGGACCTTTCTGGGAGAATGTACATATGAGCAAAGAAGATTTCACCGCTGACGTATGTTCGATCAATGAAATCGACCCCGAGGCCGTGGCATTCGTTCAAGAACGGGTCCTGCCCGAAAAAACGGTAGAACGACTCTCGAGGCTATTCTCGGCATTCGCTGACCCTACCCGCCTCAGGATTTTGCATGCACTCAATGTCATCGACGAATTGTGCGTGTGTGATTTGGCCGCCCTGAGTGAACTCTCAGTCTCGGCAGTCAGTCACCAGCTCCGCCTCTTGCGGGACCGGGAATTGGTCCATGCTCGCAGGGACGGCCGTATGGTCTATTACAGCCTGGCCGACGAGCATGTCTCCCAGTTGATGGCCATCGGCGCGGAGCACGCCAACGAACGCTGAGGGAAGCTGTTAGCCCAGCCTCTTGCAAAAAGCCACAAGAAGATAAGCCACAAAAAGGCACGAAAAAGCACAAAAAACGGAACGAGAAGAAGTTAACCTATTTCTTTATAAAGAAATATGACCAACTGCTCTGCCTAAATCGTGTTTCGGTGCTGCTTTCTGGCGTCCTGGCCTCCCAGCTTCCCAGCTATTTCAACAGCGACGTGACGATGATCCCGGCTGCGAGGATCAACAGGGCAAGTCCCAATCCGGCCAAAAAGAGTTCGCCGGCGGTGTAGTATTCACTCCGCCTCGGTTTCTTGCCTTCCAATGAGACATTTTGTTTTTTCTTCGTCTTTCGGGGTTTCTTGCTCATGCGTCATTGTAGCTTGAAGGCTGGGAAGCTCGGACGCTTGGAGGCTGGGAGCCAAAACAGCAATGCGCTCCAGTCTTGCCTTCTAGCATTCTAGCTTTCCAGCTTCCTAGCTCTCTCGCTTGAACGCTGGAAGGCTGGGACGGCGGGAAGGTGCATCGGTTTAAACCCAAGCTGGCCGGTTTGCGTAAGAACTATTAAGATGATCCGGTGAATCATAGGAGAAAGACACCGAAATGCCGACCTTTGAAAGGGTCCTCTCACCTCGCCGAGCTATTCTGTGCGGAAAAACCGGCTTGAGTGGACGACCAGAGAAAAAACCTCGGCGCTGAGTACCTGAAAGGGGTTTGAAATGATGAACGGATTCGAAAAGGCTCGAGACCGGCGCAACTGGCTTGAAAAACTGGGAGAAAAGATCCCTGGTTTCCGCGGGTACCTCGATCGCGAGCTTCGACGTGAGGTCGACAAGATGCAACGGGACTTTCTGGCGTCAGAGGTGGACCGTGCGCGACAGGGCCTCCAGGCCAAGATTCGCGGCTGGTCCCGCAAGGGCGTGCTGGACAACCTTGACATTGCCTCGACGACCGAGAAACTACTTGATCGTTTGGCCAACCGGATCCGCCATGCCGACTACGGCTCGTCAGGCTTCTTTGATGCGGTCAAGATCGGCGAGGCCGAGTTGGAAGAACTCTATCGCTTCGACCTCGAATTGTCCCTGACGGTTGAGGCACTGTCGGGGCGGATCGGCGACTTGCCGGAGACGCCCGATGAGGGGTCTCTGTTCGCTCTGCTGGACGGCGTCGAAAAGGCCGACCGGTTCTTTGACGAACGCTCTACCAAGATTGAAAACGTTACCCAGAAAGGAGTGTCGTGATGGGCCTCAAACTGGAAGTACTGGAACATTTTGACCCAACCGGCGAAGAAATCGTCTACCGCTTGCCACCGCATGGCTCCGCCGACATCAAGCTCGGCGCCCAGTTGGTCGTACAACAATCCCAGGAGGCTGTCTTCTTCCGCGATGGGCGGGCATTGGATGTCTTCGGCCCCGGCCGCCATACTCTGGCTACCCAGAATATTCCGCTGCTGACCAAGTTGATTGCCAAACCCTTCGACGGGAAATCTCCCTTCCGAATATCGATTGCTTTTGTCAACAAACGAACGTTTACAGATCAAAAATGGGGCACGCGGGAGCCGGTCGCCTTCCGAGACTCCGAACTGGGCATGGTCCGCCTCCGAGCGTTTGGGAACTACGCTTATCGCATCTCTGACAGTCAGCTGTTCGTCAATACGATCGTTGGGAACCAAGGCCTGTTCGACACGGACCGGCTTGAGGATTTTTACCGCGACATCATCGTGTCCCGACTCAACGATCTGCTCGGTGAAACCCTGAAAACCATCTTCGACCTGGCGGCGATGTACGACGAAATGGCCGTTGCCGCCAAGGCACGCCTGGCGGAGGATTTCGGGAAATACGGCGTTGACCTGACCGACTTCTACATCAACTCGATCACACCGCCGGACGAGGTCCAGGCCAAGATCGACGAGCGAGCCTCTATGGGCGCCATCGGGGACATGAATACCTACATGCAATTCAAGGCCGCCCAGGCCATTCAGGATGCTGCGCAGGCCGGCGGAGAAGGCGGCGGTGCTGCCGGAGCCGGGATGGGACTTGGACTCGGAGCCGGTTTCGGCGCCATGATGCCGGGCATGATCACCAATGCCATGCACCAGGCCTCCTCAGGCGGCGGAACTCCCGCCCCACCGGCTCAGCCGGCCCAACCCGCAGTGGCGGCGGCCGGGGCTGCGGGCGCTGCGGGCTCATTC
>Ga0164315_10004828_pt1 | contig 10503 bp, 7 predicted proteins | sample GuaBasSedimGuay6_FD_113737 | JGI IMG/M metagenome (GOLD analysis project Ga0164315, IMG submission 113737) | Subseafloor sediment microbial communities from Guaymas Basin, Gulf of California, Mexico - Guay6, Core 4569-2, 0-3 cm | ecosystem: Environmental > Aquatic > Marine > Hydrothermal vents >...
CGGCAAGCACTTTTCCTTTCACCTCGTTGGTCACAAACCGTTGGATTCTCTCTTTGACATCTTCCAGGTCGGGGTAACCTTCTTCGGTTTTCGATTTAAGAACTGCTACAACGAACATATCTTCCAGATCGAAAACGGAGGATACGCTTCCCACTTCGGTATTTTCGTTGAATGCCCAGTGAATGATCTGACGTGGATTTTTCAATCCTGCAATGTAGTTACTCATCTTCTGCAGGTTGTTGGCCGTACGTTTATTTAAATTGTTTTCAGTAACGGCTTTGTCGTACGATTCAATGTCTTTGTTTTCAGAAGCCAGTTTTGAAGCTTTTGCAAAAGTTTTCTGGTAGGTTTCGTTGCTGGCAACAACTTCTCTGTTGATGATGCCAACCCGCACTTTTTTTACCGGTTCTTTTTTACCGGTCACTTTAATAATATGGTATCCGAACGGTGTTTCGGCAAGGGTAATATCTCCAATGCGGGTGTTGTTTACGGCTTCATTGAAAGCGTAAACCATTTGTCCGTCGGCAAACCAGCCAAGATCGCCAGAGTTTTGCGCAACAGAGCCGTCATCCGAAAACTGAATGGCCAGTTGTGTTAAATCAGAAGATGATCTTTTCAGCACATTATAAAGACTGTCAGCCAGTTTTTCAGCCTGTTCTTTACTTCTGCTCAGATTAGGATCAGCACGTAAAGCATCTTTGTAAGCAATCAGTATATGACTTGCTTTCAGCGAATCAGGTCTGTTGCTAACGTCTACCAGGCGCGCTGTCGTAAATACGAAATTATCCAGATAAGGCTCGGTAACCGTACCAATTTCGCTATTGAACATAATGGAATCGATCTGTACCGGCAGTTCTCCCTGCTTCTTCCATGTGCTGTCGTAAGGAGTATCGGAATTGTTGTTGACAAACCGTGCGACATCTTGGGTAGTTTTAAGCTCCGCATAAATTTCTTCGATAGTTTTCTTTGCTGCTTCCAGATCTCTTACCGAAGGTTTGATTTCAAAGGTTACATAGTCAATTTCGCGTGAAGCTTTTTGTTTGTAGAGTTCCTTGTTTTTATCGTAATATTCCTGGTAATCAGCATCGGTGATAGTAACCAGGCTGTCGGGCAGCTCGGTATAACGGCTGGCAACATAGGTTAATTGCGCCGTTGTGTTATCATCTTCGTAGGCCATCTTAGCCAGAGCTTCGGGTACATAATAACCTTTGCTGATCAACGCTTTATATTTATTACTCAACTGGTCGTTTCTGATGTATTCTTCAAATGCGATCCACTGTTGTTTTGATTCTGCCGGCATATTATCCAGATTTCTTAAATAATCAAGAATTAAACTCCGGTTATATTGGCCGGTTTCAGGATCGGTAAAATATTGTTTGATCAACGGATGTGGATTCGGTCCCTGCACAAGGTCAAACAGTTCTTCTGTAGTCACCGTCAGGCCAAGACTCTCGTATTCCTTATCCATCAAAACCTCTTTAACCATTTGCTTCCAGGTGTCTTCCTTAACCCTGTAAATCTCATCTGTGGTCAGACGAACTTTTTTCTGTTGTTGTTTGGTGTTCTCAATATTTTGCTCAACTCTTTGGTTAAAGTCCATGATGGTAATATCCTCACCTGCAACATTTCCAACGTTCACTTCCCGCGACCCTCTGCGCCCTTTGGCAAAGTCGCCCAAAACAAAAGCTGCGAGTGCAACTCCGATAATAATGATCAAAAATGTCGAATGCTTTCTAATGTTTCCAATTACAGCCATTTATCCTTAATTTTAAATTTTGAGGTGCAAATGTACAAATGTAAACGCAAGTATTAAAAAAAATTGCAATTTATATTTAATGTCAAACAGTTATATGCAATTTTTAAGGTTGCAACAGGGTATTCAGATACATGAAAAACGTTAATCTGTAATCTCGAGTTTTACTTCTTCAATACGGTTTTCGCTTGATTTGAGAATAGTGAACAAATAAGGGGGAATTTTTATCTGCTCATTAATTTCGGGAATACTTTCATGATGATGAATAATAAACCCGGCAAGGGTCTCATATTCGTCCGAAATTTCAAAATTCAGGTTGTATTTTTCATTCAGGTAATCCACTTCATGCCGGGTAGATAAAATAAACTCTTTGGGAGACACCTGTTTTTCCGTTATTTCCTCTTTGTCGTGCTCATCTTCGATCTCTCCGAAAATTTCTTCGATAATATCTTCCAGTGTTACCATTCCTGCTGTTCCGCCGAATTCATCTACTACGATGGCAATCGATTTATGTTTTTTGATCATTTCATTAAGCAGGTCGCTGGCATTCATAGTTTCCGGATATACACCTGCTTTCCGGATAACCTCGCTAATTTTTTCGGGATTTGTAAACATATCAAACGAATGGACATAGCCTATCAGATTGTCGATGGTGTCTTCATAGATCATGATTTTCGAATGCCCGGTTTCGGTAAACATATTCCGGAGCGTTTCCACATCTTCGTTAATTTCCAGTGCGTTGATCTCGGTACGCGGCACCATGCACTCCCTGAGCTTCACATGTTTGAATTCAATGGCTTTCTGGATCATTTGCATCTCCTGGTCGATCTCTTCTGTTTGCTCAGCTATTTGGTTGTATTCTTTAACATATTCTTCAAGATCGATCATAGTAAACCGGTACGTGCTGTTATTTAACTGAACGCGGAAAACTTTAGCCAGCAAAAACTCTGCAATACCTATAAATAAAAGAATCACCGGATAAAAAACAATATAAAAAACCCATACCGGAAAGGCAAAAAACTTCAGGATGGAATTGGGGTTTATCCGGAACAACACCTTAGGAATGAACTCGGCAGTAATGAGGATCAATAAGGTAGATAAAACGGTTTGAATAAGTAAAACAAGAAACTTGGAATGATAATATGGAGCCAGAAAGTCGATGATTGCAGGCTCGAGTAATTTAGCCATAGCGATACCGTAAATAACCAGCGCAATGTTATTGCCCAGCAGCAGGGCACCGATAAATCGTGATGGGTTGGCATAGAAAATAGACAGGATTTTAGCCGGCAGGATCTTTCGTTTCAGATCGAGTTCCTGTTTGAGCCTGCTGGAACTGACAAATGCTATTTCCATCCCCGAGAAAAAACCGGAAAGCAACAGCATAATGATGATCAGCCACTCGTTGGTACTCATAAAAAAACTATGGTTAAAAATACATATTATTTTATAATAGGGGAAATCCCCTCTTAATTATCATCTTCTTCATCAACTTCTATTTCTCCTTTCATGTTGTAGATTTCGCGTGAGCTAAAATCTTCTTTAGCCCACAGGCTGTCGCCGAAGATAACGTTATCGGGCGAGGTGATTTTAACAAATGTGTGGGTATGTATCACTTTCTTTTTCTGATCCCACGTTAAATTCTCCGTATTGAGCTGTTCCTGGGTGTCAAAATTCTTAACGATCACATTTTTTCGGGCTTGCAACAGTTGTTTTTTCCGGTAATTAACTCCGTATTCGGCGCTGATGAAAGATACTTTTTCGCCGCTCTTATCGAAAAATGTAACTTCGAATCCTTCCGGAAATTCGGTATACGGGTTGTTTCTATCGGTGTCGTATTGTTCCATTAAAGGACTCCGAAGCACTACCTGTAAAAAACCTGAATCGCTCCGCTCATAAAGAACATTATAAGCAGCCATACTTGCCAGGGTGTCTTCTTTGGTGATTTCCTGAATTGTTTTCAGCGAGTTCTCACACGAAAAAAGCATCACCAGAGCCAAACCTATGATGATGCTTTTTAGAAAACGGGAAATCATTTTATGTTGTTGCAGGTACAAACTACTTAGCTGCCCGTACCGTTGTTTTCACATTAATCCAGCAACCCACGTCGTACGAATCACCTTCCTGCAGGTTGTAAAAGAACAATACTTCTGCCGGAGGGAAGTAAGGGCTGTATCTCCTGATCAGTTCATTCATCTCACTTGTCATCTCCGGGTCAACGGCCTTAGCTTTTTTGTACATATCCACGGCGGCCCAGTAGGGTGCTTTTTTTGTCAGGTCATCACTACCGCAGTCGTTAGCACTTATAACGTAAAGATCACCGATAAAAGCATAGGGCTTGCCCCAGTCGGGGTTGAGTTTGGCAGCTTCAAGTGCTTTTTTACGCGCCATCGGGAAATTATTCATAGCACGGTATGCCTGTGCCAGGAAAATGAGGGCATCATCCACTTTTTCCGTATTCTCCATTTTGGTTGCGTCTTCCATATATGGTATGGCCTCTTTGTACCTTTTCTGGTTAAGCATCATTTTACCTATCAGATAAGCAGATTCTGGTGATGGTTCGAGATCGTACAGTTTGATGGTTGCCTCAAAATAGAGTGGTTCTTCAACACACTTTTTCTTGTCGAGCATTTTAACGATTTTCTTCAGCAGGTCCACATCCTCCGGGTTTTCATCGAACTTTTTATTGTAAATACGCACCAGGTCGTGACATTGGGCAAAAGGTTCAAAGTTCTTCTCGATCGTGCCTCTGATATTTTCGTAATGTTCTAATTTTTTATCGTTGCCGGCTTCTCTGTATTTTTTCAGGTTAAACTCAATGTAATCGCTTAATTGGTCGTAAGCCTCAACAACGGCAATTGTATCTATTTCACCTTTGGTGGCCATTTTGGTTAATGTGCGGAAATAATAAACATATACGGGTCCCGAAGCATTCTCTTTATCCAGTTCGATAGAACGATTCAGGATATCATATACCTGTTTGTACTCCTGAGGCTTGAACTCGTAAAGGCTGACCCCTTTCCGGCCAAGGATGGCACCTTCCTGTGGCTTCTTTGATTTATAGTGTAACGGGAAATATTTGATACGTTGATCATATATCAGCATCAGGGTATCAATCAGTTTCTCTTTTATTTCTGGGTCAGGTGCTTTTTTGATCCGGTATTTGACCATTTTGACACCATCGATATAAATATTTTCGGTAGCCCGCGGACAGTTTTGAAATACCCAACTCCACCATTTGGTAGCATCAGTAATAGCATCGTTTGTGTATTTGCTCTGTTTCCATTGTTTGTAAAACTCACGGTAGAGCGACAGGTTTGCTACACATGTTGCACTGTCGTTTCCATACTTAGGAATGTCATTTTGCGGATTGAATCCGTCAAGATATTCCGACCCTGAAGCTAACAGGCTGAGACTTAATCCGGCTAAAACTATCAAAACTTTTAATTTCATTTGTATATAGGTTTTAATGTGTTTTTTTACTGATATTTTCGTTTATGGAACCATGACTCGTGGATCGAGAATCCGAGCGACATATTGAAAAAAGTTTCCTGGATCAGCCCGTCCACTTTAGTTCCCCGTTTTCCTACTTCAAACCCGAGGTCTATCGTTGTTCTTGATCTTCTCATCGGGAATGTCAGTCCAAAACTTATGCCATATTCATTAATCGGGTGCTTAAAGATAGATAAATATGAGTCATAATAGCGAAAACCGGCCCGATAAATTATACGTTTTCTCAAAGGAGAGATGCTTGTGTGTTTTGGTGAGAATTGTCCACCGACAGCAATTCTATAAGAATTATCAAGTGAGTCGGACTTGCCGAAAGCCGTATAATTACTCCAGTTCTGCCATTCGAAATCAAATCCCACCATCCAGATACCATTCTGCCGGAAAGTGGCTCCGGCCCCTGCCCGCTGCGGGATGATAATTTTTCCTTTTTCTTCGGGTAGATATGAAATAGTGTCTTTTATATGTTCTACAGCATCCCCAAATCCTCCGGTAAATGTGTAAGACAGATGGTCGGTTTTTGCATTCAGGTTCCACCGGTTTGAATAGATGACACCAAGTGTCAGCGTCTTACCAGAATTTATATGTATATCATATTGAATCCCGTAGTCAAATATAAAATCGCCGCCTTTGATTCTGTTTAAGGTTTTTGTACCGAATATTTCAAGCGAATCGGGAAAATATATTTTACTGCTTCTGTCGCTTTTGCCGAAAAGATAAGCTGCATCTACGCCCACACGTAGGTCTTTACCAATTTTAAACGCATTACCAATAAAAAACTGGTTCAGCCCGCCATCGCCTTCGATCGAATTGACCACATTGCTGAAATTTCCGACAGGGATAAAAATTTTCACGTTATAGCCTATCTGGCTGTACGGCAGCATACCCAATCCCATTTTCCACCATTTGGTTACGGGAAACCCGAACATAATATAGGTCAGCCCCACGTAACTTGATGTTTCCGACTGAAAATCAGTTGACATCCCCGTGATATTGCTGTTGAGGCCGATCTCGAACAGAAAAGAGGTGGAGTCGAATACGGCATACGAAGCCGCATTTCCCGGATTGATCAGGGTTGGATCGGCCACGCCAATGGCAAGTCCCCCCATGCCCATAATCCGGGTATGTGTGTTCTCACCGTGCAGCAGTCCCAGTCCGAACCTTGAATAAGGTGAATTTATCTGCTGTGCCGATGTTGCCAGGCTGAAAAAGACGACCAGAAAAAGAATTAAATAGCTAGTTTTCTTCATTAAAATCAAGGATTCTGTTTAATCCCGTTAACACAATATTTGGGGATGCAAAGATGTTATTTTTTAAGTATTTATCAAAATATTTATAATCGCCTCCGCTTACCACCACATTTACCTCACTATATTGTTGTTTGTAGGCATTGATAATTCCGTCAACTTCCTGCAATACACCGTTTTGCACGCCAGATAAGATAGATTCTCTGGTATCGGTTCCGGTAAGTTTGGCTTGCCGGCCGGAGTCAAAATTGATCAGGGGCAGTTTTCCGGTGAACGAATTGAGGGCCAAAAACCGCATGTTGATGCCCGGACTGATGCTCCCGCCGAGATATTCGCCGGTTGCATTGATAAAGTCGTACGTGATACATGAGCCTGCATCGATGACCAGCACATTTTGTCCGGGAAACAGGCTCGAAGCTCCCGCAACGGCTGCCACACGATCGTTACCCAGCGTGTTTGGCGTAGCATATTTGTTGACAAAAGGGAGTGGAGTGGTTTCATCCAGCCATATGAAACGGGTTTTGGACGACAGAAGGCCCGTTATTTCCTGTTTTACCTCGCGCACACTGGCCATGATGGCAGAACGGATGTTTTTGTGTTTGCTGAAAAGTTCAGTTAAGAAGTCTATTGAAAGATCTTCAATAGTTATAAGCTCGGCGATACCGGAATCGTCAAACAAAGCTGTTTTAACACGTGTATTACCAATATCGATAATTAATTTCATGAGAGCTCTTTATACAAAGGGGCAAATTTAGCGGATGAAACAGAATAAGGCGAAGATTTTAAGATTTTTTTTGATAAAGTAAAAAAATAGTTAATTTTGCCGTCCCAAACTTAGGGTGCCATAGCTCAGTAGGTAGAGCAACGGACTGAAAATCCGTGTGTCCCTGGTTCGATTCCAGGTGGTACCACTAAATTAATCTGGATAACCCTGAAAGTTAAAGCTTTCGGGGTTTTTTTGTTGTTTGTATCTAAACTTTTAGTTGCTTACAAGTGCTAAATATTCTATTTACATTGGAGAATTCCTAAAACCTCACCCCCAGCGCCAGCCCAAAGTTATAACCGAACATCCAGCCGTGCAGACCCAGCGAGGCACCATGAGCGTTCACTTCTACGGTCTTATCCGTCAAAGGCATGTCCCAGTCTTCCAGTTTTTGCTTGAGTATTTGTTGATCGTTGGGCGATAAAGGATACGAAGATGCAGCGGCTACGTCGGCATTCTGGACCCCGGCCAGCGGGCCGAAAAACCACCAGTCGAGGGTGATGTATTTGCCAAGAAACCACTGTGCTCCCAGTAAAAGTCCTCCATAGTGGCGTTGGAGTACCCCGAAAACGTAAGGCTTTCTTCAATGCCGGGGTAATCGTTGTAAACAAATACCAGGTGGCTCATCTCAATCCGGCTGAACCGGTAAGCGGGGGCAATGTAAAATCCTTTGCCGTAGCCTTTCTTGCCCACATAAAACCGCAGCTCAACCGAGGCGCCGTAATTGGATATTTTCATCCCTTTAAACGCTTCTTCAATAGCCGGATCACTGCTCCCGAAAATATCGTTGTAAAAAGAGTTGATATACGGCACGGTTGATTTAGGCATAAAACGTCCGGTTACCGTAGCCGACAAAAATTTGTTGATCACCCGTTCGTACTGAAGACTGAAATTCAGAAAAACAGGAGAAACGAGGTTGAATTTGATAATATTCATTTTTAGTTCTTCCGGCGTGGTTGCCCCGACAGGTTCAGACATAGTATCCGGCTGTGCTGTTCCGCTGAAACAGAAAAAAAAAGCAAGGAAAGCACTCAGGAGAAATTTGCTTGAGTTCATAATTGTTTACTTTTCAGGGTTTCAATATCAACGCATTAACTAAACGCGTCACTTTTCAAATATACAACAAATTCGTAAAATTAAGAAAAAGCGATCTCTTTTCCACTAAACACAGAGTACATAAAAAGGAAGGATCAATAGGATTTAAGTGCGGCTGATGCACATGAATCCATCAATCCGAAACGGTAAGGCCGTAATAAAAGCAAATGCAATTAGCGCACCACTACTTTTTTTACGAGTACTTGTTTGTGTGTTTGAATCCTGACAAAATAAAGCCCTTGTGCTTTTTCCAGGCTAATCTGCAGCACCCCCGACGGATTGTTTACCTGCTGCCTGTAAAGCACCCTTCCGCTGAGGTCGTAAACCTGAACTTCAGCGGCCTGTCTCAACAAGGCAGAATTCAGATAAAATGTGCCGTTGTTCGGGTTCGGATAGATTATTACCTCATCGTCAGGTATGTTTTCCTCCACACTAATGATGGTAGTGGTGGTCGGGAATACAATATTGTCGAGCCAGCTGCAGTCACTACCACCAGCAACACTCATGTCTTTTTCGTACGACCATTTTAAAATATGGTAGCCCTCCGTAACGGGATAACTGGCATATTCCCAATCAGACTCGCCAGACCAATCGCCCATTTCGTTAACACCGATATAAAATCTCAGAAAATCGTAGCCGTCCTCGGATGACACTTTATGATAAAATGAGATGTCACCTTCACCCATCGTTTCAAGTGTTATCGTCAGATCTGAATGCTGGTTGTCAGAAATATTTCCTGACCGGGCACAGTAGTCACCATCATAGGGGGCTTCGTCAGTTACGAACCAGGGTGCATTCCCGCCGCTGTTCCAGTCAAAGGCTGTCAAATCTCCTGTTTCAAAGTCTTCCATCACTAAACCGATGCTGAAGAAGTAAACATCGGTAAACGAATAGGCTCCTGTGGCCATTTCCAGTTGCAGTTCTGCCGAAGTACCCGGGGGGGTGTTTTCATCGATGCTGGCAGTAAATGAAACTTCCGACATACCGCTTACTCCCAGGTCGCCAATTTCGAATGTGTTGCTGTCAAACGTTACCTGTGAGTTATCGGAACTGATAGTTGCCACGGCTCCTGTACAGGCGCTATGCCCCATATTGGTAACGGTAAACGTAAATGTCAGGGTTTCTCCGGGATCAGCCTGGCCGTTACCGTTTCCGTAAATATCGTCATTGATGGTCATATCCGAGGAGGCAAGTTCCGGAGCATTGGCACTTAACTGGAAACCAGAGGTCCATGTTTCGTTGCCATCGGTAGTTTGCAGGACGAAATCCAGAACAGTCCGGTCGGGAATATTATCGGCAACAGTGAACGCAAAGGCATGTTCATTTGTCAATACCTCACCCGCATCTATATCGCCGTATGTTTCGCTGTTGTCTGTAAGGTTAACCCACATACTCTCTGAACTCAGCGTAGCTTCTACGCCAAATGCGGTAACTACACCCACGTTTTCGATGGCAGTGTTCAGCCAGATCTGTTCGCCGAAATCAATCATTCCGTTGCCGTTACCCAGCACATCGTCAATCTCACTCTCGGCATACACCACATAGGCCCCTTCGGCAGGAATAAACATAATATCGCTGGTGTCGGGCAGGCAATTGTAGCCGCTAACGATGAGCGATGCTTCACCGGTTTCATCCACTGTCGGGTTGAATACCATCACAGCCTCCCCGTTCTCATCGGTTGTGGCCAGCGAACGCAATTCACCGTCTTTCATAATAACGCAACTGAAATTTTCCAGGGGTTCGCCGTTTGAACTTACAGTTACATTAATAGAGGGAGTGCCGACTGGTATTTCGGCCGGATAATTCACGTTAATGTCAATGGGTTCGTCATTCCAGATACTCATAGCCGGGTCGCCCAGTACATTGATATCATAAAAATTCCACCGTAAAGCACCTTCTTCATGCTGGCCGGGAGCTTCCACCCACGGGGTAGTCTGAATTTTACTTTCCATAAAGGCTTTTCCTATTTGCGCGATCTGCTCATTAAACATGGCGTCCACCATTTCACGGTGCAGGTGGGCGGCCGGTCCTTCGGTCTGTCCCTCGTTAAACCATCCGTACCTTGAGTTGCCGACAACAGCTGCAGCAAAATTATGAATGGTCACCATTTTTTCCAGGATACAATCACTATAATCAAATGC
>Ga0164315_10004829_pt1 | contig 10501 bp, 5 predicted proteins | sample GuaBasSedimGuay6_FD_113737 | JGI IMG/M metagenome (GOLD analysis project Ga0164315, IMG submission 113737) | Subseafloor sediment microbial communities from Guaymas Basin, Gulf of California, Mexico - Guay6, Core 4569-2, 0-3 cm | ecosystem: Environmental > Aquatic > Marine > Hydrothermal vents >...
ATGACATAAGATTTGCTAAAATACAAAAGCTGTTTATTTATCAACGATATAAAAAATAAAGTTGTTATGATTTTATTAAGCGAATGAAGAGTATATACAATCCCTGTCGTTATTGCATCCTGAACAACAAATCCTTGGCATTCCCGGATAGCCGGTAAAAGTTGGGTATCAGCATACGCACATCCTGTCATTTCCGGATCAATTTGCCCATGCTTATTTGCCATTTCCGCACTGTAACTCATTGCCTTTTTTAGCATCTCTAACATAGGTGCATAGCCGGGCACATAAGCTTGTATATCAGGAAATATATCTTTCAGCGATTTTATAGCGTTTCCCGATTGCATCAAGTACATTTATATCATTTAAGTCATTGATAATTATATTAAATAATCATTCATCATTTACCATTCTTAATGAGTCATTGCTATAGTATCTGCATTCTGGCAAAATCTAAATCACCCCAAAACCAAACAGGTAATGGTGGGTTAATCCGATATAACCAGTCTTCAAATTGTGCGACTAGCGAAGGGCGTGTTAGGTTGACTGTTGAGTAATATAAAGGAAGAACCCACGTTTGGCACTGGCTTTGAATCCAGAAACGTAAACAAGGGCAAAGTGATTGGCATGAGAAAATCGCCCTCGACAAGCGGCTTCAAAAGTGGTTTCGTTTTCAATAAAAAGAACTCCAGCGATTTCATCAACGAAAATATGAATATGCGGTGTGACTGGTTTTTCTAAAAAATTGCCGGATTTCTTGCCCTAATAATTCGGCAACCATTCGCTGCGATTATCTAGCAGTTTTGATAATCCCCAAGAAAGGTGGGCACTCATTTCACGCAAGTAGAATGCTTTATCTTTGAAATAAATCATTATTTTCAAGCGATTGAGAATTTCTTCGGCGGTTTTGCCGGGAACCGGTAAGTCAGTTTTAACATAGAGGGCACAGAGTTAACCGAGTTACACCGAGTTAAAAAATGGGCAGGATTTTTGCACTAATATATTTATTTAATAATATTCTTATGGTTAGCGAACTATCAACCAAACAAAATTGACAGTGTACTAGGGTGATGAAAATTGTGAATTGTGTTCGCGCCTAATGTTTTTGCGCGCAAAAATTCTTTAGCCGCGAATTGTGAAGTCAAAACCAAAAAATTGTGAATTGTGAATTGTGAATTGTGAATTGTGAAGTCAAAATAAAATCGTAATTTCGTAATTTATGGTTTTTTATACTTATAAAAAAACCGGAACAATTTTTGAGTCAATACAGAAGCTGATTTTCACCGCCCCCAGTGTGATCCTTTTTACTTGATGAGCCCGTTTCCCGCCATAAGCCATGAGCGAGTAGCTCAACCTCCATATCACCCCTTAGTACTGCAGAAGTTGTCTGACGGATAATAATAGACGGTACTTTCGTTTATTTTTTTCGACGCCAAGTAATTTGTAACTCATTGATTTTACGTTTTGACAATTCTCGGAATAATTAATTAAATTTATAAAAATTATTCAAAACCTGAAACGCGAAAAATATAAGTGATTGAATTTATTATATACTTTATAATGCTTTGATTTTAAAAGTAAAAAAATAACTGATTGAATGATATGTCATTTAATTCACAAAGCACCAAAAAATGTAACTACTTAGCCCCAATGGGGCGAATTATTATAGCCTGGAGTAACGCCCCAAGTGCAGGTGTTTATGATTTAAAGCCCTTTCTGCCCAGAAAGGGCTTGTTCGTTGTTATTGTTGTGAAAAGGGCACTGCCCTGGGCTTTAATAAAGCGCCCCTTCAGGGCTGAGTAGTTACAAAAAAATAAGCGAAAAGACACAATAGAGGAGAGCCTTATCTGTTTATTCCCCTAATCCGTTGTACTCTTGCCAAACTCAAGAATAACTTGTTGTTTAGTTTAGTTTAACTTGTTCACGACGTGCTTTCCAAAGCCTATCAACCGCATCTGGTATAAAAATCATCATCCGCACCAGTTCTATCCACTAACCCGTCAATATTCAATGTCACCCTTTCAATCGGTTTCGCTTTCTGGTTATATTCGCTAATGAAGTGTTTGAATTTGTCTTTGGCAACCTGCATATGCCTGTGCGCTTTTTCAAGCTGTTCATCTAATTGTTGCTTTCTGCATTAATGGGCTAGGAGTTTGTCTGAATTAGTGGGCTAATATATTGATTTAATACGTATTATTTTATTCAAAAATAAAGAATACATTGTTTGTAATTGTAAATGTAAATTAAATAAGTTAACTGTTAAGTCAGACAGACTCCTAAAATAAACGGATAACAACGGATAAAAAAACCTTGTTAAAACGGATACTATCCCATCAAGGAATAGTATCCGTAAAATCATGCAGACATCTTTTGGTAGTCCCTACAAACTAATAGACGTGTTCAAACCTTATGAATTGGGTTTTAGGTGATAGGTTAAAGTTTTTGCGCGCAAAAACTTTTGCCTCGAATTGGGCAATGGGGGTGACGGAGTCCAAACTTTAGTTTGGTAAGCCCAGCCAAACTAAAGTTTGGACTCCTAAGGAACGAAGAAAAATTAACTTCCCTCTTGATTGGGTTTAGTGCCCTTTAGGGTACTTGAGCTTTCAGACAACTGCTTTCGCGCCAAAATTTTGGCGCGAAAAGCTGTTGGCTGTTGGGGTGGTCCGAAGATTTCCGCTCTCCTGCACTAGTACATTGCCAGCGTTCTTTTGTCGGGTGGTGGGTTTCGCGCAGCGAAGGGTAGCCTACATTAACCGACAAAGTGGCTGAACGAAAACCCCTCGCTTAACTGCCATTTCGACGAAAGGAAAATTATTAATACATTGATAAATAAAATATTTATCCTATCGTCGATATTTTTGCATACCGACTTATGAACGACATTCAATTATTGATTTTTCTTATTCTGTTCCTATCAACCTTAGTACGTTCAACATTTGGGTTTGGTGATGCCGTTGTCGCTATGCCACTCTTGTCAATGATCGTTGGTATCCATATTGCAACACCTTTAGTTGCCTTAATCTCTTTAACTATTTCAACCATTATCTTAATTCAGAATTGGCATCTTATACATTTTAAAAGTGCCAAGTTGCTTATTTTTTATACATTTATCGGCATTCCTATTGGCTTATTTATGCTTAAGGGCCAGTTTGACAATGTGATGAAATTAACACTCGCCTCAGTGATAATCCTGTTTTCTGTTTACCAATTAGCAAAACCTAAACTGTTCCGATTAGTTAATGACAAATGGATAAGTCTCTTTGGCATAAGTGCCGGCATATTAGGCGGTGCGTACAATACTGAGGGACCAATCATTGTTATCTATAGTGCTTTACGACAATGGGAGCCAATCCAATTTAGAGCCACATTGCAAGGCTATTTTTTTCCAGTGGCGTTGATGATTGCTTTAGCTCATGGTTTGGGCGGACTTTGGACTCAACCGGTGTTATTTTACTATGCTTGGTCATTGCCTTTCGTTTTTATGGCAATCTTTTTGGGTGGCAAACTCCATCGCAAAATACCAACAGGGCAATTCGATAAATACATCTATATATGTTTGATTATTTTAGGTGTTATATTATTCATTAATACCTTAACTCATTGAATAAGTTGCAAAAAAATGGCAAATGATGATTAATAAAATCAAGAGCATTATACCTGAACTCCAGGGTTTATTAGAATGCGATGTTGATATTCGCATAACCAATAACGACACATTTCATCTGCCTCGCGTTGTTGGTGAAACGGTAGAAATACATACCCAAACGCCTATAGGTACTGCCGCAATTGCTATCGAAATCGCTTATGCTTTACAGGCTGTTGTATTGATTCGGCACTTTCCAGAACAACGGTTAGCTTGTTATATTTTAGCGCGGCAATTTGCGTTCAAATATATGCACACCTTTAGCGAGACAGAAATAGACTCATATAAAGCCTTTATCGCAAAATACTCAGTCAATGAGTCTGATCTGCTACACGCTTATGATGCATTGTGCAATGAAAAAGCCTCCCCCGAAAAAACCGCGCAATGTTTAGGGACACATCTGATTAAGCCGCATTTTCCAGATGACAGTGCTAACCGGCTAAATGAAGCGGTTCATCTTGCAGTATTAGCATGGCCTTTAGCATGTCCCACCCATATTTTGCTGACACAGGGCGGAGATGAACGATTGCATCTTTCTTCACAAACCGGTACAAACAAGTACTATATTGCACCGTTCCCCCAGAGCGACGTTATCATTCGTTCAAGTTGTACCAGTTCTCCAGCCACAGTTTCTGGTTTTATTGCTGCTGAGTTCTTAAGACAAAAGTTACTTAGGGCTGCCTTGAAAAAGGAATTGTCCACAACTTTTGCAATGAGTATGAAAAACATCCGCAATCGTATTGCTTTTGCTTTTAAACTTAACCAGAACGAAGCAACTGTGATATGTACTCCTTCAGGCACAGATGCCGAAATACTGATAACTTACTTAGCCATCTGCCTGTCTAAAAAACGTGGACAATTGAAGCAACAGACTGCCAAGGATGTGCCGTTGATACAGAATATTATTGTTGCATCTGGTGAAGTCGGCAGCGCTACAGTAGAAGCCTGCAAATGTCACCATTTTTCTTCTTTTGTGCCAGACGGCAATCGGGTATTAACCGGAAATTGTATTGAAGGTGTTAAAGATGAGAATGTGGAGATAGTCACATTGCCCGCCCGCAAACCTACAGGGGCTATCAATGAAATTTGTTCATCGTGTGTGCAATTAGAAGAATTGGTGCGGGGTGCTATTGAATATAACGGAAAAACCGTTATTTTACATCAAGTTGAGCGTTCAAAAACCGGCATCAAAGTACTTTGCCTATCATTTCTCAAACACTTGAAAAAAAAATATCAGGATGCCCTGATTATAGTTATTGATGCCGCGCAAATGCGTTGCAATGAATCGTTTTTGTCGGAATATCTTAACGCCGGTTTTTGTGTCTTAGGTACCGGTTCCAAGTTTTTTTCAGGTGCCCCTTTTAGTGGGTTTCTCCTATTCCCAACCGGGGGATACCTTTTATCATGTGAATATATCGCGGTTGGATTAGGCCGTTATTTTGCCAAAGATGAGGCCGATGAACGGTTAAGCACACTACGGGAAAATCTGCCAACCCGACAAAATTATGGACTGCTACTTCGATGGGAAACCGCACTTGCTAACATTGAACAATATGTTAGTATTCCGTTTGAGAAACGTGCCTATATCATTTCTCAGTGGCTGGCAAAAGCTAACAAATTAGTAGGAGAAACCGCGTATGTGAATTTATTCAACGACGATGTGATCGAAGTTGACAAGCAAACCGAACGACATGGCGGATGCAATTCAATCATTTCCTTCACGTTACACCCAGCACCAGAGGAAAACGGTGAACAAGGAGAAGCATTAGATACAGAATCCCTTAAAGCGGTTTATCAATGGATGGCGAAAGACATTTCTGCTTGGTTGCCAAATAATGCGACTGTTGAAGAGCGTTTTGCTGCTAAGCACAAATGTCTTATTGGTCAACCTGTCAAAATTTGCACAGAGCAATCAGGATTTGGTGTACTACGGATTGCGCTTAGCGCACCAATGGTATGCACAATGGCTGAAGAAAACAATATTGCAGACGTGGGAACGAGAATAACACGAGAACTTGAAGATGATCGGCGGGTACTTGATAAACTGTCGTTGATTGGTAAATATTACCACCTTTTTAAAAAGCCTCAGAATAAACCATAAATTGTCGGAAACCGTTTTCAGAATAAATCTTCATAGCAAAGCGATTTAACCACCTCCGAGTATGAAAATGAACGAATTTATTCTGGAACATTCTGGTTTTTAAATGCTTAAGGTGGGCAAGAAAAAGCCCTTACCCACCCTACATTATTATTCATTTATAATGTTATAAAACTTATGCTTCAGGAACTAAAAAAATGCTCAACAAGATAACTGCTGAAGAAATGAGCCAAGTATTTTCACGCGCCTTGCAACATAAGCTCATTGCCAAACAAGATACCGCCGTTATCTTTTATGACTTGTCGCGCTTAATGGCACGTCTCACTAATCTGATTGACGTGTTTCCCAAGTCGGCGTTACACGCAATTGCTGTCAAAGCGAATCCATTAACGGCTATTCTCAAAAAAATTAACGCGTTAGACGTTGGGCTTGAAGTGGCTTCTTTTCCAGAATTGCGTTTAGCCGAAAAAGCCGGATTTTCCCCTGAGAAAATTGTTTTTGACTCGCCCGCTAAAACACACTCAGAATTGGAATATGCACTGAAACGGGGTATCTACTTAAATGCGGATTCTTTCCAAGAGCTTGAAAGAATTGCCCAACTACAGGCAAGGCAATTGTCAAACAGCGTTATTGGTATTCGTATTAACCCTCAAGTCGGGACTGGACATATTGAATCTATGAGCGTCGGGGGCGAATATTCCAAATTTGGTGTGCCTTTACAACAAAATCGGCAGAAGCTTATTGACGCTTTTATAAAATATGACTGGCTCAAAGGGGTTCATCTTCATATTGGCTCACAAGGTTGTGCGCCGCAATTATTAGTTAAAGGGATTAGAACTGTTCTGAACCTCGTCAACGAAATCAATGAAGGTTTGCAGCGTTCTCACCAAAACCGTCAAGTTGAAACAATTGACATAGGCGGTGGACTACCCGTATCTTATTACCAAGATGAAACCGCCATCACTATGCAAGCGTATCAACAGCTTATTCAAGTGTCTTGCCCAGAACTTTTTGAAGGTAATTTTAAAATTATCACCGAATTTGGGCGGTATATTTATGGTAATGTGGGTTGGGTGGCAAGTCGGGTTGAATATGTTAAGGCCGCCGAAAATATGAGTACCGCAGTCATTCATGTCGGAGCCGATTTATTTTTGCGTGAATGCTATAACCCAAACGATTGGCATCATGAGATAAGTCTCGTTGATAACGAAGGGCATCTCAAGCGAGCCGACGAAAAATATTACGCCATTGCAGGGCCACTTTGTTTTGGTGGCGATATGCTGGAAAAAAACCTCCGCTTGCCCAGTATAGAAATTGGCGATTATATTTTTATTCACGATACTGGTGCTAATACTTTGAGTTTATGGTCAAGGCACAATAGCCGTCAAATGCCTAAAATTATTGGTTATTATGACAATGGAACCCAATTCGAGATACTCAAGGAGCGAGAAGATGCTGACAAACTTTGGGAATTTTGGAGTTAGCCATTTGGGTTCCGAATGCCCTTTCATAAAATAGCTTTCGTTAGAAATCCTTGGGAAAGAATGCTTTCATGGTACACAATGATAACACAAAGCCAACAAAGCAAAATGGCAGGATGGTAAGTACCTTCGCTAAGAATTTTAAGGTATTTTGAGAGAATCACCAAACCCAACGGGTTTTTGGTTGCCCACCATCGCCGTGTTTTGGGGCCGGCAACCAAAGCCCTCACCACCCTACAATAAAACTTAAGGTATTTTGAGAGAATCACCAAACCCAACGGGTTTTTGGTTGCCCACCTGATGGTGTGACATATTTTGGGGCCGGCTTTGTAAAGAAGTTTGGTGGGCAACAAAAAACCATTGGGTGGCTACGACATCAAACCCAAGTTTTTGGCAAAAACTGTCATGGTCAAGAAGTTTGGTGGGCAACAAAAAGACGTTGGGTGGCTACGAACTACGAACTGTCATGGTCAAGAAGTTTGGTGGGCAACAAAAAGACGTTGGGTGGCTACGAACTACAATAAAACGTTTTTCAAAATAAATACTTGATAATACCTGATTCAGTTCCTGCCATAAGCTATCCTATTCTCATTGGTGTTCATAACTTTGATACCAAGGTAGTCGTTCCGATTACGTCTGGCATAATTTTCGGGTATTTATTAATGAAAAAACTTGGTTTATCAAACCGCCGTTTTCTTTTCTTTTGTTCCTTGGGTGTGATTTTATGCAACAACTAATAGTCGTAGCTATTCATATAGGTCTAAGTTTTTTTATTGCCCTATTGGGTATGAATCGAAAATTGGGATTTTGGGGATATTTTTTTGGTTCTCTTTTGTTAACTCCAATTATCGGAATACTTTTAGTACTGGCTTCTGATCCACGTCGTCGCGATAAAACGTAAAACGCTTATGCCTGATTTTTTTATTCACGACAAGAAGTAATATATTATGGCAATTGAAGCTGCAAATACAACGGCTGCAACGACAATCCGGCTTTAGCCGCCGCAGGTTCCTAGGTGCAACCTCTCATGGTTTTGTGCTACAGGCAAAATGGGTGATATCCTGTTTCAGGAGGTTGTATAATTTTAAACCTCGCTATAAATAGTTCTATAGACGTTCTAGGGCAAAACCTTCAAGGTTTCCAAAACCTTGAAGGTTTCTAACTGAAATTATTTATCTGAAAAACTATATCCATAAGATTTATAGCGAAGCTCGAAATGACAAATTTCCGCAGGATATATATACCAAGGTTTCTGGAATTTGTTGGCCTAATGAACGAAAAAATATTATCAATTTGCATAGACTCCTCCAGAAAAGTTTTCACCCTGGTAAAAACTTACTGATTATAACTTTTTTTGTTTAAAACTATAACGATATGAATTTTACTGAATTGGCATAAATGGTATCATTCATATTTTCAGGCTAAAGTACTTTGAGCTAAACTTTAGCCTGAAAACCCCTTCGATGTTGAAGCCTTTTTGAGATTGCTTTCCCCAGGTGGAACCCTACTCTATGCACACAAGTTTTTCGTAGGGTGGGTAAGCGGGCTGCTAGAATTCCAAAATGCCCAAAAATCGTACAGCCCGCTTGCCCACCAATCCAACCCGAAAGAATATAAAAATAGAGAAAAATCATATATTTAAAAGTTATGTGCATAGAGTATGGTGGAACCTGGGGCTATTCACATTCAACCACTTCGAAGTTGAGGCCTTTTTGAGATTGCTTTCCTCAGGTGAAACCTGGGGTTTGTGAAATTATTTATCTGAACATCTATAGGCTTTCAGAAAAATAGAATCGAAACTTTAGTTGGATTGAACCCACCTCAAAGCATTTTTTGCCAAGAAATTTCATCATCTCAACTTTTACGTTAACTCAATAATATCAATAAGTTATAAAAAATTGAACACGTCACCTCAATAGTAAGTGATTGATTTTTCACGCGGTGCTATTGCCCAAGAATTGATTTGAAATTTTTCTAGTGTTGTAAATCATTTTTTGTTATCATAAGCCACCTTTTTAATTTATAGGAGTAATCACTAATGGTAATTCCAAAACCAAGCGTCACTCATGTAGCGGGGGCTTTCCTAGCCTGCCTCTGTTTACAATTACAACCGAGTATCACCGATGCACGCCCCACCGGAGAAATCGGTAAAGACTGGGGCGATCCGGCCGGACTGGCTTGTGTCAACTGCCACAGTCAAGAAAATCCGGGGCTTTACTCGGAGTGGAACAACAGCCAACATGGTCAAAATGGTGTTAACTGTTATGATTGTCACAAGGCCGAAGAGACTGACAAAGATGCCTTCAAGCATCATGGTAAAAACATTGCCGTGCTTGTCACGCCAAAAGATTGTGCCCGTTGCCATGAACAAGAAGTCAAAGAATTTGACCGTTCCCATCATTCAAAGGCGGGTGACATCTTAGCCTCCGCGGACAATGTGCTAGGCCAAGTCCTCGGTGGCCCGGCGGCCGTGACAGTCGGCTGTGAACAATGCCATGGTTCCAAGATCGAAGTTGATGACAAAGGTAAACTGGTCGGTGGTTGGCCCAATACCGGTATTGGTCGCCTTAACCCTGATGGTAGCAAAGGGGCTTGCACCGCCTGTCATGCTCGCCATAGCTTTTCTAAAGCGCAAGCGCGTCAACCCGAAGCCTGTGGTAAATGCCACTTGGGGCCGGATCATCCTCAACTTGAAGTCTACAATGAATCCAAACATGGCATTATTTTCCGCGCCAAGGTTGATGAGATGAATCTCAAGTCAGAGAAATGGGTTGCCGGGATTGATTACAGTGCCGCACCGACTTGTGCAACTTGTCACATGAGTGCCGCACCTGATGAACCGAAAACCCATGATGTGGGTGAACGCCTCTCATGGAATTTGCGTGCCAAGATTTCTTCTAAAAAGCATATGGTACGACTGGACGATGGTGTTCATGAATATGATGTTGTTGACGGCCAACCATTACCAAAAGTCGGTGAAAAACCTGAAGATGCCAAGGCTAATGGGGGGACTGTCACAGAAGTCCTGACTTGGGAAGATCGACGGGGTAAAATGCTAAATGTCTGTAAAGCCTGTCATTCTCCCTCTTATGCAGTGGGGCATTATAAGAATTTGGATGAATTTGTGGCCTTGTACAACAACAAATTCGCCAAACCAATATCTGCCATTATGGGTGAACTGGCGACCAATGGTCAAACCACCAAGACTGCCTTTGATGACAAGATTGAATGGATTTGGTGGGAAATTTGGCATCACGAAGGTCGTCGCGCACGTACCGGTGC
>Ga0164315_10004830_pt1 | contig 10500 bp, 3 predicted proteins | sample GuaBasSedimGuay6_FD_113737 | JGI IMG/M metagenome (GOLD analysis project Ga0164315, IMG submission 113737) | Subseafloor sediment microbial communities from Guaymas Basin, Gulf of California, Mexico - Guay6, Core 4569-2, 0-3 cm | ecosystem: Environmental > Aquatic > Marine > Hydrothermal vents >...
CTAGGTTAAACAAAACTGATAGGTGGTAAGAAGTTCAAATAACTCATATTTTTGGGAAAACTTTTTACAATAGGTTCAAATAAATCCGATTTTTGGGAAAACTTTATAATATAGTTTTTCAGAAAATTTCACTTTACGGATGCTATCCCTTCTTAGGGATAGTATCCGTTAATTTTGACTGGTGAAATTAATTATATGAACATCTATAGGTTCAAATAAATCCTATTTTTGGGAAAACTTTATAATAGGTTCAAAGATATCCGATTTTTGGGAAAAATATATAATAGGTTCAAGAAATCCGATTTGGGGGAAAAATCGGATTTCTAATAGGTTCAAGAAATCCGATTTGGGGGAAAAATCGGATTTCTAATAGGTTCAAATAAATCCGATTTTTGGGAAAACATTTATAATAGGTTCAAATAAATTAAATTTTTTGGAAAAATCTTTCTAACACTTCATCCTACGCTAACGCTTAACTATTAATAATAGGTAACCAAAATGTCCACACATACCCGTCGTCCCCTAACCCGCGCCATTCAACAGATACTGCGCCAACCCGTCACAACCATCCGCCCTTTACAATACGCTACGCAGCCTGCCCTGCTAAGTTTACTGTTAGCGAGTCAGCCGGCGTTGGCAGCGGCAAACTTTGACACAAAATTTGTGGAAGTACCAAGGCTGGAAAATCCCTTAAAACCGCCAATACATGTGGGTAAAAACAGCAAGCCCACTTTTGCTGATATCGACAATGATGGGGATTTGGATGTTTTCATCGGGGCAGGTGGTGGTACAGTAAAGTACTATGAAAATACGGGCAATGTCAGCCAACCTATCTTTGTTGAACGCACAGAGCAAAATAATCCTCTCAGTGAAGTACATATAGAATCCCTTGGCTATTCCAGTCCCAGTCCCACCATGGTTGATATTGATAATGACGATGACTTGGATGCCTTTATCGGAGGAAAACATGGTACGGTGAAATACTACGAGAATACGGGTGGTGCCAACAAACCCATTTTTGAAGAACGCCCATGGCAAAATAATCCTTTTAATGGCATAGAGGTGGGCTCTGATAGTGTTCCCACGTTGGTTGACATTGATAGTGACGGGGATTTGGATGCTTTCATCGGGGAAAAAGAAGGCACAGTGAAATACTACGAAAATATGGGTGGTGTCAATAAGCCCATTTTTAAGGAGCGCACAGATGCTGCCAATCCCTTAAATGCAATGGATGTTATAAAAAATAGTACCCCCAACTTCGTTGACATTGATAGTGATGGCGATTTGGATGTCTTTATCGGTGGTAGCGTGGAAGTTCAGGACGATGACGGCAAAATCATCACGACTTACGGCACAGTCAAATACTATGAGAATACCGGCAGCGCAAGTCACGCGATGTTTGAGGAACGCACAGACACAGCCAATCCCTTTCATGGTGTGGATGTAGGTAATAACAGTGCCCCGGCCTTTATTGATATTGATAATGACAGTGATTTGGATGCCTTTATTGGGGCAGGCGATGGCACTGTTAAATATTACGAAAACCAAGGCACTGTTGGTGAACCAGATTTTGTCGAACGCACCAAGTTAGACAATCCTTTCGGTGGTATTGTGGATGCTAGAATCCCCCCCGCTTTGGTAGACATTGATAATGATGGGGATTTGGATGTATTCACTAGGAGTTCTTACGGCCCGCTGAGATACTACCAGAACGAAGGCACTATCAGTCAACCCGATTTTGCCGAGTACACTGACCAAAATAATCCCCTCAATGGTGTGTCTGTGGATAACAGCGCCCCCACTTTGGTTGATATTGATAATGATGGGGATTTGGATGCCTTTATCGGCATCCGCGTAGACATTCGTGACAATGATGGTGAAATCATCACGTCTCGCAATACAATCAAATACTACCAAAATACAGGCAGTGCTAGCGGCCCGGTGTTTAAGGAACCGACGGATGATACTACCAATCCTTTGAGTAAGGTGGATGTGGAGAACATTTCCAGCCTCGGTTTCGTTGACATTGATCAAGATGGCGATTTAGACGCTTTTGGTATGGGAACTGGTCCAATAAGGTACTACGAGAATACTGGTAGTGTTAGCCGGCCTGTTTTTGTCGAACGCATGGCGCAAAACAACCCCTTTGTAAATATAAAGGAGGGAAGAGTCACCGTTGTTGACATTGATAATGACGGAAACTTGGAGGCCTTTCTCAGCGTTGCAAAAAACGGCACAGTTGACACAGTTAAGTGCTACCAGCACGAGTACACAGACTTTGGCAAACAGTTTGTTGAACAAACCAATGAGCAAAACAATCCATTTGCAGATGTGAAAGCGAGTGTCATTTCCACCTTAGTTGATATGGATAACGACGGTGATTTGGATGCCTTCATCAAGGCCGATGATGGCACAGTGAAATACTACAAGAACACAAGCAGTGTCAATCAACCCGCTTTTGTTTCTTTTTCTTCGCGAAATCTGCCATTGGCTAGTAAACCCAGTTTGGTTGACATTGATGGTGATGGTGATTTGGATGCCTTCTTCTTGGCTGATGATTCCACTGCGTACTACGAAAACACAGGCACCGTAAATAGGCCTATTTTTGAACGCGCTGAGCAAAATAATCCTCTTGCGGACGTAAAGGAAGAAGAAGTATTGTTGTATGTTTATCAGTTGTCTCAGTTAACATTGGTTGATTTTGATAATGATAAGGACTTGGATGCCTTTATTGCGGCAAATAACACGGTAATTTACTACAAAAACACGGGCAAGGTTCAAAAGCCACACTTTAAAAAACACACCAATCCTCTTGTGGGTGTGCATGTGGGGATTGAGGAAACACTCACTTTGGTTGATATTGATAATGACAAAGACGTGGATGCTTTTGTTGTCACTAATGACACAGTAAGATTTTACCAAAACGAGGGCATGCCCAACCATCCCATTTTTGTCAATCGCACCAAGCAATACAATCCCTTTCATGGCGTGGAGACATACTATGGCAGTGTTCTTACATTGGTGGATTTTGATAATGACAAAGATTTGGATGCGTTCATTAACGTCAGTGATTCGGTGAGATACTACGAGAACATGGGCGATGCCAGTCAGCCAAAATTTGTTGAACGCACTGGGCAAAACAATCCCTTCGCGGATGTTGATTTGCCAAATTACAATAAACAACTCACTTTAGTTGATATTGATAATGACGGGGATATGGATGCGTTCATTGGTGCAGGATCTGACCAGGTGAGGTACTACGAAAACATAGGTAGGGTTAACGCGCCAAACTTTATCAAACGCATAAAGCAAGAAAATCCTCTGGCAAAGATTAATGTCAGGCTTTTCAGCGAACCCAGCTTGGTTGATATTGATAATGACAGTGATTTGGATGTTTTTATCGGCACAAATTATGGTACCGTGAAGCATTATGAAAACATGGGCACCGTCAGTCAGCCCTTCTTTGTGGAACGCACCGAGCAAAACAATCCGCTTGCGAATGTGGATGTAGGATTTGATTGCACTCCCACCATGGTTGATATTGATAATGATAGTGACTTGGATGTTTTTATCGGGGCACAGGATGGCACAGTAAGATATTATGAAAACACGACGGGTACAAACCGTCTGCCACGTTTTGAGGAACGCACCAAGCAAAATAATCCGTTAGCAGATGCAAAGGTGGAGTCTTCCAGTCAACCACGCTTGATTGATATTGATCATGATGGGGACTTAGATGCCATCATTAATGGAATTGCCCATGATGAGGAAGGTAAAAACGTTTACACCGCCAAGTACTACGAGAACCGGGGCACTAGCAGCAGTCCACGTTTTGTTGAACTTACCGCACAAAATAATCTGTTAGCTGGAATTAATGCCGAAATTAATACCGAATGGTTCAGTAAACCACCCACTTTGGTTGATATTGATAATGATGGGGATTTGGATGTCTTCATTATTGATGATAACAAACGGATAGTGAGGTATTACGAAAACACAGGTACGGTTAGTCAGCCCAGCTTTGTGGAACACACAGAGCAAAACCATCTTGTTGGGATTAACACAACCTATAGCCCCAGTTTTGTCGATATAGATCATGACGGGGATTTGGATGCCTTCTTTGTAGGTTTTGACATGCGGTATTATGAGAACACAGGTGCTGTCAGTCAGCCTAACTTTGTTGAGTCTGCACAACAAGATTATTCATGGTGGGGTGTTCATACTTGGGTTGACATTGACAATGACAACGACTTGGATGCCTTTGAAGTTGTGAATGGTGCTGTGAGCTACCATGAGAACATCAGTCTCGCTAGTAACGCCTTACCTAACAATTATGCTCTACCAAAAGGTGTCTTCTACAACAGTAAACGAGAAGTGAGCCTGAACTGTATCGACTGTGAAAAGATTTACTATACCTTGGATGGTACCAAGCCAACAACAGACTCCATGGAATACGTGCTTCCTCTGGAAATTACCCAAAACACCACTCTCAAATTCGTTACCGTTGACGCACAAAGTAAGTTAAGTAAGGTACAGACAGAAACGTATCTTATTGATACCACGTTGCCTGAAATAACGATAAACTCGCCGGCAAGCGATAGCAGCTTTAAAACCATGCCATCTATCCAAGGCACTGCTTTTGATTCAGAAGACGGGGTTGGACTGGATCGTATTGAACTGAAAGTGAACAACGGCTCTTTGTATATAAGCCGTGATAGCAACAATCCCTTTACAGCTTCACTGACATGGCTACCTCTCACAACACGTAGTGATCAGTGGTCTTATGATGTTAGCGAAGAAGTACATAGTTTTCCAACGGGCAATTACACGATTACTGCCCGTGCTTTTGACAGAGCCGGCAATGTTGCTGAAGACACCCTCAAAGTCACCATTGGCGAACAGGCTTATACCAAATTATTTATTGAGCTAAACAACAGTACTATTTTAAAAAATGATACCCTCAATGTGACTGGCAAGCTAAACCGTTTACCAGAAAGTGATAAAGATCTGTCTGGTTTGCCAATTAAACTCACCATCATTGCCCCAGATGGCACGACGAGAACTGAAACCGAAGAAACCCACTCCAATACCGGCCAATATGAATTTATCGACTTAGATGGATTTACCCAAAAAGGTAAATACACCTTTAAAACGACGTTTGCCGCTGTATCATTACTCAAGGAGTCTGAGTCCATTGAAGAATCCGTATTAGTCGGAAAATCAGCCGGTTATGCCATTATTGTGCAGGGTAAACTGGCTAATGAAGAAGGTTTAGCGGCTCACAACAAAACCACTAACCGCATTTACCACAAACTGAGAAAAAGGAGAGTTGAAGACGACAACATCTACTATTTCAATTACAACTTTGCTCAAGACGGTGTTGACGACATACCCAGTAAAGCGGCCATTCAAGCTGCCTTTGCAGACTTGTCGGACAAAATGAAGGGTTCCCCCGGGCCTTTTTATCTGATCATGGTTGATCATGGTGGACGCGAGGGCCATTTTTATATTGACAACGATGGCGATAATGAAACCATTACGCCCCCAGAAATAGCCGAGTGGCTCAACACGCTAGAACAGGCATTGAACGAAAACGCATTGGCCGAACCCCGCATCGTTATTCTAGGTTATTGTTATTCAGGCAGTTTTATTCCAGAACTGTCAGGTTCAAATCGTGTGATTATTACCAGTGCCGCAGCCGATGAAGTTTCCTACAAAGGCCCAAAAGAACCAGACGATATTCGCACCGGCGAGTTTTTTATGGAAGCCTTGTTTCAACGCTTAGGACGTGGGGCCTCTTTTAAAGACGCTTTTGAAACAGCGACTGATCTGACTGAAATTTATACGCGACGGGGTGGCAATTCGGCCAATCTTGACAATCCCTACTTTGATAACGCGGCACAGCATCCGTTGGTCGATAGTAATGGGGATGAGCAAGGCAGCAATGTACTCTCAGCCGAAATAGGCGATGGCCCCAATTTAGCCGAATTATACCTGGGTGCCGGGGCGGATTTGATCACTAACTCTGAAAGTGAAAGAGCGGCTAAAATCCTCAGTGTCACCGAGACTAGGTACTTAACGCCGGAACAATCTTCTACTGATTTGTACATCAAGGTGAACAACGCTAATCGGGTCAATGGTGCGCCTGTGGATATTCGCCAACCTTCAATCGTGCTGACAACGGATGATCAGGATGAGTACACAGAACAACGAGAAATTGAAGGGGTATTGAGAGTAGACGGTGATTTGCGATGTAGTAATGTCACTGATTATTGCGACAAACCGGTAGATGTTTTTGAAGAACCCGGTCAATATGAAGTGTTTTACTTTGTGCGTGACCGTGAAACCAATGACATTTCCCCGATAGAGCGTTCAGTCGTGTATAAAAATAAGGCCGGTAATCAAGCACCTGACTCATTCGAGTTGTTGTCTCCGTTTGCAGGTGTGGAACCGCCCCCTGCCACGACATTACGGTTTTATTGGGATGACACAAGCGATCCGGATGGCGATCCGTTCACTTACACACTACTGATTGCCGCTGACGAAGAAGACTTTGACAATTCCGTGGTTTACAAACAAGAAGAACTCCGAGTCACAACAACGTTTATTGACAATCAAGCCAACGTGATAGACGAGGAAACCGAAAAATCCCGCCAAGGACTCAAGGATTTGACCAAATACTACTGGGCAGTTGAAGCCATTGATAATTTCGGTGCCAAAACTCGTAGCGATATTTTTTCATTTACCCCCGACAACACCAATGCACCGCATCGTGATGACAGTGCCGATGTTGACAGTACTTTGGGAAATAGTATCGCAATAAACGGAGATGGGAATAGACTTGCTACCAAGGCAGTCTTTTATCTCACCATGGTTAATGGCGATTGGGTTCCGCTGGGGAGTACACTTTCTGAACATGTGGTTATGACCGGTCATATCACCGTGGACTCTGCTCATAGGGGAAAGACAGCCGATATTCTGACAGTCATCAGTTATACGCCTACCGATGGTGAGGAAGCGCAATTTTTTATGATGGATGATCAGAAGCAATACCAGCCGTGGGATTTAGATTTGGCTGAGTTGGTGGCCACAGAGAAAAGTATTCCTCTGCCAGTCCAGTACACCGTGCCGATTGACAGCAGAGATTTTGTTGGGATAGGTGCTGGCAGTTTTCATATATTCTATGGCTATCGCTTAGAAAATGACGTGATAGTTTATAATGAAGTACAACCGGTTGTAGAATATTCTGGTACAACGGATTAGAGATTAGCGCCAGCCGACACTATCAAGGTTCGCCGGAGTCCAAACTTTAGTTTGGGAGGCAGGAGTCCAAACTTTAGTTTGGGTGCCCAAGTTGAAACTGGCAGACTCCTGTTAAGTAAGTGCCATTAGTCCTTAGGCCTTTTTTCGTACAAGGTTCGCCTTGTACTCCTGAGGAGATTAGGCCGGTTTTCGTACAAGGTTCGCCTTGTACTCCTGAGGAGATTAGGCCGCTTTTGGTACCAGGTTCGCCTTGTACTCCTGAGGAGATTAGGCCGCTTTTGGTACAAGGTTCGCCTGGTGCTCCTGAGGAGATTAGGCCGGTTTTCGTACCAGGTTCGCCTGGTACTCCTGAGGAGATTAGGCCGCTTTTGGTACAAAGTTCGCATCAAGGTGAATTTGGTCTTTTATCCGTTTATTTCGCGTATCCGTTGTACTTGTCCGTGCGTGACTGAGAATGCGCGCAATCCAATATTTAATAGTCAACTCTTCAAACGGATACTATCCCCCCAAGGGATAGCATCCGTCAAATCGATTCAAACGGATACTATCCCCGCAAGGGATAGCATCCGTACAGAATAGGAAAAAACTCATGTTTCAAAAGATAGGCTTACTGGTTGTCGCATTGGGTATAACGACAGTTACCCATGCCGAAGTGGTACTGGATGGCACGTTAGGCTCCAGCGGTGCGTTGCAAGGGCCTGATTTTGCGATTGAATCCCATCTAGGACAACAACTGGGCAATAACCTTTTTCACAGTTTTGGCACTTTTAATCTAAACCATAATGAAAGTGCGATTTTTTCGGGCCCTAATTCTATTAAACATGTCATTAGCCGCGTCACCGGGGGTAAATCTTCCTATATTAATGGTTTATTGCGATCCACAATTCCCAATGCCGATATGTATTTTCTTAATCCCGCCGGCATTATGTTTGGCGAACAAGCCAGATTAGATGTCCAAGGCTCGCTGCATGTTAGCACAGCCAATTATCTGCGTTTAGGCGAAGAAGGGCGATTTGATGCGACGCGCCCTGAGCAAAGTCTATTGACAGTCGCACCGCCGACGGCTTTTGGGTTTTTGGACGAATCTTTTGCGGGTATTTCCACCGAGCGTAGTTTTTTGGCGGTGCCGGGTGACAAAACCCTGTCATTCACAGGTGGCCATTTGACATTTCGAGATAGCCAACTAACGACCGGCGAGAATTTAACCATCAAAAGAGATAAAACCAATGGGCAAGTGTACTTGGTTAGCGTCGCGTCGGCCGGAGAAGTGTTTGTGAATCCAGAGGCAGGGGGAATATCGACTAAAGCATTTGAGCAATATGGCCGGATTACAATAACCGATTCTACTCCAGTAGCAGACCGTGCAGAACGAGACATTGGTAATATTGATGTCAGCGGTGCTGGGGGTGGGAAAGTGTACATTCACGGTGGGCAGATATTTATGGAAAATGCTTACATATTTGCCGATACGTCGGCGGAAAACGACGGCCAAGGCATTACCATCAATGCCACCGATACGTTAACACTTACCAACGGCACCAAAATTACTGCTGAATCTCTTGACAAGAGCAGCGGGAAAGCAGGTAGCATCACGCTAACGGCCGACAAAATCCGCTTAACTGACGGCACCCAACTCGTCAGCACGACTCAAAACGCAAACCCCGCTGGTAATATTACCGCAACTGCCACCGCCGAAATAACCATTGCCGGTCAAATGGACAAATTCAGTAGTGGCTTCGTGAGCAACACAGTCTCAACTGGCACAGGTGGTCAAATAACCGTTATTGCGCCAACTTTGGCAATAGATGGCGGTGTCATTCGTGCAGATACCGACGGACTGGGTAATGCTGGCAATGTGTTGGTGCAAGTGGATACGCTTACATTAAAAGACGGTGGACAAATTAATTCAAGCGCGGGTAATAAAGACACAACTTATGACGACGGCAACGGAGGCACATTAACCATTGAGGCCCAAACAGCGATTCTAATAACCGGATACAACAGTGGTTTACTGAGTAATGTCTTCACGGCCGGTGAAGGGGGCACCATTAAAATCACTGCACCAGTGATAGAGATACAGGATGGTGGCACTATTCAGGCTGGCACACAAGGCCTCGGTAAAGGGGGCACAATTACCATCAATGTTGGCAATTTAACCATAAAAAATAACGGAAAAATAAATGCCAGTACCCTTGGCTTTGGGCAAGGTGGCGATGTGAAAATACAAGCGCGTCATATCTCCCTCACTGATAAAGGGACTATCACAGCCAGAAGTGACGCGATAGGTGATGCGGGTTATCTGGAATTACAGGTAGAAGATTCGTTGTGTATGCAAAATGGCTTTATCCAAACTGAAGCTGTCAGCGCCGACGGGGGCGACATAACAATCTATTCTCCCGGCTATCTCTATTTAACTAACAGTCAGATTACTACTGATGTCAAAGCCGAAGAAGGCGACGGTGGTAATATCACGCTTAACCCAAAATTTCTGGCACTGGATGACAGTAAAATAACTGCCAAAGCGGTTAGTGGTGACGGTGGCAATATCAACATCACAACAACAGCAGGGATTTATGGAATTTATGATTTTTCTAAAAGTATTATAGATGCTTCATCAGAATTTGGTTTAGATGGTGTCGTAAAAATTAATTCCCCTGATGTAGATATTGACGAGCGTTTACTGGTGTTGCCTAAAAATTTTTTAGGGGGAGCCAGTTTGTTGGATAATCGCTGTGCATCGTTGACTCGGCGGGATTTAAATCGCTTTATGATCATTTCCCGGGATGCACTTCCGCCCACGCCTACAGATTTGATAACACAACCCTATATACCATATGATGAAGAATAACTACAAGAATTAAGCAGTTAGTACCACGGATTGACGGAGTTTGCGGATTTTTTCTCAGCTAGTACAACGGATTGACGGAGTTTGCGGATTTTTTCTCAGCTAGTACAACGGATTGACGGAGTTTGCGGATTTTTTTATTATCAATCACAATCCAAGTAACTCAATACGTTGTATTATCTAATAACAATCCGTAACATCCGTCAATCCGTTGTACTATCTGTACTTCCTGGAAGGATAATCAGTATTAGTGATACTATCGCAAAACTAAGCGATAGCATCACGAGATAACTTAGTGATACTATCGCAAAACCAAGCGATAGCATCACGAGATAACTTAGTGATACTATCGCAAAACCAAGCGATAGCATCACGAGATAACTTAGTGATAC
>Ga0164315_10004831_pt1 | contig 10498 bp, 7 predicted proteins | sample GuaBasSedimGuay6_FD_113737 | JGI IMG/M metagenome (GOLD analysis project Ga0164315, IMG submission 113737) | Subseafloor sediment microbial communities from Guaymas Basin, Gulf of California, Mexico - Guay6, Core 4569-2, 0-3 cm | ecosystem: Environmental > Aquatic > Marine > Hydrothermal vents >...
AAAATAGGAGGAGAATATTTTTTTAACATGACAAATAATACAAATCACCAAATTGCAAGTTTACTTAATGGAAACTTCTCAAAAGATGATAACTTAACAGCACAGATTTGGGTTGGAGACGGAACAGATAATTCGAGCAAAATAAACATGACGGTTACGGTAAGTAATACAGCTCCAACAATAGGAAGCCCAACAATAAATGACACAACACCACAGACAAATGATTTATTATTATGTACTAACGGAAGTTTTACAGATATAGACACAGATGATTCAGCAACTTGGTATTATAGATGGTATAATTCTGGAGTTTTAATATCTGGACAAGGTAGTTCAACATTGGATTTAAGTACAATAGGATTAAATAAGTCAGACACAATCATTTGTTCAACTATCGGTGGAGATGGAGAAAATAACGCAACTACATGGACAAATTCAACAGAAGCAACAGTACAAAATACAATACCAACAGTACCAAGCGAATCAACATTAAACGCAACAATAAAAGTAGAACAAGTTTTAACAATAACTGGAGCTGGTTCAACAGATGCAGACGATGATTCAATAACATATCTTTATCAATTTTTAAATGACAATGATTCTATAGGACTACAGCCATTTTCCATAGACAATACATATATAATACAAAATTCAGATGCACACGATATAATAAAAATAATGGTTTTAGCATCAACAGAAGATGCAAACAGTTCTACTTATGAATTATTAAGTGTAACAGTATCTAATACAGCACCAACAATAACAGCACCAACATTAAATACAACAACACCGCAAACAGACGATTTAATTTCTTGTAATACAGGAACATTTAGTGACATAGATGGAGATTCTGAAAGTTCGAGAGAATATAGATGGTATAGTGACGATTCATTAATCATAGGACAAACAAGTTCTACATTAAGATTATCGGTAACAAATCTAAACAAATCTAATACAATAAAATGCGAAATTAGAGTAAGTGATGGAATAGATTATAGTACTTATATAAATTCTTCAAATTCGGCAACAATACAAAACACAGCTCCAACAATACCATCTGATTCATCAGTAACAGAAGGAAAAGTTAGAGTTGGCGATACTCTAACAATAACTGGAGCTGGTTCAACAGATGCAGATGATGATGCAATTACATATCTTTATCAATTTTATAATAACAACGATTCATTAGAACTACAACAATTTTCAACAGACAATACATACGTATTAGAATTCACAGACACACACGATATAATAAGAGTGAGAATTTTAGCAACAACATCAGATGCAAACAGTTCTATGTATGAAGAAACAACAAAAGTAATAACAGATGATATACCAATAATAACAATAAATCTACCAATAAACGCAACAGTAATAACTTCAGATAATATAAACGTAAATGCAACAGCATCAGACGACTTAGAAATAGTAAACGTATCAGTAAATTTAGATGGTTCAATAGACCAAACAAATTCAACTGGACTAAATAATTCACTATACAATTTCAATTTATCAGGACTTTCATCTGGATGGCATTATTTTAGTTTTACAGTAATAGATAATTCATCGCAAAGTACTTCAACAGCAATAAGATGGTTCAACGTAGATTTACCAGATACAACTAATCCAACATATTCAAGCATATCAACTAACACAACATTAATAGGACAAGTAATATTATTTTCTTCATTATGGGATGATAACGAAGCATTAAATCCAAATGGAAAATATATATTTTCAACAAATAATAGTGGAATTTGGGTAAACGATTCAGAAATAAACTTTACATCAAAACCTCAATGGGCAAATGTAACAAAAATACTAAATTCAACAATAGGTCTTTCAATAGGATATATTTGGTACGCAACAGATAATTCAAATAATATTAATAATACAGGAATACATGTTTTGACAACAACAACAGACACAACAAGCCCAACGATTACAATAGTATCTCCAGCTGACGCATCAACAGTAACAACTTTTACACCAACATTAAGCATAACATTAAGCGAAAATAGTACTTGTGAATATAACTTAAACGGATTGTCTAACTTATCACTTGGGACTTCATCATCATTTTCTACTTCAATAACTGTAGTAAATGGAATAAATACATTAAACGTTTATTGTAGTGATGCCTCGAATAATTCAGCATATAATAATTCAATTTTCACAGTATCAGTAGCAGTTGGCGGTGGCGGAGGATCTTCATATGAAGAGACAATAGAGGAAACAGGAGAAACTAACGAAACATTTAGCACAATATTCTTTGAAGAAATGAAAATAACAACAAATAAATTATGTATAAACGAAGATAAATTAGAATTCATATCATTAGATAAATATAACGAACTAACATTATTAACATCAGCAGATTTATATATAAATAATACAAAACAGGGAAACAAAGCCTTTTTAGATTTGACAAATGAAAGATATTACTATAACTTAGAAAATTTAGAGGTAGGAGAGCTAAACATAACAATTAAAGGAATTCAAAATGGAAAAGAAATAAGTGCAACAAAATTAATAGAAGTTAGTACATGTTTGGGAATACAGGATTTTACAGAAACAAAATTATCAGAAATAATAAAATGGGCAAAAGAAAACAAAGTTATAGTAATGTGGGTAATAAGTATTTTTTTAGTATTACTATTAATCTCATATATATTATACAGAATTTCTAAGTAGATAATAGCATAATGTTTATATACTATTTATATTTAATTAGTATATGAAAGTACAGCTTGATATAGGAAAAGATACAAACAAAACATTAAAAGTTCTAAAGGCAAAAAGAGATTACGATACAATAGCAAATGTAGGAGAAAGAATACTAAAAGATGCTTGTGAAATGATTAGCGAAACAGATGAAATGATTAGCGAAACATGGAAAAAAATTAAGGAAAAAATTTAGATGAAATACATAATAAACATAACAATAGGATTGATATTTTTAATTAGTTTAGCATCAGCAAACGGATTGCATATAGATAATAATCAAATAGAAATAAATAAAACAAATAATGTAGATGAATATTTCAATTTTGATATATCTAATCAAGAGACATTTAAATTTTTCAATATATCAAGTCAAAACTCTATAATAGAATTTGATAAATTTAACTTAGATTCTGGAGAAACAAAAAATATACAAGTAAAAATAACATCAAATTTAGATTTTGACGGAGAAATAAAAATAATAGGAGAATATTTTACAAATTTAGGATCATCAAATGAAACAGAAACGGTAACAATAGATTCAACTGGAGTAGATATTTGCAATTTAGACTTAATACAAGGAGATACAATAATATGGAATAACACATTACTTGGAAGCACAATGCTAAAAAATGTTGATTCAGGAGAATATTTCCACACAATACAGGGAAGTGATATATATGAATCAAATTTTATAGAATCACAAGAATTTAATTATCAAGTATTTAAAACTGGTTTACCATATTCTAATATATGTCATATAAATATAAGACCAGAAAGCGGATATATACATAGTTCAGAATATGATTCGGAAATTAACTTAGATATTAAAATAAATTATGAACCAACAACAATTTCAACTAATTTTTTCACAGATTCATATAGTCTAAGTTATAATTCAGAGAAAGAAGATATATATCAAATTGTTAATACAGGAAATAAAGTTGCAAAGAACATAAAATTAAGTGGAGATTGGTTTACATTTAATTCTAATAATTTTGACTTAGGAATAGGAGAATCAAAAAATATAGGATATAAAATAAAACCAATAATATTACAAACAGAAGATACAAACAAAACTCACAATAAGAAAATAATAATAGAAGGAAATTTTGAAAAGATAGAAAAAGAAATAAATATATTTATCAGTTACAAAGATATAAGTGGATCATTCACAAATTCTAGTTATGATAAAGAATATTTAAAAAATGTAGTAAATCTATTCTGTTCAATTTATCCAGAGGATTGTCCAGAAACTATAATATTCGGAGATGAGACAGACCAAAATGTTACATTTATAGTAGGAAAGGATGCATATCTACAAAGCACATTAGAGGAAGACAGATTTAGAGAAGAAATTAGGTCAATATTGGGAACACAAAACGAAAAACTAGCATTATTAGAAAACGAAACAGAAAAATATTCAAATCAATCAAACGAAACATTCTGGGAATTGGAAAAAATTGGAAATAGTACAGACGGAGTATTGGGAACAGTATTATTCTTAGGAATAATTTTCTTAATTTTATTAATAACAGGATTATCTGCGTTCATATATTTTAATAGTAAAGCACAAATAAAACTAAGAAAATTATTCAACAGGGATGAAAGATGGTAAATCAAAAAATAATAACTGGAATAATAGCGATATGTTCTTGGACAGTATTCATAATAATAAAATATATGACAGAGACATCAACAAAATTCTCATTTTACGTAAGTATAGTATTAACAATAATATTCGCCTTATCATTCTTTTATGAAGACATAGTAAAATATACAAACAAAGAAAAGCAAAAAGAAAGAAACACAATGTCAAGCGAAGAAATAGACGAAAGAATAAATAAAATAATAAAAAAATCGTTCAATTGGAGACTAAAAGGAACAATGACAGAAAGAAAAACAAGCCACATAGATGACAGGATATATTTAGACGTAGTAAAACTATATAGACCTACAATTTTAAGAGGAAAAGAAGAGGAAGAAATAATATTTATAACAAATGCAGATGACAGTTCTGCTAGAACACAAGCATTACCATCAAATTGTGAAAAAGAAGAATTAAATAATGCAATAAATAGTATGTCAAGAAAACCGCATAATCCAGAATCTATAACAGAAAAAGAAGTGAATACAGACACATTCGGAAGACCAATAGAAAAAACAAAACAGATTAGCTATGCGAAAGACCAGCCAAAAGAGGAGGAGACAGTAGTTTGATGGCAGAATTAGGAGTATTATATTTTTTAGGAGGATTATTGACATTGATAGCAGGAGGATTTATAATTTTTATTTTATATTCAATATACGGAAATAAAGAACGACCAAAAAACGAAGATTATATAATAAATGGATTTTCAGATTATACAGATGGACATGGGTTATTAATAAAAAAAGAAGAAGAGTCAAATAAATCTATAGTAAGATTAAACGGATCACCAAGAGATATAGACTATATAGAATTAGAAGATAGCGAAAAAGAAATAAAGAATCAGGATATTTTCCCAAAAAAAGACTTATTTGTGCCATTCCCAATATCAGCACATAGGAACTTTTTTATAGCATTGCCAGACGAACCAGAACATTTACCAGCAAAATTCAAAAAAAGTCCATTATATCCATATATAGCACAATTTATTGTAGACCAAAATTCAAAAGAAGATACAAAAATTGTAAAAGACACAAGATTAAAAAATATGCTAAAAATGACAAAACAAACAGAAGGACTAGGAATAGCAAAAGAATCTATACAAATGTATTCGGAAACAATAAAGGGAATACGAGATTTGAACAGAGAAAGAGTACATGGAGATAAGAATGAGTAGAACAACTAATTATGTGATAATGTTTTGCATAATATTATTTGGATTATTTGGATATTTATATTATAATTTAGATTTTAATTCAAAAATAGAATATACAAATATAACAATATCGGCAGAATTTAATAACCAAAAAATAATAACTGGGTACATAATAGAAACAAAAGACGGACTTATAGTGGGAAATACATCACAATCATACGAAAAAGTTGTAGTAAGAAAAGACGAAACAATAAAAGTATATAACACAAATATAGATAATCAAAATTTTTATAAAAATTTACAAGACGTAAATTTAACAATGAACACCAAAAGAATTACATTAAAGTTAAAAGAACCAAAAATAATAGAATATGAGATAGAAAGAAATGATTTAATAAAAATTAATTTAAAATCAGAAGATGCGAGAGATATAGATACATGTATTTCTTGGTCTACAAACTACATATTTGTAAAAATAAAAAATCTTGAAGAAATAAAAACAGATGGATATGATGCATGGGGAAAGTGCTATGACGGAAATTTTACACTAAAAAATTCAAATAAAACTTTAGAAATACAATATAACAAATTTGGAACACCAAACGAAAATGATTTTATAAAAATAATATTAATAAATAGCGGAACAGAACCAAAAACAGAACAAGAGATTAAACTGTTGTAATTAGTTAATATTAAATAGTTTAATGGGTTAATAATAAGATATGGTAAGTGATACAAACAAAAGATTGATAGGAGCATTGATTTTAACAGCATTACTTATTTTTGCAGGTTTAATAATACCATTAACATTAGGGCTTGGAACAGAAAGCATAAATGAAGAAGGGATAGGAAATATAATAGATTTTTATGCTAAATTTTATTGGTCAATATTAGTAATTTGGGCAGTAATGATAACATTTATTTTTATAAAAAAGAACAACAAATACGGAGATTCAATTGGTTTCTTTGGAATAGGACAAAAACCAGGATTAAAAATATTTAAGAATTTTTCATCATCACAAATTACACTAGGATCATTAATAATATTTTCATCATTATTTTTATTAGCAAACTTTCTAAAATTAGGAGGATTTACTGGGCTTAGGGTTTTACCACAACAATTTTCACCAACACAATCACTTTTATTCTCAACTTTATTAATACCGATATCTGAAAATTTATTGCTAGGAGCAATAATATCCCTATTAATATTGGGATTAACATTAATAGCAATAAAATACAAACTACAATATAGCGACTATATGATTTATTTATACACAGGATTATTTATAATAGCTGGAAGTTTTGGAGTTATTTGGCACAATACAGCATATCCAGGTTCAGATTTAGCAAAGTATGTAATATTTTTCTTCTGGGGAATAGGAGCAACAATGAGTGTAGCAATTGGGCTATTTACACCATTTGTAATAATGCATATGACTAATAATTTCTTTATAGATTTTTCAAGATTATATTCAAGTGATTTAATGTTTACAGTAATGATTAGTTTTATACTAATCTTAATAGCGTTATATTTTTATCTATATAGAGGCAATTTATTTGGAGGCGGTAAAAAAAATAAGCCAATACTAACATGAAAAAATATTTAACAATAGGAGTTTTATTATTATTCTGTGTTTGCTTCACTAGTGCATCAACAACAATAAGTACATGCACAGTAATGAATACAGATGGAGAAACATATTTACTAGATTCAAACATAATAAATTCTAACACAGAATCTTGTTTACATATAAACAAAAGCAATATAATATTAGATTGTCAAAATCATCTTATAGATGGAAATGATGTTGCAGATTCTGGAATATATGTAACAAATTTTAATGGGGTAGATTTAACAGCATTAACAAATATAACTATAAAAAATTGCAGATTAAACGATTGGGATGCATCTTCATTATTTTTATTTGGGGTAACTGATTCAGACGTTCATAACATTACAATTAGTTCTGGTGAAATAGCTGTAGGGCTAGGATATGTAAATGATAGTATCATATATGACATTGATATGTACAACAATACAGATAGTTCGGTTTTTAAATTAGCAGCCTCAAATTCAAACAACATTACTTCATTAATTACTAATGACGAAGATTATGATGGCGTATATTTAGATGTAGATAGTAACTATAATATTCTTTCAAATATTAATGGTTTTGACGAAATAGAAATTTTGGGAAACTCGGATTACAACACAATAAAAAACATAATTTCAGACAACACAATAAAAGTTACTAATTCTATGAATAATAATTTAATAAACATTACAATAATAAATTCTTCAACATACGGATTTAATATAGGACTTAATTCAAATTATACTTCAGTAATCAATTCATCTATATTCAGTCCTGAAGATACAGGTATATATTCTTCATCTAGTTTTAATAACTTTACTAATGTTATTGTAAATGGTACATATTTAGGGAGTGTTGGTGGATTTTTTATAAAAGGAGATAATATAAAAATAGATCAATGTATATCAACATATAATGTAGGAGACGGTTTTACAATATCAGGGAGCAATATAGACATTACGAATAACATAGCTAATAATAATAGACGAGGATTTAATATAGGATTGATAAGAAGTAATATAACGATATATAACAGCATAGCAAACAACAATAGTTTAAGTGGATTTAGTATCTCAACTATAACTAATTTAGAAATATATGATTCAACATCTAACTACAATATGTTTCATGGATTATATTTATTTAGCATAGATGGTTTTACAGTAGATAATCATTCATCTAACTACAATACAAATGGTATGGAAATAGTCTCATATTATAATAATTACAATACAAGTTCTAATATAATACGTAATTCAAAAATAACATTTAATTCAGGATATGGTATAAAAATACAAAAAACATCTGAAGATATTTTTAACAACTTAATTTTTAACAATTTATTCAATAATACTAACAATTACCTAGTAGAAACTTCCTATACGTCAAATTTTTTTAATACAACAAAACAATCAGGAGATAGAATTTTTACTTCAGGAACTAATATAGGTGGAAATTATTGGGCTACTCCTTCTAAATTTGGATATTCAGAAACGTGTGAGGACTTAAATGCAGATTATTTTTGTGATGCAAAACTTACATTAGATACAAATTCAATAGATTATCTTGCATATACAGAAGTTGAATTAATAAATCCAGATATAGAAATAATAACTCCGATTGGAGAATATTCAACAACAGAAATATCATACAATATAAGTGCTACAGACAACGATAGATTAAATTTTTGTACATATTGGATAACTAGAGGAGCAAGTTTAGAAGTAGGGAATACAACTTTAAGTTGTTCTGATTATATTACTGGATTAGCATATGTATCAAGTCAAAATACAGTTTATATGTTTCATTCTTTTGTATCAGATAGATTTGGTAATTCAAATTATACAAACCAAAGTTTTTCCACAGGGTTAAACGCAACAATAGTAACAGCACCTGGAGGGGGAGGTGGAACAACTACGATAATATCTGGAGAACAAGAATGGACAATGGAGGTAGCGAAAGGAATAAACAAATACGAAATAGATATGACAGAAAATTCAATAAGAACACTAGATATACAATTTGAAAATTTAGGAGATAGTTCAATAACAATAAAATTATCATGTGAAGATGTAGAAGGAACTGCATGTAGTTATATTAAATTTCCAGAACAAACTTTTGAATTAGCATTACTAAAAGATACTAAGCAATCTATAAATTTTATTATAGACATACCAGAAGATGCAAAAAAAGGATCATATAAATTTAACATAAAGGCAATAGATGATTCAAATAAAGAAGGTTCAATATCAGTATTATTAGGAATAGGAGTATTGAGTATAATTCCAGCATTTATATCAAAAATATTATTTGCATCTTCAAGTTTTGGAATCCCATATTCATTAATATTTTTTCCATCACTAATTTTAGGATTCATAATTTTTTCAAAAATATTTAATAAAAAAATACCATTACGAGCAATATGGATTCTATTAAGTTCTATAATAACTAGCATAACATTAATATTTTTACTTTAATAAATATCAAAACATATATAAAAGATTGACACATTAGTATAGTATGACTAAATTAAGAAAGAATACTGTTTTAACGATAGGTATGGTTTCATTATTAATTCTCGTAGTAGGCTATTACGCAGTTAATCAAAGTGTGCTTGGTGGAAGTCTAACAGGAAACGGAATAACAAACGAAGTAATAAACGAAAACTGGAACGGTAATGAAGTAGAATTACAAGCATCAATTTTTGGTTCAGCGACAAGTAGTCCTTCTGTAAAAGTTAGTTCAAATCCTTCAGTGTGGGAACATTTCGACTTCTGCGGAGACAACGACGGATCATTTAATATAAATAATAATTATCAAATTTCAGAAAATATAATTCTAACATCAGGTATGTCTAGTTCAGACAAAGGATGTAATCAAAATAATTATATAACAGCAACTATATCATTACCAAAAGGAACGTTAAACATAAATTGTAACTTAGAAGAAAGTGGAAATAACTTCGGAGATTCATTATCTGAATGTGGAATAGTTGGTGGAGAATCAATAAGAGTAGCATCAGAAGAAACACAGGCAATAAGTATAAACGAAAACTTAAAATTAATTTTAGAAGAAGAAGATACAGTGGAAATATACCTTAAAACACATGCAAGTTACGGTGGATCATCAGCAAGTGGAACAGTTACTATAGATTTTGAAGAATTAACAGAAGACGAAATAGTAATAATAATACCAGAAATAATTGAAGAAACAGAAGAATTAACAGAAGACGAAATAATTTTTGAAAATGAAATAGTAGACGAAATAGTAGACGAAGTTGAATGTAATGCTAATATAGAATGTCAGAATTTATGCGGAACGAAAATACCAACATGCGAAAACAATAATTGTTTTTGTGAAGGAGAACAAGTA